>FUIF01018590.1_pt1 | contig 51023 bp, 73 predicted proteins | sample 1003461 | NCBI WGS metagenome assembly FUIF01 (sample SAMEA80401918, study PRJEB19352) | marine metagenome
GACTCGTGTCCGGCAGTAGTTGGGGTAAATTTGTTAGTTGTATCGTCGGTACCGGCTACCGTGTTGGGAGCGGGGGTGATAGATCCGGTGGTGGTGTCGACCTGCGCGAAGAGATGAGGCTGCCAGCGGAATATACCGGCCTGGTACAGGTTGGTACCGTCAAACTTCATGACTTCGTCTTTGTAGTTGGTGAAGTACATGTTATCTGACACCATGCTGGACCGGACTGTCTCCTGAGCCTCGTACTCGTCTGCGTCCAGGTGCTTCTTGTAGGTGGTCACAACCAAGCCGTCTGAGGTGGTGGGAGCCTCGGCCGGAATCCAGCGTCCTACTACGGCCAGAGCGGTAGCGGCAATGTTGTCTGAGATAGTGGTCGACTCGTCAATCTCTATAGTCTTGCCCAGGACAACCCCGGTGCTGGCCGTAGAGGTATCTGTGTCAGCGAAGGTGAAGGTGGTGGTCGACGTGATAGCGGTGATAGTCTGCTCGCCGTCGTAAGCCGCAACCCCGGAGCGGAGTATGGTCACCTTCTGTCCCGATACCAGCCCGTGAGCCGAAGAGGTAGTCACGGTAGCCGTGGAGCCGTCCCCAGTGATAGAGGAGATGGTCAGGTCACTAGCCACATTGATGCTCTTGACCCGCACCTGCTGATCCAGGCTACCAAAGGTACACATATCGCCCTTGACAAAGTCATCCGTGCTATCCACAGGAACCACACATCCCGTCCGGCTACCATAGACTGTCAAGTTGCCTGAGAGCGCCGTGGCAGCGGTGACGCCAGAGAGGACGACCGTGGTGGTGCTAGAGGTGGAAACCGTGGGCTCGGTGCCAGCCACGTTGGTGATGAAGGTATCGCCCGGCAAGTACTCGGAGTTGGCGCTCAGTGTGACCTGGTCTGTGTAGATCGCCGCCCGTCCGGCTGCCCCAGCCTCGTCGAAGTCATCCAGCTTCAGGTTGGGGTTGGAAACTGTAATAGTGTCAGCACTATTGTCAACAGCTGTGATGGTAAAGGTGCCGTTGTGGACATCGTGGGCCATTCCGGTCACAGTCAGCTTGTCAGGGGTGGCAGTGGCAGTGTCAATGGCTGTGGCCAAGCTACCAGACTTGTTGGTTAAGGTCAAGGTGTACCTAGCTACCCCGTCTGAGACAAACTCAACTGCACTAACTAGGGCCTTATTACTGGCAACCTCGTCTGACGTTATTAAGCCCCTAGTTCTCTGTGTTCCGGCACCTGTGACATCGAAGCACGGCGCGATATTGACGTCAGAGGCTAACGTCCCAGTGATATTAACATTAGTGGTAGGAATCTTAAAATCAGTGCCTTCCTCAGCGCGGGTACGGGCAGTATAGATATTGCCTCCCAACCCGGCGACTACTCGCTCCTCAGTATCCTTCTTGTAGGAGTCAATGTGAGAGACATGGCCCTCCTGATTGCCGGAGGTGGAGTAAATTCCGTCGTGAGATATTCCCCAGATTGTCAGCTGAGGGTCATTGTCGGTATAAGAGGCTGAAACCGCCCCGTTGTCTGTAACTACCAGGGTAGCGGAGGAGAGGTCCAGATTCTCATAGAAGATATAATAGATGGCTGAAGTGCCACTATTGACGATCTGCACAGAAATCGTGTCCGCGCTCTCATCCTTGGTCACGTCCTCGGGCATACACCAGGTAAGAGTACCCGCATTGTTGGCATAAACCTGGACGTTGTACCAATCTTCTGTAGCTCCAGTAATCGTGGTGGTGACGTCTGTGCCGCCCGGAGCACCAGTTCCCACCTGCACCGTCTCAATGTTAGCAGCGGGGGCCTGCGAGAGCATAGCCTTGACCGTGATGGGAGCGGAGCCAGAGTTGGTGTGGGTTACGGTGACCGTACCGTTGGAGTTGTTGATCGTGATGTCAGGGAAGATTCTGTAATACTCTGAGGCGCCAGAGTCCTTCTCTAGGACCTGTACCAGGATATTATTGTTGGTAAAACTAGTTGCAGAGGATGTGACGATGATGTCCCCGGCGGAACAAGTATGAGTACCACTGCCAGTATCAGTGAAGTCCAGCTTTGAGCCCCCGGAAGTGGCCGAAATTTGGAAATCATTTGTATTCTTGTTGATAACGTAGTAAGTAGTTCCGGCCGTGAAAGTGCCTGAAGCCAATGTGGGGAGGGATCCGGTGGTGGAGAACTGGACGGGGTCGCCATTGCTAAGACCATGTGCAGTGATGTTGACGGTATCGGTGCTGCCTGCTGTAAATGTACAAGTTTGGGTATCAATTAGGTTAAAATCAGAAGTCGTGTAAGTAGAACCACTTACCGTAGTTTTATCTGTTACTCCAACAAAGGCCATGATGTCGCTTGGGAGCGTGGAGTAGACAATATCTACATCAAAGGTGCTGGAATCTGCAATATCAATCCGGTCCGTGAAGAAGAGGGACCAGTCGTTGGTGGAGGTGTTAGTGGAGTTGTCCATCAGGGTCAGGAAGACGTCTGAGGTAGCCACCCCGTGCCCAGATTCAGCCACAGTCACAGGGCTCCCACCGGTCGTCAGTGAAGTCCGGACGGAGGTTGAGGTCGAAGAGTAATATTCTACGTTGTCTGTGTTGCTCCAATCGCCTGACTGGGAGCCTGAGAGCTTGCCCTGGACGACGATTGGGCTAGTATCCAGAGAACTAACGTCGATGGAGTCGTCTAGGGTGAACTTGATGTCTGTACCAGAGTGCGTTATGGAGGTAACGCGGAGGGGGAGCCAGCCGTAGTATCCCTGATATCCAGGGCGCTTAGAGATGAACCCATTGCTATTGGTAACAACGTTCTGTAGATCCTCGCTGAACGTCTCCGGAATAGCATTTGGAGAGGACCGCTGATCGATCCCCCCGCCAAAGTCACGGAATGACTTATTTGCGTAAGGTATAGACATTAAATAAGCCTTCTGTTGATCATTCCTATTCTGTTGGCCCAAGCACGTGACGCCTTGCGGACTCGGTTTGACTGTTCACGTCCTGACCAGGACTTGAGAAGTTCTTCCTCAAGCTGCTTCAATTCTGCGAAGTCTTCCGTGGTGGGCTCACCCAGTCGACGTCGTGTAGCGACCACAGCATGCTGGATGATGTAGTCAGTGTAGGCCTCATCTACCTCTGGGACGCAGGTACCTGTAACCAGGCACACGTAGTCGTCAACAGCCACATCGGACCCGATAGAGGTCGACACAGTGTGGCCCAGAACGGTAGATCGTGTCAGGGAGGCAGACTTGAAGGTGATCTGCTCCGAGGTGGTGTCCAGGGCTGAAACCTGGAGGGTGCGCTTGATAGCTCCGGTGCGATAATCGATCACGTGGAGGTAGGCGCCAAAGCCCGTAGTGCTAGTACTGACATCGCTCCCAATACCGTCGACAATGACGTAATTGTTACTGGTATCGATGCTAGTGATCCTGCCCTGCTGCTTGACAAAGTCCTCGGGGCGCTTGGAGTAGTGCACGTGGAGGGTCAGGCCGCCTTTGGGGGTGGGGTAGATCAGGAACTCGTTGCGCTTCAGCGTGTAGTGAGTGGGGATCGTGGTCTGAGAAGTGGTAATGAAGTTAGTAGCTTTGTGGTTGTTGATTCTCTTAAGCTTGTAGCGGACGTCAGAAGTACTAGCCGACGCTACCTCAATCATCTCGATCCGGCTGGCGTAAGCGCCAGAGGGAATATCGTAGTTGCGAGTTCCAGCAGTCGTGGTGACGGTCGTCGTCTCCCACAGCATGTCCTCAAACTTACGGGTGAGAATATTGGTAGCGTGGCGCTGGGCCCGGTTAAGGGAGCGGATGATTTGCGCATCCGTCACGTCATCGGTATTAGACTCGTCTGTTTGCGACCTAACCTGCGTGATCATGTCATCGACAAGGATTCCCACGGGGCCTCCCTAATTAAAGTGACAGCTCTTCGAGCTCGTCGTCATCTGTATCTACATCTTCGAGGGAAACCTCAGGCATGTCTACCGGCTCTTCGTCCATCTCAGGCATCAGCTCCATGACATCGTCCTTGAGCTCCATTGCCTTATCCTTGAGCTGGGGATACTCTTCCGCCAACTCTTCCAACATTCTTTCGATACCCATCATAGCTTCTGGCGATTCTGGCATTTTAATCTCCTATTGATTTGAAAATACTTTAAATAAACTGCTAACGGTGCCTACAACCAGTGCCGCCAGCAAGCCCTTTGTATACTTTATAAAACCTTTTATCCAAGAAATATCCGCAGTGTTAGTCGCAGATATCTTTAAATGTTCGTCTAGTTTAGTCTCAATCTTATCTAGTCTTTTGTCAATAGTATGTAAGTCCATCACGGCCCCTCTAAGACCGCTACTCTGGCCTCTAGTTCTTTAACTGCTTGAATAAGAACTGCGATAAGTTCCTTGTCGTAGACTGACTTAGCCTGGAATACATTCCCATCAGAGTCCATCTGATCCAGACCATCATCTCTGACCAATTCTGGCATAATCGCTTGAATGTTCTGGGCTGTATCTGCTGAGAAACTCTCTACTTCGTCATCTTCCTCATGGTTCCACCGGAAGCCAATTGGGTTGAGTTGTTTGATCTCTGCCAAACCGTAAGGAATGGCCCTAACCTGCTTCTTAGCTCGAGCATCTGAGGTGTAAGAGCCGGTGGAGGAGATTGTATCACCATCCGCTTCCACACGCCACTTCAGAGATTCAGAACCACTGACGTTACTGTACATTCTCATCAGTGGGTTGGTAGTGCTAACAGTAGGATTCCAAACAGCAAGGGGCGGTACTGTTGTAGCCTGGACATTCTTAACATATAGAGTGCCGTCAGATGTACCGCCAGATGTATCTCCAATTGTTACGACACCATCATCTGTAATGCGCACTCTTTCAGTGGAGTTAACAACAAGCTGTAGAGTATTAGCATCTGCTCTAACTGTTGCCGCTCCTTCAGTATTTGTCATCACGACACCAGCACTACTGCCAGAAGTAGATTCTACATGTAATTGAGGAGTACTTGTACTTTGTATATGAAACTTATTACTAGGAGAGGCAGTTCCTACTCCTATCCTGTCTGTACTAGCATCTACAACAAGTAGCGCTGCATCGGTATCACCCTTAACTGTGAAATCTACATCTGCAGCCGAATCGTTAATTGTTACCGCATTGTCTAGGCTGATGGCTCCGCCCGAGAAGGTGCAAGCCCCAGAGAATACTGGCGTACTAGAAAGCGTCTGAGTCCCGCTGATGGTGGCAGCGGAGATCGAGGGGGACGTCAGGGTCTTGTTGGTGAGTGTGTCTGTAGTAGCTCGGCCGACCAGGGTGTCAGTGGCGTCCGGTAGAGTGAGTGCTCGGTCATCTGTCTGAGAGCTAATTAGCGTTAGAGTTTTCGCAGTAGTAGCGCCACTCAGGGTAATCACTATATCTTTCGTCAGGTCCGTAGAGTCGCTTATACGAGGCAGGGTGATAGTAGGAACTTTTATGAGAGAGGTAGATTTTACCTCAAGCCCACCCGCTGTGATGGTATGAGTTCCGCCGCCCGAGGCTGCCGTAATATCGATCTGGGTACCATCGATAGCATTGGCCAGAGTGGTGGCGAGCTCTAAGGTATCGGCGTCTACCTTGATAACAAAGTACTCGGTGCTGGCTGAGAGGCCCGTGGGCAGGGTGCCGGTGGTGGTCAGGAAGACCCGGTCGCCAGTCTCGAGCCCGTGGGCGGTAGCGGTAATACGATCGGCTGTGAGGGCGACGTCCCCGTCCACGAAGGTGGCGCTCAGGACCTTGGCCTCGACATTGCCTACCAACTGGGTGTCGACTGCCGTAGAGACGTTGCTAGAGTTCCCGATGAACATGTGCTGGTCAGTCAGGGTATCGGTCAAGGCTGAGGCCCACTGGGTGGTGATGGGACTGGCCGTGTAATCCGTGACACAGAGCGCCTGGGAGTTAGCGGTGGGAGCGTCAGAGGGAACTGACATGGTGTAGTTGGAGGTGATGGAGCTAGGGGCCTCAAGAGCGAAGTATTCCCCGCCGGAAGAGTCTTCAAACCGGAGCTCGGCCTGCTGAGTCAGGGTCAGGTTAGAGCCGGCTGTCATGGTAGGGGTGGTCAGCACGGGGCTGGTTAGGGTCTTGTTAGTCAGGGTCTGGGTAGTGTCAGTCCCGACCAGGGTAGTGCTGGCGTCGGGGATAGTCATGACCCGAGTGTTGCCGGTCGTGATCCCGGACAGCTGGAAGGTCATCTTCTTGCCAGAGTCGCCGTCGTCCTGCATAGTCCACTCATCGTCATTGACTGTGACGACTGGAGTAGTCAGGGTCTTGTTGGTCAGCGTCTGAGTGGCGTCTGTCCCGACGATGGTAGTATTGGCGTCAGGGACTGTCAGGGTGCGCGTCGTGGAAGCGGAGACCCCTGAGACCTGGAACTGGAGCTTCTTGGAGGTGTCGCTGTTGTCCTGGATCGTGAGGGAGGCATCGTTGACCGTCAGCGTGGGAGTATTAATGGTCGGGCTAGTTAGGGTCTTGTTAGTCAGAGTGTCTGTAGTAGCAAGCCCGACAAAGGTATCTGTGGAATCCTGGATAGTCCAGGTTCGGTTGTCTGTATGATTGGTGTCTATGGTAAGCTTCTTGGCAGCGGTGGCTCCCTGGCTATCAAAGACCACGTCCTTTGTGGTAGTGCCGCCGTGGATAATCCCAACCAGATTCATGCTGGCGGAAGATGGGAGCGTGAGCGTGATGTCGCTGGAGGGGCTGTTGGAGGTGATCGTCGTGGAGTCGCCGCCCTGCTCAAATTTCAGTGTGGTACCGTCCAGGTCTAAGTTACCGGCTACTCGCATATAAGGTCCTCTAGCTCGCTATAGGTTATTTGTTTGAGGTTCAGGCCCTCGCAGGCCTCTGTTGGCTCTCCAACCCGGTAGACTTCCTGGAATCTCTCAAAGAGGGTGTTCCAGTCCTCCCGGTAGTGTGGGCGTGGCTTGAAGGTGTGCTCTGTGTAGAGGTCCTCTCCCCCGAAGTCCACTCCGATCAGGATCAACCTGTCGGCCTTGAAGAAATCTGCAGCCATGTGGGCCGCTAACTTGCCGCTATCCATCTTCTCTTGGAGTGTTGGCATGTCTCCCCATTGGTAGGAGAGGGAGCCGAGGTAGATGTGCGGGGTCTTGAAGCAGTTGTTGAAGATGTGGAGGCCCTTGAACTCTTTCTCTGCGAACTTGGAGGCCTTGACGTCTATCGTGACAACCGCGCTAAAGTCTGCGTAATCCCTGTAGGCCTGGTTGCAACCTATCAGGATCCCCCGGTCCCGGAGGCGACTGAGAAGGAACCCCCGCCTGGAGGTCCCATTCCCAATCAAGAAAACGGTGCGATTACCGGTATCCAACTTTCCACTCGGAGATGGAAACGCCAGGGTCGCCAGTCTCAGTATCGAGGTGCAAGAAAGGGAGGATAACTTCGCCGCTGTCAAAGGTGAATGCCTTAGTGACGGTTGGTGTAGCGCCATCGTAGAGGAAGCTCACAACGCCACCATTGGTGACCCGGATTTCCAGAGTGTGCTCGCCGCCATTTGCCCAGTCAGTCTCAGTAGTGTCAGTCTCAACAGTGGTAGCGCCATTCAGGATAGTGTGGATCTCGATCTGCCCGTCAGCATCCTTACCGATGTTGAACGCAACCAGCTCGTCGTAGTTCTCGGGGTCAGCCTGGTAAGCCTCAGCCTTCCGCATCCCAACCCACAATTCAGTGACATCCGAGATGTCATCGATCTTGATCTTAGTCTTGAAGTAGATTTCCTTGGCGTCGGTAGCCAGGAGAGAGCCAACAACGTGAGCAGCGCGAGAAAGAGCAGTAGTTCCGTTAGTCATTTCGACTGCACCAGCAGTAATCTGGGGCTTGACTTCGAGTCCGTCAGCAGACTGGTAAGGAGCCACAACTGCAGCAGTACCAGCCGCGCAGTAGTACTCGTAGCCAGCTCGGCCGCTGTGAACACCGATTTTCTCGCCGGCAGCACCAGTGTAGATAGTTCCGTCAGTGTTGTCGAAGTTAGAGCAAACCAGAGCAGAGGAGAAGTCGTCGTCGATGTTTTCGCTGTAAAGAATAGCTTCAGCCAGTTTTCTCTCGCGAGCATTGGCCTTACGCTGGTAATTACTGACGGTATCGGTCTCCTGACCGAGGATCAGTGGATTAGTTTGAGATCGTGCCATTTTTTCTTTCCTTTCGTCTCCGGCTCCAGCTCCCTAGTAAAGTCTGCCGGTTCTTGGAAGTAAGTAAAACTAGGATAAGGGGGGCAGTTTGAGCACATACCCAGGTGCGTAAGAATTAGGTAAAGTTGTGGATGCAACCCAGAGCAGCGTTGTGAGTAGCGATCAGAGCACCAGAACCTTCCATGAAAGCCTGGATAGTGCGCTGAGTGTTACCAGCAGTTGAAGATGGCTTCAAGTGGAACTTGTCGCCGCCGTTTGGCTCAACGAACTCGAAGTCAGTTCCGTGGAACTGGAGAGCACCTTTGTCTGGAACCAAGTAAACGCGCTTCTTGGGGCAGAACTCGTCTGGATCAAGCATAACAGCGTTTCGGCCGTGAATGTAAGACATCCCTCGGACACCGCGCTTGTCATCTTCAACAGAGTGGAAGCGGCGATCAGTTTCGCGAGACTCGATCAGGCTGTCGTAAGTTTCCCAAGCCAAGCAAGCCTGGTCGTACTTGTAGCGGCCTTTGCCAGCGCGTCGCATCAACTTAGAGAGAACCTTCTGGAAGGCCTGAGAATCAATTGGGTTCCCAGACTCGTCCTGGCGAGAACCAGTAGAGTTACCAGAGAGGGTGATTCCGTTAACGACTCGGCTGTCGTCCTGAGTCAGTGCATCGAGACCAGTGAGAGCGAAGCTCAGAGTGTTGTAGTCAGTAGAGCCGATAGAGCTCAGGTTCTGGAAAGTGTCAGCAGTCTTACCGCGAACCAAGTAGTCGCCAGCAGTGATACCAGTAACAGTGATGTCGAGAGCAGTACCAGCAGTGTTACGAGCCTGGAGAGTAACGGTAGCGTTGTCTCGGTCAACAGAGTCAACAGTGTAGTGGCTGAAAGTACCAGAAGAGAGAGTTGGGTGAGCGTCAGTTCCGTCGCTGTTGACAGACATCAGGATGTCACCTTCTTCAACCCAACCAACGAACCCGCGAGCGGTGTCACCAGTGTCGACGTTGAAGACAGTCTTGGCAGAAGACACAGAGCCTGCATCCAGAGCCTGAGCGATAACGCCAGTTCCGTCAGCGTAGACAGCTGCAGACAGAACCCGAGAGAGAGCGATAGACTTGAGGTCCAGCTCTTCAACCAGTGGCTGGCCGTAAGAGTCGAAGTCCTGCATAGCCTTCATGATAACAGTACGGTCAACTTCGATAGTTGCACCGTAGTCTTTCCACTGAGCAGTTCCCTCAGAGACGGTAGACTGTGAACCGGCAAGGTAATCTGAACCACCAGCGATGTCGAGGAACCCGACTGCTCCGCTACCCAGATCAGTTCTTACTGCGAAGCGCAGGTCACGACCCTTAGAGTCGCCAGCCACGTGCTTCTTGAGGATGTTCTGCCAAATGGCGCTGTCCTCAGACAAGTTGTTTACGACACCGCCTTTGGAGACGATTTTGAGCATATTCCCGAGGGTGTTGCTCCCAACAGCAGTTACTGCCATAATTTAATTCCTTTTTTAATAAGTAAATCTTTTCTTACCGATCAACATGTCGGCAATTTCACGAACACTTTTTCCTTTGAAGCTGGCCATATCTGGCTCAGCAATCCTACTAGTCGAAGCTATTGCAGCCTGTTCCGCCGCCTTAGCCTTCTTTTGCTTTATAGCCTCATCGACCTTAGCCTGTACCGAGCCGGTCGCTAGACGTTTCAATTTGCCAGCCTCTTCCTCAAACGACTTCTGCACCATCTTGGGCAGGAGTTCTTGGAAGCGGGGGTGATCTTGGTACTTCTTAACGTACTTGGCCATCTTGCGCTGACTATTCTGCCAGAGCATCTCGTTGACCTCGTTGGAGTCCACTTCGCTTTCCAGCTCAACCTTGTGCTTGAAAAACTCACCTTCCAGCATGCTTTTGAGAGAGCTCTTCTCGGCGTTGTACAGCCGCTCCTTCTCGCGCTTCTCAATCTCAGCCTGCTTCTCCTCCTGGGCTCTCAACTGGCGCTCCAACTGGGCAAATCGCTCTTCCCGCTCCAACTGAGACTTCTCAACGTCGGTGCCGGTTTCAAGGATTCGCTGCTTGCGCATTGCTTCAGCGAGAAATTGCTCGGGATCCTGCCCGGTAGCAATCTGCAGTACAGCCTTCCAATCGTGCTTGACCTCTTCCAACTTGTCGAGCAACTCGGCTTTCTTCTGCAGTTCAGGGAGGTTGGACTCAAGTTCCTTCACCCTCTTGTTGGCCTGGGCCAGCTTGCTGAACGCCTTCGCTCCGCCTTCTGCCATCGCCAACTTCTGTCTGGCTTCCTCAAGACTAATCTCGAGTTCTTGACCATTTGCCTTGTACCGGATGATCTGCTCGTCAGAGGCAGGTACATCTACCGATTCTACAGACTCAACTTCCGCCTGCTCCTCGGCTGGTGCTCCAGCTTGTGGTTTGTTGTCCCAAAAGTCACTAATTGGTACATCAATGTCCCCATCAGGCACCGCAGGGGTGTAACTTGCTTCCTCGGTGGCTAGAGCAGCGATCTGCTGAGCCATGTCGGATTGAACGGGGTTAGACGCTTCTTGTGGGACTTCTACTTCTTCACTCATTCTTGGTCTCCTTGTATGCATCCCTATTGGGGTAGCAAAATTGAGGTTATATAGATCCCACGAAATGTGGGGTACTAAACGATATGAGTATATCTAAGTATGCTGTATTTTGAGGGAGTTGTCAAGTAAAAATACTAAATTATACCCTCTTCTTCGAGGGTGCCTCCTTGGGTGGGGGCCAAGGCACCTTCAACTCCTGGCATGCCGGCTGGCATGATCTCGGGGGCTGGGGCGGCTGGTGCGGCCTCGGCTGCGGCAAGGTCCATACGATCCTGGATATGCTGGCGGATAAGGCTTTTGACTTCTTCCGGCAAGTACTTAAATTCGCTGGTTTCTAGGTAGGTTCTGGCCCACTCGAGGCGGCTCAGGTGGTCTTCCATGGGCTCCGGCGGAATGTAGATCGGCTTACCTTTGGCCCAACTAGCGCCCATCTCCTCGAAGATCTCACGCTGGCGGTCTCCGGAGAGCTCGACCCGGTCGAAGGCCCCGCCCACATCGTCCAACTTCATGAGCTTGAGCAATTCCTTAGAAGTGACGCCTGCCTCCTTAAAAAGAGGCATATTGAGGAGCAAGAACTCTCTTCTGGAGTTGGGATCAATTGGGAGGCTGGCACCATACTCGACCTTAAAGTCAAATCCACTGGCGATGTCGGCTCCCTTGAGGTCTGCTGCTTGGAACGCCTTCTCCTTACCCATGACCAGGACCATCCGAGGCTCATCCCAGTTCTCCTGAACCAGGCCAATACAGTCACGGTAGATGCTCTCGACGAAGGTGGCGTACTTGATGAAGAGGCGGCGGTGGAGGGCCGAGCCGGACTCGATAGAGGTCTGCTGGGACACGGCTGACTGCTCACGGCGCTGAATCCCGAGCATGCTGTCGTTAATGCCGAAGAGGTCTTGGATCCCGTCTACCAGGGACTGGCGGTGGCGCCACACGTCTGGCATCAGGGCTGGGGTAGGCAGGAAGTGCGGTGGGAGGCTTCCACTGTACTTGACGTAGTCCCAAGGTGTATCGGAGATGGCCTCGTCCTCGATGTCGGTGCCTGCCGGGAGGGCCATGCGGACAACCCCGTGAGCCTGGACATTGTCCAAGATAGCGCTGTCGAGCCTGTTGAGGGTGTCCTGGAGAAGAGCGGTGTACTCGACCACAGACTGGCTGTACAGTGACTCCTCTTTGTCGATGTATGTCAGGGCCTTAAGAGGGAACCCTGCTTTGAAGTGTGGGTTCTTGGTAGCTGGCTCGAGCAGCTGGCCGTCTTCCATCATGTAGGCGCGGACTCCAACTCCACCGTTGATAGGCATGCCCTTCTCGTAGTATTCGTAGACTATAATCTTGGGGGCGAAGTCCTCTACGTAGCGGCCGCCAATCTCCTCGACCCGCCTGTCAGTCTGCTGCTGGATGTTGGCCTCGATCAGCTCCTTAGCCTCTGGGAAGCGGAACAGGGCCTCTTCCTTGGTCAAACGGATGCGCTCGAAGGTATATTTGACTTCTTCCCAGCGACGAGCATCTGGGTCGATCCAGACATCCTCGGTGGCAGGGCTGTAGATATCCAGATCCCCCTCCATGAGCACTTCCCTGGTCTTCTCGTTGAAGTCAAAGATCTCGCCCTTGTCCGGGTTCCAGAAGACCTTGACCCAACCGATCGACTTCTTGAGGGTTTTAAGGGTGCACTGGTCGATCACCTCCTGCATATTCTTGTCCCGACGCAGGTGCCGCAGGATCCGGTCCGCCGCGTCCGCGCTACGCCTATCCTCAGGATCGCTAGAGGTAGGGCTGGTGATCACGCTAGGTGGGTTAGCTGACAGCTGGCTGTGAATGAACCTGGTGAATTTGAAGGCATAGTTGATGCCGATCTCGACGTTGTTGCTGTCGATAGAGTCGGCGTTGAGCTCTGCAGTATTGTCAAATGAGAGCGTGGCCTCCATCCGTGACTTACCGCTAGCGTGGTCCAGTATCTGACCATTGGCGATCCACTGCTGCTCGAAGTCCCGGCGGTGCTTCTGTGCCCAGTCTAGCTGTTCCTTAAGTTTTTCTTAAGCTCCTCGGGGTGGGAGCGGCTACAATCTTGGCCATTATCGTCTCCTAAGTTTTCCTCGGGTTAGAAGGCGGATCATTCGTTCTTCCGCTACCTTCAACTCGTTATGTTTGTTATGAAGAGCCATCCAGAGTATACCATTCATGGCAAAGCCTAGGAGGCACAGCATGTATCCTAACATTATGATATCTATCGGCGCCATCTGCTTCTCCTCTTGTTTGGCATGATTCTTGCGTAAGCTTTTCCGCCGCCTCGGGCTCGCTGGGCTTCTACCGCCTTGCGGGCGTGATGCTTCTCCCTCATCTCCTGGTGGAACGTCCTGATCACCGGTTCTTTAGCAGGCTCAGGGAGGCAGTCCACGGCGTACTGGAGGCAGTCGAGCAGGTGATAATGGCGGAAGTTAACAATCTTGTCGCCTGACTCTGACCACTGACACGAAATGAACTCATCGATCAGCTTCTGGCACCAGGGGGCGACCTTGACTTTGCCCTGGGTGATGGCCTCCTGGAGATTCTTGATCAGCTCGTTCTTGCGCTGAGTCTTCTTGCGGGGAATCTCGTACCACTTCTTGTGGAGCTCGGCTTCCTTGATGAACCAGGTTTCGTGGGAATCGGCTATCTGCTTAACAAGGTTGACTCCCTCGGACAGCTTCTCCACAGCGGCCAATAACTCAGAGGGGGCTTTGCCCTCGATGTACTCGTCCTTGATCACATACCAGGTCGCGGTGACCGGATCTTCAGCAAGGAGGGCGTATCCGGCTTTTCCGCCCGCTGCCGGGTCGACTGACTCAAGGTGGCGCCAAGCAGGATGATAGTTAGGGGGATACTCACAATTACGATCAGGCGAAAAATCGTAGACAGCGTTGGCTCCTGCATACCAGGCTCCCAAGGTTCTGGTCTCGCGCTCAGCCTGGGACATCAGAGCGTGTTTCTCTTTCATGTCAGCGAGCTGGTCATCGGTGTATACGGGGTTGTCGTAAGTGTGAAGGAAGTATTTCTGTATTAGCCGGGGGTTACCCTTCTCGATGTGGTTCTTGATCTCTGCATTGCGAAGGAGAGGGGTAAAAGTGGCCAAAAAGGGAGCGGAGTTGGCCTGGCACCTGGTATGGAGCTCGGTCAGGAGGCGATAACTGGCAGGCATTTCGTCCAACCAGACCCAGTCCGCAACGAACGCCTGAACGGCTTCCCGGCACTCCTCAGGGGACTTATGGGAGAAGAACAGGATGCGATTGCCGTTGTCGTGGACGACCGAGGTCAGGGCTGATCCCTCCTTGTAGATCTTATAGGTTCCCTCGGTTAGAAAGGGTTTAATCTTAGCTTCCCAAAGTTCTTCCTTGACAATCTTGTGGGTCTTACCAATAACGAGCATCAGGAGGGGGTGATCAGGGGCCTTCTTCCAGGAGGGGTGAGAATTGGTCAGAATCCAGCTGCACTCACGTCCACCCAGATTAGACTTCCCACTCTGGTTGCCTCCCAGGACGTAGCGTTCAGACACGTCGTTGATAGCGTCGATAGCTGCTTGCTGCTGGCCTGTGGGGCGAGAATTAAGATCCCTGGGATTAAAACATTGCTCCCGCGCTAGCGCTTCCTTACGTCGGATGGCTAGGGCTAGAGCTCGCTTTTGGTCCAGGGATGACATTACTTCTTCATTACCTTCATGATACGTACAGTAATGCCCTCCTCGTCGTCCTCCTCTTTCTTCTTGGGGATCGGTGGGGGCACATCATCGCCGTGATAACCCTCTTCTCGGGTGACCATAGGCAATTTATCCAATCGCTCCTGCATGTCGCCCGTAGGGTCCATGTGAGCACCTGCGGCTTCGACCTCTTCGCGCCAGGACGGACCTAGAACCTTGTCCAGCTCCCGACGAGAGGCCTCAACTCGCTCCTCGTGTGGCATGTCAGCTGGCATCTTCTCCAGCTTAGCCAGGAATAGGCGGCGGATGGCCGCGATACGCTGTGGTACAGACATCAGAGTCTCCTACAGCCGACGAGTAAAGTAAACGCCGGATACGGTGATAGCGTCACTGGCACCTGAGCTCATTACGACTCGTGCCTTCGGAAAGATAGGCAGCTGTGCCTCGTCAGAGCTATTCTCGATGTTCATCACAATGTCGACCGGCTCAACGCTGGTGAAGTAGTGAGTGTCCCCGCCAGAAGGCTGGGTCAGAGAGATTGCGGTGCCTGCGAGGGCATTTGCCTTGGTAGTAGCCAGCTGGAAGGTGTTAGCAGCCTCGTCAATCGCGTAGTAGACGGTGTCGTCGGTCAGTCCGGTGATTTCGTTCCCTGCGCTAGAGACGTAGTAGACCGCGTCTCCAGTAACAAATGGGTGAGAGGTAGAAGTAACGTTGTTAGCCGTGGAGCCTACATCCGCGTCGGCGACCGTAGCCAGGGTGGAGGCGATAACCCCGTCCGCCTGAGTTCCTACGTCTTCCCAAGTAGTTCCGGTGTAAGAGTGCTGGAGGCTGAGGGTGATCCCAGTCACTTCTCGTGCGGTGGCAGAGCTATCAAACTCTACCCGGACAGCCAAGTTCAGAGAATCGGCTGCAGACATTGGCACTTCGTCGCTGATGACTGTATCAGTTTCACTTGCCCCAATAGCGATGGTGCTCTGGGCCCCTTTGATTAGATTGTTCATTTTGTAGCCATTGGCCATTTTATGTCCCCTTAAATGAGTGTTTCAGTGTATCCACGAATCAGTACCCTGTGATACAGGAGCCCTGACAAATCATCTGATAATATCATATCTAATGTGTCCTTGGTGCGACTATCTAACACCAGAGGAAAATCAAAATCTATGTCGTATTTTATCCAAGTATTTGTGCCATCTCCGCCCTTATAAGAATCTACTACGAGAGTTCTAGCAGAGCTGAAGTCCCTGTTTACCGGAGCTTGTTCAGTGGCATCACTAACAATCGTCCCTCCTGTAGGATTACGCTCAATTTGAACTAGATGATCTGCTGTAGAGGCCCCATCAGTAGTATTACCCAAGAGATAGATAGGAGCGGTGACCACCAAGTCTTCATCTTCATTATTTTTGATGTAAGCCAAGGCAGACTTACTATCACTGGTGAGTGTAAGGGTGCCAGTATTATAATTATAAGCGTCCCCTTTAAGGGCATGCGTAGCTGATATAGTCTCGTTTACCGATAATGTGGATATACGATTCTTGTCGGTAACCTTAGCTAAGTTACCTATACCAGTACCGTCCTTTATCGTAGTCATTGACATTAGTATTTCTCTCCTGCATCTATCTCTAGACTAGTAATGTAGCGTTGATGGTTTAAAATTCTTTCTAGGTGTTCAACTATATTACTTAGTAACTGTAAATGATTTTCTCTGTATGATCTATCTTCCGCTGTAGTACTTACCTCAACCGAAAATAAATTGGACTCAAGTAATGCGGAAGCTGACAGAGTCTTCCCATAAATCTCAAAATCTATAGACCCTGTATATTCTGCCGTTATCCTCCATCGGCCTTTAGATAGTAAACTAGTAGATATAGGCTCTATACCAGTAGATGATACCTGAGGAAATCTATATATAATAGTGTTGTTATTTGAAGCATCCCCCAGCTGCTCTACCTTTACATCAAGGTAAACCCCCTGACCTAAACTCCCTACATAAAGAGTCAGGCTGGCCGCGTCTCCCTCCACTACAACATCTACAGACTTACTATTGCGAACAGTGTCTGTCACATTAAGTATAGATCGGGGCTTGCCCGTCGATGGCAGAGTGACTGTCATTAGATCAACCTATCTGCCAGGCCGAGCTTAACGGCTGCCTCAGCGCTCAGAATGAAGTCTGACTTGCACCGCTTCTTCCAGTAGGCTACAGTCTTGCCGGAGGCATCGGCGTAGATCTTATACATACGGTCCAATGAGTCCTTCCCATACTTGGCCCAGGCCATCACGTGCTCAGGAGACCCTTCTAGCATATCTGCTCCATCATGAACCATGATGGTCGTCCCTGGCGCTAAGAGGCGCTCAGAGCCGGCCTGGAGGATGATAGAGCCCGCGCTCATGGCACAGCCCCAAGCTCGAACCCGGATCTTGGAGCCGCAGCTGCGCAGGTAATCGTAGATCGCCATCCCGTCGTGCCAGTTGCCACCCTCGGAATTGAGTTCAACGGTAATCTGGTCCCCACCGTCCTGCTGGATCAGGGACACTCCCTTGACCACCTGCTCGTACATATGCTCGTCGACCTCACCGGTCAGCATGAGCTTCCGGGCGCCAATATGGATTCCCTCCTGCATAAGGAGAGAAGCGTCTGCCCACTCGTCCTTAGTCATTCCGTCACCACCGAGAGCTTGCCGGACTGCTCCAGGGCAGACTCGATCATCTTATCTAGCTTGGCCTCGTCCATGGAGGCGATCTCCTTGTCCGCGTACTCTGGCTGGGCCTGATCCTTCGGCTTGTAGCCGCTGTACTCCAGGATGATCTTCATGGCGCTGAGCTTGTCCCCGGGCTTAGGGGAGCCTTTCTCGCCGTCTGAGGGGGCCTCTAGGATCTTCATGGCCTCCAGGATCGCAATCTCGACCGCTGACTCCAGGAGCTCCCTGTTGAAGTCTCCATTGACGAACCACTCGTAGAATCCCTCCTGCTTGAGCCAGGGATCCATGTTCTTGACGCCGGCGTGCCGGGCCATGGCTGCGTTGGACATGTTCTCAACCGAGCCGATCAGAGGATTGTTCTCGATCTTGCGGTGGAACTGCGCTTTTGCCCGTGCTTGGGACTTACTTGGCTTAAAAATGGCACACCTCCCTTCAGTTATATATAAGTATGTCTAATTTCTGCCAAAATGTCAATCAAAAGCGATCGGATAGGCCAATTTCACGAGCGCAAACCCCGAACCAGCTTCAAATCGTCAATCATTCCCACTTCAGCACAGTACTTCAAGTAATTACGGAGGGTTACATCGCTTATACCTAGTTCTTTACACATATTAGGTAGAGTCAGATGCACATAACCAGGTTCAGGTCTATCGATGTAGTCTTGGGAGCCGTATAGCATGAGACACACTATCTTGTAAGGCCACCACTTCTCCTTAGCTGAGTGAGGTACTCCTCCTCTACTACTCATTCCTTCTCCTCTTGGGAGCGGGTACACCATCCATCCACGCTCCCATGATACAAACCAAACATCAACCAAACATATGAGGACCACAGGTGCCCCCTTAACTATGATTAAGTTTAATGGGTTTCTCAGATTTAGTCAAGATTACCTTTAGGCACAAAAAAACCGCGCATCGTCAAGTCTTCGACTCCGCCCGGCTAAGTTTTTGGAATTATTACAGTTTTGAAGGGGGAAATGCTACTGCGAGAGCGTCCTTATAGCCCTGTTTGTACCCGTCATCGTACTCCAGAGTCTTCTTGGGAGGCGCTAGAGCCTTAGCCATACCTACCTTGTATCCAGCCTCCCAATTGCCCTTCTCGATGCCAGCCTTGAAGCCCTTGGCGTGGCCCTGGATGTAGCCCTCGGCAAACCCCTGGTCGTAGTCTGAGTCTGACTTGGGGATTGCGTCGTCATGTCTTGGTATCTCTTTCACCCCTTCACCTCCACTGCAGGCACACAGGTTACTCGATGGGGGCCTTGGACCACCGGGGCAAGCTGCAACAGGCCGGCGCACGGGGACTCGGGGTAGTGCTGTACACACCCGGCATGCAAGGTCCTGGCTTTGGCCGCGAACTCGGGGGGCAATCGATCATACCCCAGGAATATCTCGCCGTTAAACCAGATTGCTGGGATGGGACACATTGTGGTAGCGGCTACCATAGCTAGATTAATCATTTTCCGCCTCTTTTACATAGAGATATGTCTCGTCCACCTTATAGGGGGTGTATGTTCTTCCATTTCCGCATTTTACTTTACAATCACTAACGTCAGATATCCGGAGGCCGTCTTTTTCTACATACATAAAGGTGACACGTAGTTCGCCGCTGCCGTGCTCCCAGGCAGGAGTAGGTATTGTGCTCATAGTATCCTCATCAAATATTGTAACTCTCTCTGTGTGGGCAAATCCTGCCGTTTTATACTCCTCTGACATTTGCCTGAATGCCTTATCCCGCTCTTCAATGGTCTCGCCAGACATATCAGGATCATAAGGATACTTCTCTAGCAGCTCTTGCTCTTTCATCCTTAATTGTTTCAAGAGTTCTTTCATTTCCTGTTTCATTTTTTCCTCCTATTTAGGTTATCCAATCCCCTTTTGATAGCCTCAGCCATCAATCGGTCGTGTTTTTCCTGCCAAGTTTCCATATTTCCTCCCAAAAAAAGGCCCCGGAGGGCCCGTAGTTAGCCTTGTAGCTTCTCCCAATTCGGGTCCTCAGTATAAGGCGCGATTAGCTTCTGGATTTCCTCAGATAGGAAAACACGCATCCCATTTATAGTGAGCTTGGCGTGTTTACCATCCGCCTCAGGCAGATATTCAAACAGATTGCTCCTCGAGTCCACCCATGTGAACTTGATCCTATTATCGTGTACATTTCTAATATTTACTGAGGTCCTAATGGTGCGGTTCTCACTGGTTCTGTATACAGCCCGTGCGCATTGACATTCTAACATATTTTCCTCCTAGTTGAGGGCTACCACCATTGGCTCCCACCCTCTTATCGGCTAGTAAATCTTAAGCTTTCTTTTCCCATATTCCATCTCTCAGCTCCCAGGTTTCCTGGGAATTGCCGCCATAGTATACCATCACTAGTTCTGGGCGTTTTGGGCACCAATCAGAGTGCCGTGGAGCAGATGATTTGTCGGCCCCGCACTCACAACTGCCTGCTGTTACCCTCTGCCAACAGCCACAAAGGCAGCCGGTAACCAGCTCTCCTCTGAGAGGAAATTGTACGTCGCATTTAGGACAATCCGTATATATATCACCTTCTACCGGGTTTAGAAACCTCCACCTACTCTTCTCGCCTTTATTACTCAAAATATACATCATATTTTCCTCCCTCCTCCACCCCCCTTATCGGTATTTCCTCAAAAAAAATTTAGGGACGAGTGTTATAAACCCACCCCCTCCCCCCTTCCCCCACTTACCCCCCCCTCTTTGGCATGATTCTTGCATGTGGAGATTGTCAGAACCCTGGTAGAGTTACTAACTCCCCATCCTCTAACTCCCACATCCAAATATATTCTACTCTCCCCTCTCCCTACCCTACAAGGTATCTCCCCCTCCCTAGGAACATACCCTCTCTCCTCCCCCCGAGACAACCGATTGTCAAGACCCCCTATGGGAGCGTGTATCCAGGGAAAGGTACCCCCCTCTCCTCTCCCATCCTACGCTAGTAGGAATTCTTACCGCAAGATTCGTGCCAACACCAGGATAATAGGGACTACAACGCTCCCACTCTACACTCTACACCCTCTCCATCCACGCTCCCAAGATGCACTTCTCCTATAAAGTATGGTGCACCATATCCCCCCAACACTATGATTGAGTTTGATAGATTTCTCTGATTTCGTCTAGGGTAAATTTGTAACAGGTTGATATTACTCCACCGCACACTAAGCACTAGGACTAAAGCTCAAACAATTAAATGCCGATATACAAGTACTGGCCAATGGCGGTCAGGTTGGGAGGTTAAGATGAAAAGAGCAGCCCTCATAAACGATCTCGCTGAGAACCACGAAGCTATCACTCAGGAAGTCATTGCTCTCCTCTCTGCCGCGGAGAAGAAGGCTCTACTGCGTAAGCTAAAGAAAGAATTAAAGTCTTTGGAAGGGAAGCAAGGATGAAGAAGTGCAACTGCTGCAAGAAGAAGCACAAGGATCTGAGTGATCTAACCCTCAAGGGGTCAAACGAGTACGGCTCCTTCTACAACTGCCCTTGCGGTTCTACCCTACTGATTCGCCCGGTTGAGGAGTGCGCCGCCCGGCTATCGTCCATCGTTCAATCACCATGGGAGGAATAATCATGGAATATTTGACCAAAGCCCTTAACTGGATACATACTAAGTTCTGGATGTTGGTAGGCGGGGTGGCCCTAATTGCCCTTGAGATCTTCTGTCTGGTATTCATTATCACCAGCGGCGCCTGGTTGCCCCTGGGGCTACTGGCCATCGTGGCTTACAGTATCTACAAGGTAGCTGACAAGACAGGTGACCTTAAGGAAGAGGAGGAGACTGATGTACGTTAGATGCCCTAACTGTGGTGAGATGCTGTGGGCCGGCGAGGGTCTTCCAGGCACGTGCTCTTACTGTGAGCCTAAGTGGCCCTGGCCAACGCCTGAGCCTGAGCCTGAGAGCCCCCCGCCGGTCTGTGAGTGTGGAGCTGAGAAGTCTGGCATCTCTTACCACTTCGACTGGTGTCCCAAAGGAGGTAGCGATGATTAACATGACATTAGCATCTCTATTTACAATCTCTATGGCCATGATCATGGGTGGTTTGGCCTTGGGGCTTGATTTGGTGGCGGGCTGGGGGACTGTGTCCTTGGTCTTATATCTGTGTACAGTAGCTTTAGGAGGATAAAATGTTTACTTTTCAAGCAATAGTGGGAGCAGCAATTGGGCTATTCGTTGCATCTCTAATAGTGGCAACGCTATTGGCAATATTACAGCATGCACGATTAACATATGAAAAATCAAAAGTCGAAATATTAGAACTAAGAAAAAGGCAACGACAGATTGCGGGCGACTAAAGGTTTCCCGTAGGATGCCGATATAGTCTGTAAGCGGCATTCCGCCGCCGGAGGAGGACGAGATGACTAAGGTAACACGATACAAATCAGGCCAAGTCAAAGTCAGAACCGGTTCCAAAAGCTTTCTGTTGTCGGCTAGTTACGCCGACGAGAACCTGGACGATATCCTCGACACTCTGGAAACCAGGCCCTCCAAGACCTGCGGCAAGTGTGGCACCGTCTACACCTCGCTGGAGGGCCTGACCTACATTGGTGGCTCAGACATGGGCGAGTTCTACGATTGCCCCTGTAAGTCCACCCTGACCATGACCCCAGCTCAAGTGAGGAGGCTGAAATGTTCATCCGACAAGTGAAACAATGTGGCTTTGAAATGTGGCAAGTACAAGACGAAAATGGCAAGTCCTATGCCCAGTTTTGGAGTGAAGAGCAAGCGATAGCCTGGGTAAGGAGCCATAAGTGAGCTACTCAGACGATATTACAAGGTTAACGACACTAACTCCAGAAGAGGAGTATGAACTAGCTAAGAAGTCCTCGACTTGTATAGAAAGTCGTAACAGATTAGTCGAGGCCAACCTAAAACTCGTTATACATATTGCCCAAAGATATAACGGGGCTAGCCTAAATCTAGAAGATTTAATCCAGGAAGGGAATCTTGGGCTAATTCGCGCTGTAGAGAAATTTGACCCAGATCATGGAACCAAATTCTCTACTTATGCTGGCAGTTGGATTCAAGGTAAAATCCTTAATTATTGTATTACTAGAGGCAAAATTACTTCTAATGAGCTGCCCCTAGCCTATAAAAAAGACGATGCGGATCGAGAAATCCAGATAACTTCTACAGAGTTACACTCTACTGGAGAAGAGCTTGATGAATACTTGATAGCCCAGGAAACCAGGGAAAAGGTAACAAAGACAGTAAATAGGTTGCTGGAAAAGGGGCACCTCTCCCAAAAGGATGTCGAAGTCTTTAAGTCTCGAGTATACCTAGAAAAAACCCTTCGAGAAATCGGAGAGGAACTTGAGATTACCAAGCAGCGAGTGAAGCAAATTGAACAGAAGGTATACCAGAGGCTCAAGACTAGCCCGAGTCTGAAAACCATGTATGAGGAGTTGACATGATCATTATTCCCGCGAGACTAGAATCCACCCGGCTGCATCAGAAGGCCCTTCAGTACATCGGAGGTTACCCTATGGTGGTACGCGCTGCCATGGCGGTCAAGGACGCAGGCTATGACACCCCTGTTGTGGCCACCGATTCCGAGTATATCTCCAAGATATGCGATAGTTATGATATCTTCTCCATCAAGACCGGCGAGGCGGCGTCTGGCACGGATCGAGTATGGGAGGCAGTACAGGCCCTCTCGCTCCCAGATGACAAGGTGGTGGTGAATGTCTCCGGGGACTATCCCTTCGTAGACGGCGAGGACCTGCGGCAGCTACTCACCAGTGAGTTGGTCCACCAGGGAGCTATCGGGACACTGGTCAAGCCCATCGACTGCGAGGACGTGGCCAATTCCCCGGACATCGTCAAGGTTGCCATGGACCAGTACAATGACACCGTCTATATGTCACGCGCTCCCATCCCACACAAGGGCAAGAGGTACGAGCACGTTGGCATCTATTCCTTCCGAGTGGACACCCTCCGCAAGCTCTGTTCCCTCAGGCCAGGTCTACTGGAGAGGTCAGAAGGGATTGAAGGATTACGGGCAGTTGAAGGGAAGATTCCCATGCACGCTTTTGTTAGCGAGTTTGATTATATCGGAGTGAACACAGAGGATGACCTCAAAGAGGCACAAAGGAGAGCTGTAGTATGAAACCTATTGTAATCGCAGGGCCATGTATGGCCGAGGACCCAATCATGATGCGTGATGTGGCAGCGCACATGTCAGAAGAGCTCGCACCTCTAGGTGTGGACTACTACTTCAAGGCCAGCTATGATAAGGCCAATCGGACCACAGGTACGGCAGAGCGAGGTCCCGGGCTAGGTGTGGGCCTAGGGTGGCTTGAACAAGTCAAGAATTCTTGTGGAGTACAGATCCTAACAGATGTGCATGAGCCCTGGCACTGTAAAGAGGTGGCAAAGGTTGCCGATGTTCTCCAGATTCCTGCCATGTTGTGCCGTCAGACTGATCTGATTAGAGCCGCCGGCCGAACAGGCAAGACAGTCAACATCAAGAAGGGACAGTTCTTCTCGCCGGAGGGGATGGTCCATGCCGCCGAAAAGGCAGGCCCGTGGGATAAGGTATGGCTGTGTGAGCGGGGTAGTATGTTTGGCTACGGGGACCTGGTCGTCGATATGCGGGGGTTGAAGACGATGTGCCAGTCAGGATGTCCGGTGATTATGGATACTACACATTGCACACAACGCCCCCCAAGTGGCAGCAACAGTAAGTCAGGGGCGGCTCGGGAGTTTGCTCCGTTGTTGGCCAGGGCGGCAGCAGCCTCAGGATACCTGAGTGGATTCTTTATGGAAGTTCACCCACAACCAAATAAGGCCCGTAGCGACGGTCCGTGCATGCTCACCCCAGAGCAGGCAGTAAAGTTGCTGAAGCAAGTGTTACCAATAATGGAACAATCCCATTATTGGCGAGAAGAATTAGATAGGGAGGTAAAATGATCGCGCTAAAGATTCTACTGTGGGCCTTCATGGCAGGGCTAGGAGCAACCACTGGATATTATACAATTTATATCCTTCTTGCTAATCTAGAAGCTTACCTAAAACATAGGGCAGTGCAGCAGGCCTTCGAGGAGGCTCAGGAAGAGGAGGAGGGGCCCAAACTCTGCGTAAAGTGTAAGAAGAATCCTCGGCCGGAAGGGGGCCTCTGTTGTAGCAAGTGCCAGTTTAAGGTGGACTAAAGGTTTTCCGTGGAATGCCGATATAAGGTGTGGTGGCAATGGTGCCACGAAGGAGGGCGAGATGATAGCGCGAGTAATCTTCGACAGATACTATTATCACGCAATAATTCTAGACAATAATGGCAAGATTCATCATAGCAAATTTGCAGAAAGGGGGAGAGCACATGACTACATTCAGAGTCATCTCGGACGAGAGCGAAGGGTCAAAGAATACCGAGTCTAAGGAAGGCATTGACCCGGAAACTCAGAAGAAGATCAAGGAAGAGATCCGCAAGAGAAACAATGAGAAAGTAATGCGAACTTACCGACTTAAGGAGAAAAAATGAGAAAACTAATCATGATCCTAGCAGCCCTAAGTACACTGGCCGCTGCCAAACCTAACAAGTCTGTTCGCGTTGTAACTCTGGACAAGAAGCGTACAATTAAGCTGCTGGGACCGGTAGACGCCGGCATTGTCGATCAAGCCAACAAGCTGATGGCCCTCATTGACGAGTCCAACAAGCCTGTGTACCTGTTCATCAATAGCCCCGGCGGATCAGTTGCAGCAGGAGAGGTCTTCATCTCCGCCATGGAGATCGCCAAGAAACGAGGCGTGACGATCCACTGTGTCTCTTCTATCTATGCTGCCAGCATGGCCTTCAACATCATGGTGCACTGCAATAAGCGTTACGCTCTTAAATCCACTATGCTCCTGTATCACCCCGTACGCGCTGAACTGTCAGGAACTTTTACAGCTATGCAGCTCGATCTTCTGGTCCAAGATTTCCATAAAACTGACATAGGATTCCAAGAGCGCCTCCATAAATCATCAGGAATGCCTCTGGAGCTGGTCAGAGAGACCTATTATAGCGAAAAGTGGTGGAAAGCCTCTGAGCTTGTCAAGTTTACAAGAGAGGACTGGTTTGTGATTGTGGATGACATCCATGGAGTAGATGGTGTATTTCACTACCATCCTGGGAGCGGGGACCAGTACCTTTCACCGTTTGAAGGAGGACCGGCAAATGGCCGAGACATTGTCCCAGCCGAAGCTGATTAGAACATACTGGACTTCTCTACACGGGCAGCAGGTCGAAGTAAAGGTCTATAAGCCCGGAAAGAGTAAGAAGGTGGAAGTCGCAGACTGTGAAACAGAAGAGCAGATAGTCATCGACGATAGCATCGAAGGCAAAGATTTAGTAGAACTCTTACAAGAAGGAGGACAATATGGCTTTGAGAAAGAAGAAACCTAAACGGGATCGAGTGCGGGTCTACCTGCACGAGCAGGACCTGGCGGCACTGAGTTTCCTCGGTAACTTCGAGGACTTTCAGGACTGCGATATTCCGGCAGCTCTCAAGAAGTGCTTGATGATCGTAGCTGTAGATATCAACAATAAAATCAAGGAGGCACAACGTGAAAGGGATTCTATTGACAGTGACAATGCTGGTGGGGAGTCTGCTAGTACTGACGAACCTGAAAGCGTGCAGTCAGATAACGCTGGGGGAGAGGATCACCAAGGAACTGCAGAAGAAGTGGGAGCGCAAGGCTGATGAGCGGTGTGACTGTCCCAGCAAGTGAGCTAACAGCTCAAGAACTATACCTCCTTGGCCGAAAGGTGGAGCAGGAGAAGCATGCTGACGCCGAGGAGCAGAAGCTCGGTACCCTGCGTGGCGGTAACTCCGGCTGCATTACTCCCGACGGCGAGGTCTATGGGGCATGTCACCGCAAAGCTCTAGCCCGGTACAAGGGCTACCAGCCTCCCATCGAGCCCATCAGCTACACCTGGTTTGACGCCGGCTTCGCCAACGAGGAAGCGTGGATGCAGAAGATGGAAGCAGCAGTTGAGCAGATGGGACCAGAGTACACCCTCAAGGCCGAGGAAGAGTGCCCCATTGTCTGGGAAGCTCAGGATGGCGTGAAGGTGACAGGCCGCCCGGACATTATGCTCTTCAAGGACGGTGCCCCCATCCTGGGACTAGAACTGAAGGTGGTATGCGCTGCCAACTCTGCCATCGGGATCTACTGTGAAAACAAGCCCAAGATCGCTAACCTGATTCAGGCCGCTCACTACAGTATGGCGCATGGCTGCCCCTTCACGCTCGTGTATTCGTTCCGCTCCCGCAGTGCCGCCCCAGGCTGGGCCAGTAAGTTCAAGGACAAGCTCCGGCTCTCCTACGAGAAGACCTTCACCAACTCTAAGACCGGGCGCAGCTTCACCAAGCGAGAGTACACCATCGAGCCTTTTACCAAGGAGTTCCGCATAGGGTTTGATGAGGGTAAGGTCTATTACCTGACAGAAGATGGCACGAGAGTGGACACTCCGCTCACGGAGCAAGGTATACGGGATTATTACGATCTCATAGTCAGGATGGACAAGGATCGAGATCTACACACCCGCATCACCCAGATGGATCTGGCCGGAAATATGCTACCCTATGATGTCTGTAATTACTGTGAGTTCAAGGACGCTTGTGATCAGTTTGAGAATGATTATGATGCGTGGTTTGATAAAGTAAAACTTATTTGCGAGGAGGAACAATAATGGAAGACACTCAAATAGACATGATGTTTACTGTACCGACAGAACAATCAACCCCAGCTCCCATCAATGAGTTGGCAGCGGCACTAGCCAAGGCACAGGCCACCATGACGCACCCGATCAAGAAGAACACTGCAGGATCTGGCAGCTTTTCCTACACTTACGCAGACTTGCCCGCGGTGATCGATGTAGTTAAGGAGGCCTTCAGCAAGCACGGGCTAAGTTTCACTCAGTTTCCGTCGGTCAAGGTCGCTACCAAGGAGGTGGAGGTTTTGACCCTTGTAATGCATTCATCAGGACAGTATTTAGGTTCACGACTGGCCATGGGAATTACGGATATTAAGCCGCAGACCATTGGTTCAGCGATTACATATGCCCGCCGGTATGCGTTGTCGGCCATGGCGGGGATCGCAGCAGAAACAGACGACGACGGTAACACAGCACAGGGCAGTGCCCCTAAAACTTACAATAGGAGGAAGTAATGTCAGCATGGGTAAAATTTGATCTCGAGGGTGAGGACAAAGGTGGAGCCAATAGCTCTCTTCCGGGCGGAAAGTTCCTTGGAGTTGGTAAGCACGAGGTAAGAATCAGTGCGATCGAGCCAGCTGTGACCAAGGACGGGAATCCTTACGTCAAGATCACCTATATCAACGACGATGGCCAAACCTTTATGAACCCCCTCTTCCCTATCTCTGGGCAGGGCGACAACCGCAAGCAGTCGTTTAAATACACTAGCTTGGCACACGCTCTGGTTCCAGAGGATGGTGTAACCCGGTTCAAGTTCTTCACTAGCCGCCAAGGGTTCTTGCCTTCCACGCCGGAAGCATGGGTTGAGTTGATCGGACTACGTGTCGGGATCGAGGTCGTACCGGGCAAGAGGGGCTACAGCATCGAGCAGGAAGGGGAAGCCTATCGCCTCTTCGATGTGGAAGCCAAGGAGTTCTACACTCTGGCCGGCGGAATCCCCAACGAGTTCCCAGGTTTCAAGGAGGCTCGTGAGGCGGCCCAAGGCCAAGGACTCTACCGCGCATGGAACGAGCTAGACAAGTTCTACCCGCTCCCAGACCGCGCAGAAGAGAACACCAAAGTCCTTAAGGAAGTATTGGATAACAATCCTCAAGACACTATCTAGGAGGCAATATGAGTGGGTACGCTATCATCCGGAAGACCAAGACTACACCACCTTCAGATCTTAGAGTGCTCACTCATATCCCCGACGACTTAGAGGAATTCTCTAAGCAACCCGTGGCCTTCGACTTCGAGACCCACGGCACCGACCCACTCACAGGCACGATCCGCTCTGTTGCTATTGCTAACGATCACGGTGCCGTGGCCATCGACTGTGAGGCCCTGTCCCCCCGAGAGCGGGGGCAACTAACCAAATGGCTGTTGCGCCAGCGCTTGATCGCTCACAACGCGGTCTTTGACGCAGGCTGGCTTTATGCCAAATCCAAACAGATGCCTAAGATCGAGGCATGTACCCTCGTACTATTCAAGCTCCTAGCGACAGAGGGATGGCTAGGCCAACGATGGGGACTGAAGGCTGCCATGACCGACGTGATCGGCTGGCCCGAGTCCAACGAGGAAGAGCTCTACGGCTGGCTCAAAGCCAACAAGCTCAAGGCCAAGGATATGGCACAGGCCCCCTGGGATATACTAGGAAAGTACAATGCCTTGGATGCCGCTGCCACCTGGGAGCTGTATAAGTGCATGATCGCCTCAATTGAGGACTACGGATGGGCAGAGAATGTCCTCCGCTTCCACCAAGAAGACTTCGCCAACCTGATGGAACTACTCATTGAGCAGCAGATCCGTGGCATGACTATAGACACAGAGGCCTTGCAGGAATATGATACCACTCTTGACAGGCAGATAGAGGAGAAGCGTCAGGAATTTCTACACCATCCTGAAGTTCTACCTCATGTAAAATACTACCAGCAAGTAATAATCGAGGAACTCCTGGCCAAAGAGCCTAACTACTTGACGAAGAAGGGCCTAGTTACAGCCAATTACACTCGATGGACAGACAAGGTTTGGGAGGCGCAGGGCCGGCTAGACTTCAATATTGACAGTACTCAGCAGCTGCAGTGGTTATTCTACGAGCGCTTATTCTACGAGTGCCCCATTTTGACAGACAAGGGGGTACCCTCGGTAGGCAAGAAGGCTTTCCCTCACCTGGGTGAGCTAGGGAAACTCTTGAAGGACTACCGGGAACTCCGTGATCGCCGCAAGTTCGTGACCGCTCTCAACAACGTCCAACGAGACGGGGTAATCTACCCTACAGTGAAACCTCACGGGACCTTGACAGGACGTTCTTCCGGGGGAATAGACTCATGAGAGTATTTATCGTAGGTAACGGCACCTCGCGCCGAGGGTTTGATCTCAACGAGCTCCGGGGCAAGGGGCGCATCGTAGGGTGCAACGAGTCCTACAAGGAATTCCCCTACTTCGACATGGTAGCCTCCATCGACGGGGGCTCAACCCTGGACATCCAGAAGAATTGGAAGGGGCTGCACGCGTACAAGTGGCGTAATAATTGGTTCCGTAGCGACACCGGCGAGGACCTCGGCCAGCTTATCGGCTCTCACAACTCGGGCCAGTTAGCGTTGAGAGCGGCTGTGGAGTTCTGGGACCCTGAGGAAATCTACCTCATCGGTATAGACTTCGGGGGCCCTCGGGTGTACGGCGGCCGGCCAACAGGAGAGCCCAGTAACAAGTGCTGGGAGACTTGGAATAAATGGATGCAAAATCGCAATGTGATACAAGTAGGAGTTAACAGTAGTGAGAAAAAGATCGACTATAATGAGCTCAGAGCCCGTCTTTCTCTTTGGTAATGGGGTATCTCGTAAAGACTTTGATGTTAGTAGCTTAGCTGGCAAAGGAAAGTTAGTAGGATGCAACTGGGCGTATCAAGAATATGCTTGGGATATTATTTGTTCAGCAGATCCTGAAGTCTCGGCTAAAATTGATAAGAATTGGGACGGTGATTGGATTAGACGTGATGATTTTTCTAATAAGCACTGTCATAGGGACAATGTATATTGGAATACACACGATGAACTAATATGCACTCTACCTCAATTAGGGTATGCGATGGGGTGGAATACTGGTGGAATGGCTATTTATACCCTTGTGCACCTATATCGTCCAAAGAAGTTATATCTCTTTGGATTTGATTTAGATCGTACTAATATCTATACTGCAGCTAATATGACACATCGTTGGAAAACAGCTCCAGATAATTATTTGAAGGGATGGAATTCCCTATTTTCTAGGATTGAACCCACTGAAATTATTAGAGTGGGCCCTCATGATAACATAGGGGATCGGCTTACTTGTGGGCATATGACTTATGATGAGTTTAAAGTTTTTCTGGGAGATACCGATAACTAGAACAACGGGCCAATAGGGCCCAATTAGGAGGAAAATATGAAGACCGAAGAATACAAAAAGTCTATTGAAAATGCCCTGGAAGCAATTAAACTTATCCAAGCACTAGACTTGAATATCGAAGAGGCTAAAGACGCCTTTGGAGCGGCCTTGGGAACACTCAAAGGCGAGAAATGTGGCCGATCTGATATCTCAGATAGTAAAAGAAAGCCAGATAAATTAAATAGGAGTAAACAACCGAGGGATGTTGAAAATTGTTTTACACAGCATTTAGCGCCGTTTCCCTTAACGAAGCTGAGCTGGAACGGTGATGGAGTTAATATGTTTTGCGAAATCCTCGGGGAGGGAAATATAGATGACTATTCTCAGAATTATAATAAATGTACTTTTACCTGGGTAGATCATGGAACAACATACAGTTATTGCACTTATCCAGACTCCCTATTTATCGATAGGGAGTATATATATGATGGGTCTCTAAAAAGAGGGATAGTAGATATGTGCCTAAGGCAGCTTGATGAAATTCTTGAGAGTAAGAATCTTAAAGGATTAAAAAATGGAGACGTGGCAACAGAAACACGAACACTTTATGGTCTAGACCCTTAAAAGGGACTTAGATAGACTAAATGGGCCGGGGGTTAAATCTCCTAAAGTTTTTCTGGGAGATACCGATAACTAGTTTGAGGGGAGGGTGAGATATGAGTAGACTAAACATCCAGCAGTTACCTAAAGAATCCGCGTTCTTGCGGTGCTTTACTGCGGCTCCCGGCCACAAGTTGGTCTACTCCGACATCAATAGTCTCGAACCTCACGTCCTTGCGCACTTTTCCAAGGACCCTGGCCTTATGTCACTGTACGGCCCTGATGCCAAACCAAATGATGTCTACCTCTTCGTCGGCGCGCAGATCGACAAGTGGAAAGATGCCATTCTGGAACACTACGACCCCCAGAACCCAACCAAGAAGGGCATAGCCGCTGCCAAGAAACACGCCAAAGCAGAGCGTACAGCAGTGAAGCCAGCCTACCTGGGTTGGATGTATGGACTGGGAGCGGGCACTATGCATCAGAGCACTGGAATCCCAATCGGTGAGTGCAAGGAGATCCTTGGCAACATCGACGCGGCATTCCCTGGCGTAGTACGGTTCAACGAGAAGCTCAAGAAGGAGTGGGCTGACAACGGAGGCTGGGTCAAGCAAGAGTGGGTATTGGACCCAAACCTAGGACGGAAGGTACCTCGATTTATCGACGGGCGTCCAGGGTGGATATACAATGGAAGGGGCAGGCCGCTGGGAGTGGCTCCGGACAAGGTGAAGGACCTTGGTAACCGTTTCGTGCAGAGCACTGGACACGACGTACTCATGCAGATGCTGGTATTTATCAACCGGCTCCGTCGTGGCACCTCGGCCCGCCCCTTCAACGTGGATGTACATGACGCCACCGTCTGGCAAGTACGGGACCACGAGGTAGACAAGGTAGTTGAGATCTTTCATGAGAGTTACCGCCTGCTGAACGAGACGTTGCAGTGGTCGGTGCAGATTCGCGGTGATGTCGAAGTAGGCAATAACTTGGGGGATTTCCTTGAATGATCGAGCTAATAGGGTTGTTGGGCAGCATCTGTTTTGCCCTGTGCGGAGTACCTGCAGCGTGGGAGGCGTACAAGAACAAGCACTGCCACTTCGCTTGGGGGTTTCTTTGGCTGTGGGCAGTGGGCGAGATCCTTACGTTGATCTATGTTCTGGCAGTACAAGAGTGGATTCTCTTATTAAACTATGGGGTTAATCTGATATGCATAATAATATTGATGTACTACAATCAAAGATGCAAATAGAGATTAGGACCACTGTCCAACGCTTCGGGCGACCTAAGCTCGTAGGGTACAACGATCGGTACTCCCATACCGGCTTCACTAGCGTCTACGGATTTCCTCCTGAGGCAGTAGCCCGCATCAACAGCTCCGGCACACTCCGGAACTTATCAGACTTTCCGGTGTTCTCTGACGTCCTTTATGTGGATTTTGACAATAACGAGGAGGCCGCAGAGAGGTTCCGACTCACAGCCCTGGAAGGCAAGTGCGGGTACGAGATGTATCACAGCGGCGGGAGATCAATCCACTTCCACATCCCTCTCGAGCCCATGTACGGCCGGGGAGTACCAGGCTCCCAGCGGGTGTGGATGGAGGAGAAGGCGCCGGAGGCTGACATGTCCATCTACCGCCACACAGGACTATACCGCCTCCCAGGCACCCGGCACGATAAGAACCCGGGCAAGAGCAAGAAGATATTGCTCCAGAAAGACGGCCCTCTGCTGCGGATAGAGAATAGACCGCATGTGAGATCAAACCTCCTGACCGAGGATGGGAGCGGGGTAGAGTTCCATTACCGGGTTCTAGGACGCCTTCTACACATGAGGGTTGCCGAGGGGGGACGCCATACTCATCTATTTAAGATCGGAATGAATTGCCTGCATTCAGGACAGCCCGAGGCTGAGGCCCGGAACCTTTTAAATATGTGGAACAATAGCAACTGCCATCCTCCCAAACAAGACTGGGAGTTGGAGAGAATAATTAATTATGTGTACAATCAAGGAGGTAACAAGTGATCGTAACCGCAGCAGCCGTATTGGCTTTCACAGCCATGGCAGTAGCAGGAGACAATGCCCAACTATCTGAACAGGAGGTTATGACCCATATTCGCGAGGCGGGTTTCCCCGAGGAGTCTGTCAATACCATGCTCTGTGTTGCCCAGCACGAGTCAGCCAGACGGCCCAGGGCTATCAATGTGAACCGGAATGGTAGCACTGACTACGGGCTGTTCCAGATCAATGGCTCTGTGTGGGGTAGCCGGTGTGAGATTGACCGCCTGTTTGATCCGGCATACAACGCCAGGTGTGCCAAGATTGTTTTTGATGAGCAGGGTCTCACTGCTTGGGTAGCATATAACAAGCATAAGGCTCTTTGTGACAACTACTTCCCCCGAGGTAGATAATGAGTGATATTACCTGGCCCAAAGGTTCACCTATGCGCAAACTGCGTGCTCACGTGAAGCAGCACCGAGACGCCATCCTCTACGGAGATGTGTTGGTAATTGATCCAGCAAGCATCAATGTAGGGTATGCAGTCTTACAGAGGGGCATAATCATTGAGCGAGGAACAATTGAGGTGGATCCAGAGCTGCCTATCAAGATGAGGCTGCAGGAGATTGCCAACACCTTGCTGGAAGATGAGTCTTCTTACGATGTTATGGCGATTGAACGGATCAGGGGCCGGATGGCCCACGCCTATCTCTCCTTTAGTATCGGAGCGATCATGGGATCGGTAGACGCTCCAGACTGTATAGAAGTCCCAGTGAACGTGTGGAAGGCCTTCGTGGGCAAGAATCACACCAAGGGGGACGAGGAGGATGCGGTGGCTATGGCCGAGACCCTAGTGGTCCTTGCTACGGAGGAGAAAGAATGAGTTTGTTTGGATTCAGTATAATCAGGACCCGGAAGCTCAACACCATGAAACTTGATCTGTACGCTCTGGAAAAGCAGATTGAGTCAGAGCGTATGACTAACAAGCGGCTCAGGATAGAGCTCCTGAATGCCACTGCTAGACTAGAAGAGGTACTAGATGTTGAACAAAAGACGAAGGATGATCTCAGGCACCTGGTTGTGCCTATGGCGGCCTACGCCGAAACCTTTAGTGAGTTGCTGGCGATAGTATCTATTGTCAACCATCTCCTTGAAGAAGAGGAATAAGATGAGTATTCTCGACCATGTACCTCCTGGGATGATCCCTCGGGAAGTCCAGAAGAAGATGCTGCTCGAGATCGAGGAGAACTGGGATGAGTATGACACCTTCGTCCTAGAAGCCCCCGTGGCAGCGGGTAAATCTCTGATATCTATGACTGTCGCCAACTGGTGTAACGCACAGGATCAGACCGCTGCCATCCTCACACCCCGTGCCCTCCTACAGGATCAGTATCAGCGGGATTATCCGGCAGTTCCGTCCCTGAAAGGTAAGGCCCGCTACCAATGCAAGAAGAGGGGCTACAGGGACTGCTCCACTTTCTATGAGAGCCATGCTCACTATTGTTGTGGAAATTCCTGCCGTTACAAGTCAGCCGTGAATGATGCCAAAGAAGCAGATAATGTCATCCTTAACTTCCACTCCCACCTCTTTAGTGGGATAACTAATGACACTTACAAGGATGTGTTAATTATCGATGAAGCGCACAATCTGATTCCGATGCTAGCTGACATTTACACCCTCCAGTTGTGGGAGCATGAGCACCATTGGCCTTATGCAACTCACACAAAGGACGATGTCATCGAGTGGCTCTCCCAGGAAATGTCCCGGCTCCAACAGGAGATCGAGTTTGTCCGTGCTCGTTATACTGATGGGGACGAGATGCCGAAGGAAGTAAGAAAGGGATTGATCAGCGACAGTAAGAACCTAAAGCGTTATGAGATGATCAAGGAGGGGCTATTAGTACCAAAAGAACTATTCCATATCGCCTTGGTTAAGAAGCCTTTCGGCCGGAAGAAAGAGTCCCGGCAGTGCCTCGAGGTCAAACCTATCTCGTTGAAGTCTGTCCCTCATCAGATGTGGCCCCAAAAGTATGTCAAAAAGATCGTCATGATGTCAGCTACCATTTATGACAAAGACATCGAGAGGTTAGGTATCAGCCACAGACGTGTGTATCGGATCAAGTGCAACTCCCCCATCCCCGCTGCCAATCGACCTATCATAATCGACCCAGTAGCATCAATGTCCTTTAAGACCATGAAGCCCTCAACCAGAGAGATCAGTAATAAAATCCTCAAGTTGGCTGAGATGCATCAGGGTAAAGGGGTGATTCATTTGACTTACGGTCTAGTCAAGGAATTTAAGAAATACTTAAAAGGGCCGAGGTACTTGTGGCATACTGACAAAACCCGTGAAAAAGTATTTAAGCAATTTGTAGAATCGTCCGATAATAAGATATTGATGGCCTGTGGAATGGCAGAGGGCATCGACCTAGTAGGAGAGGAGTTTGAATGGCAAGTGATAGCGAAGACAGTGTTTCCGTCTCTGGCGGATCCTCTGCAGAAACATTTCCTAAACCGCGATCCGCTGGTATATACCCTGGAAACTGTCCGGACTACAGTACAGCAGTCTGGCCGGATTTGCCGGACACCAACAGATTACGGAGTGACATATATCCTGGACGCAAGTTTCGCAAACTTCTACCGGAGAGCGACAGCGGGTCAGCCTAACTATAAATTATTCCCAGATTATTTTATTGAAGCAATGGAGTGGAAGAAAGTATGAGTAGTTATTACACCATAGAAATGGCCCGGTTTGTCCAGGAGCTCCGGATGGAGGGATACACTTGGCCAGAGGTGGAAGTTGAGTTTGAGAAGGAGTGGGGAGAGCGTAAGTCTCATGATACCTTGCGTATTAACACACGCAGGCTCCTCTTGGAAGCGGATGACACCGGAGAAGAGGATGAGCTCGAGGTGCCCACTCGTGCCAGGACCAGGACCCGGGGCGTAGAAGTGGAGCCTCTGCCAGACTATCTGTTGTACAAGGCAGAGAAGAAGGTCAAGCCCGGCAAGGCAAAATCGGTGGGATCCGCCCTAATTATTCCGGACTGTCACATTCCCTACCACGACCAGCGGGCATACAACCTCATGCTAGAGGTGGCCCAGGACCTACCAGACCTCCAGGAGATTGTAATCCTCGGAGATTACGCAGACTTCTACGCAGTGAACTCTCACGGCAAGCATCCCAAATACAACCAGGTGTTGATGGACGAGGTCAGCCAGGTGAGGAAGGAGCTGGAGTTATTGTCCAACATGTTTCCAAAGGCCCGGCGGGTATTTATCTCGGGCAACCACGAGTACCGCCTAGAGCGCTATATCTATGATCGGGCCCCAGACCTCTTCGGGGTGGTGGATACGCCTACCATTCTGCAGCTGGACGACCTGGGATGGGAATTTGTGCCCTACCAGTCCAACCAGAAGCACTCGGTGATGGGCAGCCACCTCTACGCTCGCCACGAGCCGATTGGGGGCGGGGTACACGCAGCTTCCTCCACGGTGGACAAGGCCGGCTGTTCCATGATCTTTGGGCACGTGCACCGGATCCAGCAGTACCGGAAGGTGTTCATCGACGGCCAGGACCACTTGGGAGCGTGTGTGGGCTGGCTGGGGAATAAGGACCACGATGTCATGCAGTACGTTAAGTCTCACGCCCAGTGGCAGCTGGGGTTTGGGATAGTCCAGGTGGTCAACAACGGAGACTTCTTCTTGGACACTAAGCACATTATCAACTACACAACCTTTCACAATGGTAAACTTTACAAGGGGTAAGAGATGGAAGTAACTTACGAGTTTTTGGACAAGAATTCCAATAAGGTAGTGGCGGTCTACCGCAAGATGGGGGATAATACGCCCCCAAGTGACGAGGAGGCCAGAGAGGGAGGAATCAACCAGAAGGTGTGGATCATGCCTGAGTCCGCCTCCCAAGAGCCAGAGGTTCTAGACGGGGGGTTAACCGATGACGAGGTGGGAGCGGCTGAGTGGACTAAGATCTTGTCCGCTGGAACCCAGCTCCTGAAGTCCGACGCCTGGGGAGTGGGAAAGGGGTACTGGTAATGAAGAAATTAGTATGTGCGACCCTGGTAGCGTGTGGACCAGGAGTGGAAGTCAGAAACGAGAGGACAGACAGGGAGCCCGCCTCCCAACTGGCAAAGAAAAAGAAAGCGGAACCTTGCACGGTTGAAGAGACAGACTTCGGGGCGACGATCACTTGCCCTGACGGATCAATTGTAGATATTTATCACGGACAGGAGGGGCAAGATGGATTGGATGGTGTGGATGGATCACCAGGACAAGATGGCCAAGACGGAGTCGACGGAGCGGACGGGACCGACGGACAGGACGGAGTTGATGGACGAGATGGTCAGGATGCAGAAGACTGGCGAAAATTTTTGTGTGAGGAGTACCAGTAGAATGAAACTAGATTATTATCAAGCGCAAACAAGAGCCACCCGCCTGGAAGATTCCGCAGGACTGAACTACGCAGTCTTGGGGCTAACCGGAGAGGCCGGAGAATTAGCTAATAAACTAAAAAAGGTGATCCGCGACGGACTAGACCCCAGTGATTACGAGCCTGCCATGGCCAAGGAGCTAGGAGACGTGCTCTGGTACTGTGCAGCCGTAGCTGATGATCTGGGTATGAGCCTTAGCGAGATTGCACAGGGTAATTTGGATAAGTTGGCCGCGCGCCAGAAAAAAGGAACCATTTCAGGAGACGGAGATAATCGATGAATAAGCCACTCAGTGATCATGTAATCGTTAAAATGACTAGGAAAGCCAGTCAAATCCATCTGTTAAGTGATGTCGGTGAACACGGTGCTGTTGATGAGGGGTCCGCCGAAGTCATCGCTGTTGGGAGCGAAGTGAAGGACCTGAAGCCGGGCCACAAGGTCACCATCAAGGCCAGTGTCACCCCTCTGTGCTTGGTAGAGGACAAGGAAGAGTTTATCTCCTTGCTTTTCAAAGAGAATCATATTGCATTCATTCGCAACTGGGAGGAAGTTGATGGAAACTAAGTTCGGCCCGATCGGTTACATTGTTTACAAGCGCACCTACGCCCGACCCCTGGGCAAGGGAGAGAAGACTGAGGAGTTCTCCGATACAGTCAACCGTGTGCTCAAGGCGTGTGACACTCAGCTGAAGACGAACTTCTCCGACGAGGAGAAAGAGGAACTCCGGCAGTACTTCCACGACATGAAGTGCTCTGTAGCTGGCCGCTTCCTCTGGCAGCTTGGTACTCAAACTGTCAACAAACACGGCCTCTTGTCCTTGCAGAATTGTGCAGCTTGTGTAGTGAATGAACCTATCCGTCCTTTTACCTGGGCTATGGACGCTCTGATGCTTGGGAGCGGGGTTGGCTATAACATCCAGAGGGAATTTGTCTATGAGTTACCTAAGGCCCGACGCGCACGTATTGTACGTAAGAATACAAAAGACGCTGACTTTATTATCCCAGATTCCCGAGAAGGATGGGTCGACCTACTTGAAAGAGTTCTTACAGCACACTTCGTCACTGGTAAGGGATTCAGTTACTCTACAGTGTGTGTTAGAGGACCAGGCGAGGCTATCCGCGGATTCGGCGGGACCTCCTCCGGACCGGAACCCCTCAGCGAAGGAATTGACGGGATATCTAAAGTACTTAATAACAGGGCCGGAAAAAAAGTAAGGCCTGTTGATTGTTTGGATATCATGAATATTCTCGGAAGTATCGTAGTAGCGGGGAATGTCCGCCGCTCAGCCCAGATCGCTATTGGTGACATGGATGATCTCCAGTACCTAAATGCCAAGCGCTGGGACCTAGGCAACATCCCCAACCACCGCGCTCTCAGCAACAACTCGGTAGTATGTAATGATATTAACAAGCTACCAGACCAGTTCTGGGAGGGGTACAAGGGGAACGGGGAACCCTACGGTCTGATCAATCTTCGCCTGTCACAGGAGGTGGGCCGGCTGGGGGACACAGATTACCCTGACCGTGGTGTGGTGGCCTACAACCCGTGCGCTGAGCAGTCCCTCCACAACTACGAGACCTGTTGCCTGAGTGAGATCTTCCTGCCAAATATCACTAGTGCGGAAGAATTGGACCGGGTGACCAATTACCTGTACCGGATCAACAAGCACAGCCTCGCTCTCAAGTGCCATCACCCAGAGACCCAGGAAATCGTCCACAAGAACATGCGGATGGGGATCGGGATCACGGGGTACCTCCAGGCCACGGAAGAGCAGAAAGGCTGGCTGAAGGAGGCCTATGAGCGCCTCAGAGCGTTTGACAAAGAGTACAGCAAGACCCACGGGTGGCCCGAGTCCATCAAGCTGACCACGATCAAGCCTAGTGGGACCCTGAGCCTCTTGGCAGGCGTTACCCCTGGAGTCCACCCAGGATATGCCCAGTACTTCATCCGGCGGGTCAGGATCTCCTCCAGCTCCTATCTTATCCCCATCCTGCGGGAAAACGGTTATCCCCTGGAGTTTGCCAAGAACTTCGACGGGACAGACGACCACCTTACTACAGTAGCCAGCTTCCCTTGCGCCTACCCAGAGCACACAGTCTTTGCCGAGGACTGCACCGCCGTCAAGCAGCTGGAGTTTGTCAAGCGTCTCCAATCGGAATGGTCCGACAACTCAGTAAGCTGCACTGTCTATTACCGCAAGGAAGAGTTGCCTGAGATCAAAGAGTGGTTGAAGGAGAACTATAATGACGGAGTTAAATCTGTCTCGTTCTTGCTCCATAATGACCACGGGTTTGCCCAGGCCCCCTACGAAGCAATCTCGAAGGAAGAATATGATAGATTGGTAAGTATTGTGAAGCCACTAAAGGATTTGGACCAGGCTGACGATATAGTAGAAGGGATTGAGGAGTGTGAATCGGGCGCTTGCCCCATCAAATAAGGAGGTAGATTAAGTGGCATCACGTCAAGACAGAGTTCGTCTAATAAGCCTTACCCAACCGTGCCCAGAGGCAGAGATCTCGGCGGAACTAATGCATCCGGAGGGACTGATAGCCTACTGTGCCAGGGTGAGCTCTCCGCGGCAGGAAAACCCCAGCTATGAGAAGCTACTGGCTTATTGTGCAGATCACGGCCACTGGTCTATATTTGAAATGTGCGATATGACGCTGGAAATTGTGACTAGCCGAGCTATTGCCCAGCAAATTCTCCGCCATCGCTCCTTCTCCTTCCAAGAGTTTAGCCAACGCTATTCTGAAAGTAAGTTTGGGTATATCAAGTCCTTCCCCCGTAGACAGGACGAGAAGAACCGTCAGAATAGTATTGACGACTTGACGGAAGGGGATATCCTCTGGTTCCAGACTGTACAGACCGACCTGTACCGTAAGTCCTACCAGGCTTACAAACAGGCTCTGGACCGCGGCATAGCCAAAGAGTGTGCCAGATCCCTCCTACCAAGTAGCATGGGGACCAAGATGTACATGAAGGGCTCAATCCGTAGCTGGATCCATTACTGTCAGGTCCGATGTGATCCCAGTACTCAGAAGGAACACCGTGATATCGCGGAGGAAGCCAAGGCCATCCTTCTGGAGAAGTTTCCAAGTGTTAGAAGGCTTTTTGAAGAGGAGGAAAAACCATGCGATACCTAGTACTATTGCCCCTGCTAATGGGGTGTGTTCACCGGCCGGAACCGCCGCCGTCTAACCAGGACTATATCCTACGTTTGGCGGAGCGGTGCGAAGAAGTCCGCATCGAGAATGGATACAGTTTGGAGCTTATATGTCCCAAGAAACGAAAGAACTAGCCCCGCTCCCAAGCTTCAGGGTGCACCAGGAGGTCCGTTACATGGGTTTCAAGGCAGACGTGGTACACTGCTGGTGGGACGAGAAGGGTTGGCGGTACGAGGTACATGTCCGCCGTGGCAAGAGTCGAGGGTACTGGACCGTAACAGAGGAGACGCTCAAAAATGAGGTATCTTAGCATTGAAATGAGGTGCGAGGACTGCGAGGCCGAGGTGGCCCTCCTGGTGGATGCGGAGGAGCGAAACACGCCGATCCCCTGTACCATCTGCAAGGAGGGGACCCTCATCCGGGTCTGGTCGGTACCTAACGTCTCCACCAAGGCCACGTCTAACACCATCCCTGATGCAGTAGCTAAGGGCAGGTTTGATAATCTCCGCTCCCAACATGAGCTCCGGAAAGAGGTAGGGAACGCTAAGCGGGCCTATGCCAACAACCCTACATCCAGTAACCGAGACGAGCTCAAGCGGCTCAGGAAGGAGAAGAAGGACCATGACCGAAAGGCCTAGCTGGGACCAAATTTACAGTCAGATGGCCAAGTTCCTGTCCTGGCGCTCTACCTGCAGGCGGCTGAAAGTTGGGACGGTAATCGTCTCGATGGACAACCGCCACGTCCTGGGGATAGGCTACAACGGAAATGCCGCTGGGTTCCCAAATGACTGTGACTGCGATACCCCAGGGGCCTGTGGCTGCATCCACTCGGAGGAGAACGCCATAATCAACTGCACCGCTCCCAGGGAGACACCGAAGAAGGTTTACATCACCCACGTACCGTGCAAGATGTGTGCCAAGAAGCTGGTCAACTTGGGAGGCGTACAGGAAGTAATATACGTCACTATGTACAGAAACACAGAAGGCCTGGAGATATTGGACCAGGCCGGAATCAAATCAAGAAGGAGTAAAGGATGTTTGGTCGTAAAGGATCGTTCGTCTCGCTAGCCAACCGGAAGGTGCGGCTGGAGGGGCACGAGGGAACAGACTACACGGTAAATGGGGTAGTTAGCGGTATCCTGCTACATACCTGCGACACCGAGTATCTGGTCAAAAACAAAAGGCACGTGGTAAACCTAAATGCCCGAGCCGTTCCTACCGATAGGTGCTTGGGGGTTAAGGTCAACCCGTACCTGTATAAGGTGGCGATGGTTACCGGGCCCGCGTGGATAGACCCAGAGGATGACGGAGAAATCAGGCTGGTTATCACCCCTAGGGTGGATGTCGACCTGAGTTCAATGGATTATATTGTTAAACTTTTGGTGGAGGGTGTATGATCACCGATCTTAGGAAAGCGCTGGAGGAAGCCGTTCAGGCCGCACTGCAGCAACAACTGGACCATGCTGACCGTAGCCTAGTTCTGCGGGGCAAAGGCGAGGGATTCAGAGAGGTAATTCAATGGCTAGACGAGGTGGAGCGTGTCCAAGATTCTCCCGCTGAGGAAGCGGAAAATGAAGAGCAGTGAGGAGCTGAAGCTGGGCACTCTCGCGGATCAGATCACAGACCTGACCAACGAGGTGAACGAGCTACGGGCAACCGTTCTAAGACTATTGAAGCTCCTTGAGGATACTAAGTAGTTCCTCGTCCTCTTCTTCCTCTTCGGGCTCCTCTTGGGGCTCGGAGGGCATATCGCTTCCAGTCTTGAGAAACGCGAGGATGGATTCTACGCTGTCTTCGCGTTTTTCTTTCTTAGGCATCTTCATCGATGGCCTCCTTTACTTTGGCTACTAGTTTATCGTCCCACTTGGTCTTAGTGGAAGCGGCAGCCATCTCAGCTACCATCAATAGAACTTCTCTCATGACTTTCTCGCTAGCCAGGCTCATTACCATGCTGACAACTGCCTTGCCCAGCGCTGCTACTACTACGTGCATTTTACTTCCTTTCCTTTTTTGTATCTTCAATACGTTTTGCAATGGGGACTAGTGCCCCCTCTGCTACTTTCTCTGCCTTGGGTATTACTTTACCTGCTACATGTGCACCAAATCTAGCCGCTCTAGCTCCACTAACCACATCTGCCGTGTTTAGAATTCGGGTGCCTAAATTGGGTACTACTTCGTCAATCTTAGCTGCTATTTTCCGTAGGGCCTTAGCAGGCACAGCTAGCTTCTTAGCTACTGCTTGGGAGGCTTTCTGTCCCGCTGCGACCGCTCCTCTCGAGGCCCCTCCAGCGGCTCCGAGCGCACCTGCAACACCTATTGCTCCAGTGTCCATTTCTTCCCGGAATCCCGCTAACTTACCTACTCCTTGCCTAGCGGCCTCTGAGAGCGTCCCTGCGCCAGCCCCGCCCAGGATACCCCCGGTACTGATTCCGGCCACCATAGCGGCTCCCTGGAGTACGTCAGCGATATGATCAGTGACATCTTGGAGATCAAAGCCCTTCGGGTCTACTACTCGCCATTCCTTGTCACCGGGGCGCTTAACCTGAATCTGGCCCCCCCGCTCCCGCGCGTCCCAACCTTTACGCTCGAGGTACTGCAGTTGGAGCTCAGGACTCTCGTCGATTAGGTTTTTAAGGCCGGCCCTTGTTAGTCCACTTACAGCTTGCTCTTGGACTACCGGCAATTCTTTTTCAGGCTCAGGTGTGGCCTCTGGCTCTGACTTCTTGCGCCATTTACTAAATGGATCAGTCTTGACCTCGGCCTCAGGAGCAGGATCGGGTTGTTTACGCCACTTTGCGAATGGATCATTTGAGTCTGGCACCGGCAGCCTCCGCTTCTGGAATGTCCTTGGATGGGACAAAGATAGAGTCTCCATCTGGGGTAATCATTTCATGTAATTTTTCCCCTTTTTGCCGAGGGGCTGGGGCCGCTTTGGGAGTTGGAGCTGACTTGGGTGCAGATTTAGGCTTAACTTCTGGATTGAAATCGGCCAATGTAAAGACTTTACCTTTAAAGCCACTTAAAGTCTTATTTTCTTCATAATAATCAACAGCCGCTTGTTTTGCTTCGGCCGCCTGCTCGAGTTGGTTTAAGAGAGACTGAGCCCTCCGAAGATTCTCCTCCTCAGAAAGTCTCGGATTGAAGGTTCGCTCCATTAATCTCTGACCTTCCTTCTCAGTGAACTGGGCTCCAAGAATTCTTCTCAAAGACTGCTGGATAACAAGCTCGATACGCTCTTGGGCAGAAGCACCTTCCGGAACAACTATATCTCTAACAATTTTAGGCATAAGTCCTATAATTGGTCCTGAAACCTCGTCAGAAGTTTTAAGTACCTCGATAGCCTCTTTTAGATCAGTAATATTTTTCTTCGCAGTAGAGCTGCCACCAGCTGCTACAAAAGAGGCGTATTCTTTTGCAAAGGTTTCATCTACTTTCTTCTCTCCTTTGCTAAGATCCTTATGCTTTTCCTTGCCCTCGGCCAGAATCTTAGCGGCTGCTGCTCTAGCCGCCTGTGCCTGTCCTGCCAGGGCTGCCTGGGACGCTCTCTGCTTGGCTGCCTCTCCTGCACGAAACTCCTGGCCTGCGATTCTCTCTTCACGGGCAAATTGACGCCCTTTCTCGGCCTCTTCCCGTCTCGCAGCGAGCTCTGCTCTTCTCTGACGCCGCTCTTCCAGACGCTCTCTCAGGCCTCGGCGTGCTCCAGTCTCTCGCTCAACTCCTGCGATCCCCCTCTCACGACGGCGCTCGGCTCGGTCAAGTTCCTTACCAAAATCAGTCTGAATGGGCTTGAGGGCCGACAGGTCAACCCCCGTCCGAGCTCCCTGCATAGCCGCTCCCAACTGGACGACGGCCTGAGAAAGAGTTTGAACTAGTTGTTTCCGCTCAACCTCTTTCTCTTTGCCTTCAAACTTCTTCTCGATAGCAGCTTTCTGCTCTTCAGCCCAAGTACGGAGCTCAGGCTCAGCCATCGCCAACCGAGCCAATTCTGCCTCCTCATCACGCTCACCTACAGCATCTGCCGTCATGGGAGCGGTAGGGATTCTTAGAGGGTTTCCTAGTTTAGGGGCTGCTGGGCTAGCTCCCAGACCCTTGATTCTTTCGTCAATAGTTGCCATTATACCAATCCTCCTATGAGTGATCCTGTTGCTCCACCAAGACTTCCCCCGATTGCTGCACCCGCTGGCCCACCAAGGACGGCTCCGGCTGCCGCTCCCAAGACTGTCCCTGCTGCAGTAAATATTGCTTGCTGGTTGGCCGCATCGGCCTGTTCTTCTGCTATTTTCTTACGCATTTCTGCGTTAAGTGTCGCTAATTCTTTCTGCTGCTCAAAGTCAAGGTCACCTTTCTCTTCCAGGTATCCTCGCTGAAGGGCGGCCTCGAGCTGAGATTGAGTGTGCTTCAGGATCTCCATCTCCATCTTCTGGGCCTGAACCATTGAGCTCATACGTCTATTGAACTCTTGTCTATCCCTCGCGGTGGCAGCGGTGTAGTCAACAAGTTGCCTCTGGTTAGAGAATTTGCGCCCCCTCTCATCTCGTTCAAATTGTAGCCGAGAATCCACCAACTCTTGCTTTATTCCAGTCCCAAGATTTGCCAGGTCTTCCCGTTGTTTCAGGGTAGCGATTTGTAGTCTATTATCCTGATCAATTCCCAGGCCTTGGAGGCGTGCGGCAGAGGCAATATCAGATTCCAGAACAGTCTTCCGAGAGTCCCGCTCCTCCTTGCGAAGCTGATTAAGCTGCTGACGGCGTTCTGCCTCGAGCCGCTCCTGCTGTGCTTGCTGTCGCTGCTGTAAATCTGCTTGACCTACTCGAGCTCGCTCTTGGAGAGCTGCCTGGCGGATCTGACCTGCCTGAGCTGAAGCCGCCTGTCTCTGGGCTACGATATCCTGACCTGCCTGGAGGGCCTGCCGAGTGGCTAACGTCTGTGCTGTGGGAGCGGTTGCTCCTCTTCGGGGTGCTGCCTGCACTTGCTGCTGAAGGCCGATGTCTCTAGCCGCTTGGACTTGCTGTAAGGCTCGTTGGTTAAGTCCTGGTACTTGGTCTGCGAGGGCATTTAGCGCTGATAGAGTAGATTTAGCCATTATTCATCTCCTTCTTCGCTAAGAAGAGCAGGTGCGACAGTCCCAGCAATCGTAGAAGCTGCTTGCCACTGATTACGGACCTGATTATCCTTGATGGCAGACTGCGCTAAGTCAATTGCGGTATTGATGTCTATTTTGGCCAGTTGGTCCCGCCGCTCTCGGTCTGTCTGGTCGCTCCGCTTATTAAAATCAATGCTGTCTAGCATGGCATCCATATTATTACCAAAAACTAGCCTATTCATCTCTTTCTCAAACTGTAGATCGTCAGTCAGTTGCTGCTCTTTCCCTACCCGATCCAATTCCTCCAAATAGGCACGATCCTGCATCGCTAGAAGGAATGCTCTCTGCTCCAGTTGGGAGGCGTCCTGCCGATCTCTCAGCTCTGCCAGATCAAATCTATATTCAGCAAAAAGATCGTCTGTGGTAATATTTCTTTGACTAGTTAGATCTCTAAGCTGCTGTTCTGCCCGTGCGTTTAGCGTTCTAGTAGTAGTAGCCTCTCTAGCCTCGCGTCTTAGGCGTGCTTCCTCGGCTCCAGCCTCGATATCCTGTCTAGCGGCGGTAGCTTGCGCTGCCAACTGCTCTCTTTGCTGCTGTTCCTGGCGTCGTAACTGGCTTTCACGAAGGGCCTGTTCCTCCGCGAGGGCTTCTTCCCGTCCTCTAGCCTGAACACCACCCAATCGCTCTGCAAAAGTTTGCTCTCTGAGAGCTTCTCGACCAGCAGTTATGGCTGCCTCTTCTCCGAGCGCTGAAGCTGCCGGACCTCGAGCTGGGCCTGCCTTGCCCCTACCTGCGCGAAGGATTTCCTCTATCCCACGCTGTTGAGGCTGGGCACCACCCGCTCCAAGTTGCTCAATTCTTTCCAATAAACTAGCCATATTATTTCCTAGTCTCCAAATACGATTGCTGGATCAATTACTCTTCGACGAGGCCGTGTGGCTTCTCTGGCGGCTTGTGCTATTCCTGTGGTACGCTGAGTTTCTTCCATAGCAGCAATTTCTTCTTCGGAGAACTCTTCTACTCTTCCTGGAAGGGCTCCCCTTATAGTGCGGCCTGTAGTATCTATAGCTAGTTGACCTGGTGCTGATGCGGTGGAGGCTGCAATTGCCTCTGCTATACCGCTTACCGGAGGTGCATCCGCACCCACTCTCCTAGCCATCTCTCCTTTCTGCCTTATAGCAGTATTAAGCCAGTCCCGATACTGTCCTCTCAGGGTATCTGATATATTCTCTGCTGTTAGAGCCTTAGCTTGGATAAAGTTTATGGCCTGATCGATCATAGTAACGTCGTTTTGTGTAGGAACGCCCGACATAACCTCTTCAAACCACATATCGTAATTCAGACTATTATTGAAAGGAAGTCCACGTCCGACCTTTAGTGTGCCTTGGAACTCTCTCATGAGGCCCCGATCAGCTTTCTGAGCTTCTGCTGCCTGATAATCAGCAAAAGAGGAGAACCCATCCAAGTCTACACGGATTCCATCTTGACTATCAGCCAGCCTCCCAAGACGCTCCTGATCCTCCCGGGAAAGGCCTTGGAGATCTGCCAAGTCTATTACGCCGTCCTCGATTTCACCTCGGTATCTAGAGAACTCATCAGAAAGAAAGAGTGTATCACGAGCGCCTTGCAGTTTCTGCTTATTGTCACTAAATCTTGAAGTAGTATCATTGCCTGCAAGGGCTTCATCCAGGCTACCTGAGAAATCACGGCTGAGCTTGCCAATGACATTAGTAGGAATATCATATACAGACTGTAATCCCGGATCAAAATGCTCAAAGATTCCGCGGGCAATCTCATCCCTTCTCGCTATGGCAGCGGGATCACCCAATTCTGCCCATTTCTTTGCCTCTTGGAAGCGGGCCTCTATCTCGTCCATGGTGACATCTTGGTCATTTAGGAGGATTTTAAGCTGGTCGTCGACTGTCTCAGCCGCTTCGATTCGCTCCTCGGTCAAGAGGTGATCCTTAAAAGTACGGAAGTTCTCAGGATTATCGGACAGCCTTCTCAATTCCTCTGGTGAGAGGGAGCGGATACCCTCGCCCACGATACCTGTCTCTGCTAGCCATGTTGGCTGCTCTTCTGCAACCCGTGTGAGCACCTCATCATACTGATCAATCTGCTCTTGTAGGTCCTCATCGAAGATAAAGTCTTGAGAGGGATCCAGCCCCAGGAAATCCGCCAGCGCAGGATTACGTCGGACAACTTCTGCGGTCTCAGAGGCGAGGAACTGCCAACTACCACCAAGAACCTCATCTAGTTCCTCTCCCTGGAGGCGATTGATCTTGGATAAGAGTAGTTTTTTGTCCTCATCTGACTCATTTAGTGTACCAATTTCTCCGATAAGGGAGGAGGAGAGCTTGGCCTTAAGATCTGCCATCTGCTCAGACGTGACCTTCTTGCTAGGATCCCAGTCAGGGAGTACCGCTGCCATGACGTCAGGGCTGAGAGAGATATCTAAGTCTTCTAGGACATTAAGGTTCTGATTCTCTGTATTTGCTTGGGCAAAGACTTCGCTAGTGTCTTGTGCAGTCTGTGACAACTGGCCCAAGGCTTCCTGATTAGTACGTATCCAAGCCACCATACCGGGAAACTGATCTTCTGGAAGAATGGCTTCTCGCTTAGCTGGGTCAGGCTCATTAATATAATCAATAATCCTCTCGCTAAGTTGCTCATCGTCCAAAAGCTGAGCCACAGGAATATGCTCATCGCCAACTTGCACAACGCCAGCAAGATCAATATCTTCGACTGTCTCAACGATTTCTCCCTCGACTCCGGTCACCCCAGCTTGGCCTAGATCCCGCAACTCAGCGAGCAGTGCCTCACGACGCAGGCTACCGACTGGGGCTGCGGCCAACTCTGCCTTGACTTTCTCAACTCGAGAGAACTCAGACTTCTGGATATCGCGAATCCTATCTGCAAACTCGTCTGTAGTAAGAGCAGAGAGCTCGGCAGCGTCCATACCTAGGGTAGCAGCCACCTCTTGAATGCCCCCAAAGCCTAACTGCTCCAGATCCAAGCTACCCATAGTAACCTGATCCATTACATTCTCGGCGATAACCTGTCCAGTTTGCGCTGCCATTGAGGCCTGGGTCAACCCTACAAGCTCTCGAGCGTCCGCAGAGGTAAGTCCTGCAAGTTGTAGGTTATCAATGGTAGCCATCGCTGCTTCGATGTCATTAGCATTACCTGATGCCAGAAACTTATTCAAAGCACTGGTAACTGTATTGTAATTACTAGCCGGATCAGCTTTAGCAGCTGCCAGTGCAGGTCCTGTCAGTCCTAACTTGGTAGCGAGTACCGATTCCTCGACCTCTGCCTCGCCCGGTGCTGCAGCTGTTGCCTGCTGAATATTACGTGCAATGGTACTTTGGATCGCTTGACCCAGATTACCGAGACCTGCAAGTTTCTCCTGCCGCTCTTTTTCCATAGCCTCTTCGACCGTAGGCTCCCGTACCTCTGGAGTGAGGCGCTGGGCCCGGAAGAGTTCCTGTGCCTGGGGCTGTGCTGATTGGATGCGGGAAGCAAGTGAGGCCTGCTTCTGGGCTGGGGTGCCGATCATCTTGGCTTCGTCGGGGGTGGCCCCCATACCAGCAGCCAGGGCCGGTGACGTGGGTACCCCAGGAAGGGCCGTCGTAGCCTCGATGCGCTCTGCAAATGTACCGTTCTCTGCCATATATAAGTATGCCTTTTTTGGTAGTATTTGTCAAGGGTTAAGTGGTTTCTGAGCGCTCTACGACACCTTTATCTGTCAGTCCTCCGACACGATAGTCAACACCTGATAGTACCACATCCTCATCTTTGGTGGAGTTGGTGTATTTGAGCTGTATGTACACCATCTTACGAGTCGGGATCGAGGATCTAGCCGTCTTGAGCTTGTCGTTTCCGGCCTTAGTGAAGGTGAAGGTCCCAGCGCTGGAGAAATCCCCGTCAAGCTCGGTGCTGACAAGCATCTCGGTGCCCGTCATAGAGGAAATCCGGACGTGGAAGTGGCTGGTTATACTGTTGATAACCTTGCGGATACCGGCAGCCCCGAAATCTTCCGCTTTCATGATAATCACCATCTCTCCGACTGCATCCGCGTCGTCACGGTAGTCCGTGGAGTCCCCAACCCGCCGGATTGAGAAGACCTGGCCCGTGGTAGTACCGAAAAACGCGTCATTGCCTTGGTTGGCCCAACCGGTAGCAGGGTGATTGGTGAACTGGGTCCAGGCTCCGAAGCTATCGCCTCCCAACTCACGCTGGTGGTCGTAGACAAATACCCGGTTGTTAGTGGTCTGTGAGGTGCCGAAGGGAACCGAGAGCTTGTACTGTCCAGCGATTCCGTAGTGGTGGCCGTACATCTTGCTGAGCTGATCCCGGTTGACGTTATCCCGGTACAACCGTTCCATATTCTTGCCGACGTAACTGATTGATTGGTTACGGTTGAGCCGGTAGATACCGGAATTATTGGCAAACATGATACCGTCTCGCGTTTGGGCGATGGAGAACGGTGCAGTACAGCCCAAGCCTCGGGACTGAATCTTACTGAGGCTCCGTGTACTTATATTCAGGAGGTAAATCGAGGACGTCTTGAACACAACCAGGATGTCCTCCACGACCCCCGAGCCGAATACCGCGTCACCAAAGAACGGGATGATGCCAGTGATGTCCTGACCGTCGGCGGAGTTCACATCCACCACGCTATCACTACTGTCCGGGTCACCGAAAGGGTTGTCAAACATTTCTGGGAAATTCTGGTAACTGATGAGTACCCGGCTCGTGAAGAGCTTAGTGGAAGCGGAGACCTCAGCAGTGGCAGCCTTAGCGACCCCACCAACGAAGTAGCTAGCACCCGTGATGGCAGCGGGGAGTACACATTCCATGGTGGTGGACTCAACTTTCTCCTGGCGTAGGACCAGCTGACCAGCGTTGTACTCGCTACCCGCGTTAGCCACAACCCAGGGTACAAAATCTGTCTGAGCAGGTGAAGAGAGTGTAGCATCCGCCATCCGCATACTTGAGTTGATAGCGTTAGCCATCCGCTGCATAGCGGTGATCTCGTCTACGGTATTGGCGCCGTCCTGGTTGAGATTGCCGTCCGTCCCAAGCCACACTGGAATATCCGTCGTCGTGGTGGCGGCTACATATCGATCGACGTCTCCTGCCCCCGCGGCAGTGTTCATGTTGGCCTTGACAGTGAAGTCGTTGGCGTTGACACTGGCGATCTGCCACCAGCCTGCATAGGTCAGAGAGTTGACCGTCCCGGCAGCATTGTGGTACATGTAGACCCAGTCACCGGCAGATAGGCCGTGGGAGGTTTGGGTGACAGTGAACGTGGTAGAATCATTGGCGATGTCTGAGGCTGGAGCGATGGTCACAGCGCCACTGGTGACAAACTCATAACGGGCAACGTCGACCATATTGGTGGTGGTACTGGTATTTGTGGCATCCTTACGGAGAGTCAGAATCTTGCCGGACATGTTGGCAGCGGTCACAGAGCCGACACTCTCGTCTGCCCGGATCACAATGTCTAGCTCGGGATAGTCCTGCACATTGGCCAGGACCAGACGGTTGTCGGCAGAAGTCAAGTACTTAGCTCGCAGCGGCTGGGTCCAAGCGGTGCCTAACTCTGCGCCCTTGAGCGTG
>FUIF01010310.1_pt1 | contig 50848 bp, 54 predicted proteins | sample 1003461 | NCBI WGS metagenome assembly FUIF01 (sample SAMEA80401918, study PRJEB19352) | marine metagenome
CCCTCGGACAGTGCTTGATTCTTACGTGGCACGCGGAGCCCTTACGCGAGAGCAAGCCGATCAGATCGGTGACGACTTCCGCCTGTTCGAATACGTATTGCAGGAACCAGAACCACAGCAGCCAAATCTGTCACAGGGGCAGACCGGTGTGACTCCAACCACCCCGGTCGCCCCTGTGACACCTCCTGCAGCCCCTGCTGCCCCTGAGTCACAGATGCTGGCAACAGCCCGCACTTTGGTTCAGCAAGGGATTCTGATTGATCAGGGAGGATTCTTTGTTGCGAAGTCTGCAGAGATGCAGCCGCTCGCAGCAGCGGCCAACCAGGAACAATTCAAAGTGCTTCAGGCGGAAGCTGCCAAGCAGGCGCAAACCGCGTTCAATCCGGTAATTGAACAGATGAAGCAACAGATGGAACAACTGAAACAGCAGGTGCAGGCGGTCCAGCCGAAAGCCTACGACTCGTGGCTCCAGCAACACAGAGAGTATCTGTATGCCAAGGATGTCGCAGGCAACATCACGCAGACCCGTACTCCCGCTGGTGACGTTTACTACCGAGCCTGGAACGAAGCTCAGTCTCGCGGTCTCAATGATGAGTCCGTGCTGCATGAGATCGCCAAGAGCAAGGTCGAAGGATTCTGGATGGCCAGTGGAGCTGCGGCACAGCAGCCAGCACAGCCACCTCAGACCTTCATGCAGGCAGCAGCCGCTGCTCCCTACTCTCCTAACCCAGGCTTCAACGCCCCGGGAACTACGATCAGTCAACAGACACCAAATGGGTACAACATGCCGGGTGTGAATAATCAGGGGATGCCCGACTGGGATTACCTGATGAACCAGCATCTGGCCGGTAACCCGCAAATTCGATGAAAGGTTGAAACATGCCTGGACAGTCGCTTGTCCCCGCAACGGTAGACGGTCACGTGAATCTCGCACGCGACCTTGCTCCCAAGTATTGGAAGATGGCTTCGGACCTGACCGTTCGAAACCATCTGACGTTCTATCTCCTGCGAAAGTACGGAACGTTGACCTTCAACGCCCGTTCGCATACGCAGGTGTGGAACGCGAAGATTCGTCAGCCGCAGGTTCTCCCTCTCGCGGACAACGTTCCGCTGGAGTTTGTGAACCAGGATACCGACATCCAATTCTACATTGGATTCAAAGGTATGGGTGCCGCTGACTTCATGCCTGAACTGGAATACCTGCTCGCGCAAGGTGCTCCGGAGCAGATCACTGATCGCTTCAAGCGGAAGTCTGTCGACATGGCAAACAGTGTCGACGAAGCACTGCAGAAGTCGTTCTACTCGGACGGCAACGACCCGTTGAATCTGTACAACTACGTGGGCATCAAAACCCCACTGGCGTACAACGCGGGTTCTGCGACCGTGTTCAACATCACCCACAAAATCGCTCAGCCCAACGGCTCCTATGCCGGTCAGAGCTGTGCTCTGGCTGCAAACGGTGGTACGTGGTCGGCAGCGATGGGTACGTTCCCGAACGGTAACCTGGCGAAGGACTGGCCGTTCGGCCAGGGTTCACCGGAGTACGACGGAACGGCTCCGATGATCTGGAACTACCACAGCTCCGCGTTCGACACGGGCGTGACCAGTTCCACATCAGCAATGATGGCTTGGGAGACCAACGCGGTTCGCGTTATCTCTGAAGCAGCCATTGCGATGATGCACCGAGGTGGATACCGCAACAACGGTGGTGCTCCTCTCGTGTGTGTGATGGCATCTGAAATGTTCGTCGCTCTGAAGAACTCCTTCCGAGCACAGAATCGACACAGCATGCCGTGGCAGGACGGAGACTTCGGTTTCCCGAACCAGGATACTTTGATGGTCGATGGCGTGCTCTGCATGTCAGACTACAACGTGCCTGCAGGCGAAGCCTACATGTGGGCTCCACAGTACGTCGAGATGTTCAACATCCATCCGGACATCTACAAGGCATACGGTCCCGAGTACAGCATGCAGCAGCGCGGATACTTGTACATGAGCACTGCCTACGGCAACTTCAAGTACCAGCCCAAGTATCTGGCTCGCTTCGTGAGCCGTACAACTGCTGCTCCGTGATCTGATCTGACCACAGGTCGGCGTCACTCAGTTTTCTTTCATTCAACCTCCTCACAGGAGAAACATAGATGTCAGGTATCGCAGGTATTGCACAAGCCCGCCTCGGAGCGAAGAACGTCCTCAAAGACGATTCTTACCTCGGGGCGGAGCGATCGTTCATGGATAAGGATCACAGCAATCCTGATTCCGTGGCCCCGTTGTCCTCTCGCATCATTCGTGCCCGATACGTTCTTAACGATTCGGGCGGCACATTGGACCCCGGCAAGGGCGTCGTCATCAAATCCGGAGCACCGAACAAGATTGGCGGATACCACTCTGCCAACGGTCGTTGCGACGGCGTAGTCGACCCGTTCCTCGTCGGAGCAGTGGCTGTCAATGATTACTTCTGGCTGATCGTCGATGGTCCGGTGGACGTCGAGATCGGTGCTGGTAATATCACAGCCAATGCGGTTGTTCAGACCATTGGTTCAGGTCTGTTCGCAGGTGGTACAGCAGGCACTAACACCGTTGGTCACAGCGGCATTGCGGAAGAAGCAGCCAACAGCGGAGCCCGAGCACGAGTTATTTTCAATAACCCGTTCTCGGTTGCCCGATAATTGATCCACTCTTCATGCAGGGTGGCACTGACAGGGGACCCCGGCCAGTTTCGGCTGGCCGGGGTTTTTGAACACAGAAAGGCGGTGATCCTAAGATGGACGGGCGTCAAACACCTCCTGCCGGAATTCACAGTTCCGCACAGGCGATGAATGTGCAGGCAGGGAATCCAATCCAGATTCCTTTGAAGACTCCAAAGCGATAGGCGATGAGCCCACTCGACAAGGTTGACTTAGCAGGAGGGGCTCCCAAGGCCCCTCCTGTTTTGGTTTTGAGCAGCGTATTCCCCGGCAAGGTATGCTGTAAGATGTGCGGACTGCCGGTTCCCCCGGAACAGATCAAGGACGTCAAGAGAGGACTGTGCTATATGTGTGCAGCAGACGTTGCGCAGGTCGCAATCGCGATCGCCTCTGACGACAGGACAATCATTCAGCGTACGCCACCGATGTTCGACAAGGTCATCAAAGACCTGCGAGACACATCAGGCCCGGCGATCGTCGGCACTGCAGAGGCTCTCCTGCAGGAACTCGGTGGCGAACAGCAGTTGGGTATCCGTATTGCTCAGGACCTCAAGCGAGCCCGACTCGAACATCTGAGCGAGGACGTCCGCAAGTTCCATGAGCCCGACCTGAAACTCGTAAAGCAGATGCACGAGCTGGTTGTTGGGATTCTTGAAAAGCGAGACGAGCGGCTCAAGGGACAGAACGAAGACCCGATGGGCGACATGGATGAAGAGTCTCTGATGGCTCTCATCACCCAGGCATCCGAACTTCGGCTTGCATCTGACAGAGGTTTCCGCGAGCAGATGCTGCTCATGATCTATGACATGGATCGTGAGCTGTATGAGATCGTACAGGCACACAAGCTGACTGCCGGTATTGTTCCGCTGCCGTCACAAGCAGACCAGCCGACCGTGCTGGTAGTAGAGCCAGAACATGAGCACAGCCCAGCTTGACCCCCGAGTCTCTTCGGTACTGTCTCGCCTGCAGAGCAGTTATCAGACACGAACTGTTCTGCAGGAAGGGGTGAAGGCTGCATCCAAAGTCTACGAACGCAGGATGCAAGCCCTCGAACTGTTTCGTCCGTTCACATACCAGGATCAGTTCCTGACATGTGATGCGACAGAAGTTCTTGTGCAGGGGGGTACGCGATCAGGGAAGTCCACGGTGATCGCTGCATGCATTGCGGCATACGCACTGGACAAATCTGTCTACACATCATACGGGCTCCCGATCCCGATGAGACCTGTGCAGTTCCGTGGTGTGACCACCGGTGAAATCTGGGTGATCGGTAAACAATCGAATCACGCTTCCACGATCTATCGACTGCTGTTCAAGCCCGGACTGTTTACGATTATCCGAGACCCCGTAACCCGGCAATGGCGAGCACTGCGACCGGGCGTCATACCGGGAGACGATCAGATTCCCCGAAGCGAGTGGAAGCCTTCGCCTCCATTGATCTATGCCGGTCAATGTGAATTCGACTGGGAGTCGAAGAAGGCAGAAGAGTTCAAGAAGGCGATCCTGCCGAACGGGTGGAAGATTTGTTTCTATCCATCCAGTGGCCAACCCAAGCGAGGCGACCCGGTCCATCGTATCTGGATTGACGAAGAGATCGAGGGCGAGGTCAACTACTACTCGGAACTCCAGTCACGTCTGTCTGACTATCAGGGACGCATCTGGTGGTCGAGCTGGCCGGACATTTCATGTGCTCCCCTCATGGCACTTCGCGATCGGTGTGATGCTGACCAGGCAAAAGTAGTTCGGGGCGAGAAGCCAAAGGCCGACTTCGTTCGAATGCGGTTTCGCGGAAGCGACAACCCGATGATCGATGAGAACCAGAAGCGGTTGCGTACTGAAGGGTGGGATGATGCGACACGCCGCGCTCGCGATGAGGGCGAGTTCGTCATCGACACGATCCAGACATATCCCGAGTTCAGTGCCGCACTGCATGCCGTCGACTACGGTCTGGACAACCCTCTCAATGACAAGATCACTGAGATACTGCGGATGCGAAACTGGGTCCCTCCCGCCGACTGGCGAGTCGACCTGATACTGGACCCGGGCACGCAGAGTCCCGGAATTCTCTGGGGGGCAATCCCTCCGCCGGGGTTATGGCATCGTCCGGACAGTCCAGTCTACGTGATCTACCGGGAATTGACTGGACGATACAACGCCAAACAGCTTGCTCTCATGGTCAAAACACTGGAGCCCGGCAGGCAATACTGTCAGTTTGTGATCGACGGAAAGGCCGGAGACCAGACGTCGATGGGGGCTGAACTGAGCGTGATGCAGTTGTATTCTGCCGCGTTCCGAGAGCAAGGATTGCGGTGCCAGCTTACTGCTGATATGTTTATGCCGGGATCACCGTCGTGGATTACCCGGTCGATGAAACTCCGGTCGTGGATGGCAACCAGTGCGGAAGGTCGTCCACAGCTACGTATTGTGACCCACATGTGCAGGGAATTGATTCGGCAGTTGTCCAATAACGTTCGCAAGGTCAGCAAAGAGGATATTCAGGATAAGCCAGCGCCCGGCCAGAAACAGGACTTGATGGTCTGTCTGGAGTATTGGGCGTCACTCGATCCCTCGTATGTAGCCCCTCCCGCAGGAGGGACCATACTGGAATCGCCTGCTTATCTCCGAGCGGTCGGTGAAGCGGATTGGTTCAACTCGTTGACATCACGTCCACAGCAGCAGAAGGGCAGCAACCCTAAAGTCATTTGCGGCATTCCTTAACCCCCCAGGCGGAAACAATGCAATCAAAACAATTTGCGATCGGTGATATTGACGGCGTTCGGTTCTACTACATTCTCGGAGACACAGTGTGGTTCTACGAGAACTGCGCTCTGGACTCCACCCCCTTCGTCGGGATCATCGTTGCAATCAACGAAGACAACATGGTTGACTTGCAACTCATGACTTCTCTTGGGCAGATCAAGACAGCCCGTCGAGGAGTCTGCCTGCAGGGAGATGATCGCCTCGCTCAGGCATCGTATAAAAACAAAGGGTGTTGGAGACCTCGACCGACTGTCGCCGAGGTGCACCAGTACTACAGTTCATTTACCGCAAAGTAATTGACACATGGACCTCGCACAACTGCAGCAGTACCTGCTCGGACCAATCTCCAGCGGATGGTGGAATCGTTGTCGCATGGCCGAGGAGTCGAAGCGGCGGTTCTCAACTATCGCGAAGTTGTGTCGACAGTTCTTCGGTTCGTCTGCGTCTGCAATGTGGCAGGACGACTTCCGCAAGGAGTTTTTCCCTACCGTTGAGACACCGACGTTTCAGGTCAACCTGAACAAGTCGTTCGAATTGATCGCTGTGATTGGTCCGACATTGTACTGGAAGAATCCTTTGCGAGAGATGACCTCTCGCAAAAGGATTGATCAGGCCAGTCTTGCGATGCTATTCGGGATGGCCGACGAACAGGCTGCTCAGCAACTGCAGCAGCATGACCAGATGATCGCAATGCAGAAAGAGTTTCGTAATAAGATCGGCACTGAATACCTGAAGTACACGCAGGAGGAACAGACCAACACGCTCAAGAGCGACGTTCATCTCGCGATCATGGAGGCGATGCTCACAGGTCTCGGTTTGATGTGGACTGAGAAAGCAGGACCAATCACCCGGAACGTCTATGACTCAACAGACAACTTGTTGATTGATCCGGACGCACGTGACCCTGAATGGCGTGACGCGAAGTGGATCGCGGTCAAGCATTGTGACCCTGTGTGGGTAGTTGAGCGGAAGTTTAACCTGCCTGCGGGATACTTGCATGGCCGGGGTACGAGAGTCAGCAATGAGCACGAAGCCATCCGCGAAGCATCACATACCAATCCGGGCGTATCTCGATATCAGGACATGATTGATTGGGTTGAGATTTGGAGTACAGGCGGGGTTGGTGCCAGAGTCGGAGGAGTTGATCCGAAACTGTCTCAGTTTTTTGATGACACCCTCGGAGACAACGTGTATCTGTGCGTGACGCCGAATGTGCCCCACCCTCTGAACTTGCCTCCGGTTGCATTACAGACACAGCCAGTCGAACAGATCAGGGAAGCATTCCGTTGGCGTACGCGAGGTTACGGAGCGATCCATGAACCGTGGCTCGACAACCGCTGGCCGGTGCATCCATTGAAGTTCTATCGCGTTCCCGGATCACCCTGGCCGATGGCAGTACTCGGCCCGGGCCTTGGATACCTGATCTGCATGAACCTGATCATGACGACCAAGTTGCAGCAGTCATGGGATCGACGCCGGGACATCATCGTTGCCGCCGAGCATATCAAAGGGTCGATGGAAGCAGCACTGCGCAGCGACCAAAGCCCCGCAGTGTTGAGTCTGCCGTCCGCGATCAACCAACCGATTGATCAGCTCATCCAATACTTGCAGCGGCCAGCACCGAATGATGACTTGTTGATGTGGATGGAATGGCTGGGAGCAGAGTTCCAGAAAGCCACAGGTCTGCTCGATATCGCATACGGGTTTACGAAGACTCAGGCTCGCGTGTCGAGCGACATTGAGTCCAAGAACCGAGCGGCCAACATTCGTCCTGAAGAGATGCAGTCCCATGTGGTCGAGTGGGTCAAGCAGTTCAGTGTCAGTGAGATAGTGCTCGCCGCTCAGCATATCTCAGGGCAGGAGTTGCAGCCCTTACTCGGTGAGTATGGCGCGTATGCCTGGGATGTATTCTTCCATCAGGTGCCGGTCGAGACGTTGTGGAAAGAATGTGAGTGCTCGATCGATGCGAAGGACTTGCAGCGACCAGACAAGCAACGAGACCTCGAAGGGTTGCAGCAGGTTGCTCAGCCGTTCATGCAGTTCGCGATGCAGCATGCGCAGGTCAGCGGCAATACTGATGCGATCAACGGATTCATGCGACGGTACTTTGCAGCACTGGACATGCGAGACTTCGATGATCTCATGTTCCCGCCGATGACACCTCAGACCGATCCTGCAATGGCACAGTTGCAGCAGCGAATGGCCCAGCTTGAAGCCGACAAGATGGAAGCCGATGTCATGGAGACACAGGCAAAAGCTCACGGACGTATTGCTGATACGATGTTCAAACAGCACGGTATCACTCAGCCTCAGTTGCAGCAGTTGACGTTCAATGCCGAGAAACATACTCAGGACTTGGTTCAGGACCAGATGAACCATATTCAGGAGATGCGTCAACTCGAAGAGAAGCACAAACTCGAACTCCAGAAGATTCGACAGACACCTAAACCTACAGCAGGAGCAAAGAAATGACGTTGGAGAAACCAACGCTCGATGACGAGCTGCAGTATCAGGCGGTTAAAGCCAAAGGCCCGGTTGCCATCCACGAGTTTATTCGTATGGTCGAGAGCGGAGAGTCTGTGAGGATGGCGGCGATGCTCGCCACACAGTCCCCACCCACACTCGGTTTCAATGATCATGTGATCCACAAGAACGCCAAGCACTGGCGAGAAGGAATGACCCCGATCGTCGCCAATGAATGGAATCGGAGATATCGTGAGCAGACAGGGGAAAACATTCCCGACGATGCCGTCATTATGAGAGGGTTGTGCGATCGTATCGGCGACCCGAGCGTTGTGCTCACAACCAAACATGGGTTCAAGGACATGGTTCGAGTGCTTGAACAGCGTGGGAAAAAAGTGGAATCGGACGACTTCGAAACCAAACCCGTCCAGCTTCCGCCGACACCACAAGTGGTACGAATGGACGAAGGTCTTGTGGAGATTTATCGCGAGGAGTATATTCAGGAGAACCCTGATCTTGCTCACGCTGATCAACGTGAACTCCGTGAGAGGATCATCGACACGCACACGAAGGAAGTATCTGTCAATGACCTTAACCCCCACGGAGCAACGACTTTTTCGGACCTCGCCGGAGCGCTTCTTCAAGAACGAATCCGGCCAGTGGCAATTGAAACCAGTGGAGGAGACGACACCGGTGCTGGAACCCCAAGTAGTGGTGGAGCCGATTCCGGAACCGTCAGTGCCTGAACCCGAGCCGCCGACACCTGAACCAGAACCTGTTGTCCCGACTCCGATCCCAGAACCGACTCCGATCCCGGAGCCAACACCAGTCCCAGAACCGACTCCAACTCCGGAGCCAACACCAGTCCCTGAACCGACTCCGATTCCGGAGCCAACACCAGTTGTTGAAGGCTAGTCATGCTCACCGTTGCCGATCTCGTGAACCATATTGGCGTGCAGGTAGGACAATGCCTTGTCACAACAGCATTGCAGAAGGCACGCCTCGCGGTCAGCAACGGATGGAGCCGCATGATGGACATGTTTCGGTGGAGGTATTACTACCGGCATGCTTATCTGCAGATGGACGTTGCACAGACGACCGGGTCGATCCAGTTCGTTGAGTCGACCCGGTTGGTGACACTGACAGGCGCGACATGGCCTACCGATGTGACTAGCAAACACATCCGATTCGATAACGCCTGGTATCCAATCAAGACACGCACCTCCTCGACGGTGATCGAACTCTATCCGGAGAAGCACCCGGCCCAAGACATCGCTGCAGGTACTTCATACTCGCTGCAGAAAGTTCTGTACCCACTGCCATTCGAAGTCGGAGAGATTGTGCAACTCATCAATCCTGCACATACGATGGCATTGCATCATGGGTCCCTGATTGACGTGCATGTGATGTCAGATACCTTCGGGCAGACTGCCCAGCCGACCACATTTACACTCGTTGCTGACGACAGACATCCGGGCCGATGGTGTTTGTGGTGCCCGGCTATCATCGTCAACGCAACAACCTTGAACTATCTCTATATTGCTCGACGCAATGAGAAATTGGTTGTCAGCGAGACACGAGGCACTGTGACGATCTCTGGAGGGATAGCCACATTCTCGGACGCGGTTGTCAATGACAACTTCATCGGGGCTGTGCTTCGAGTTTCGAAGAACTCACTGCCCCCTTCCTCGAAGTATGGACGAATGGATCACGACATCAATGACCTCAACATGGATTGCAATGAGGTTATCATTGAGACGGTGACGAGTACGACACAATGCACAGTGAGAGACGCAAGTCTCTCTGCATCCGCCAAGTTGTATGAGGTCAGCAGTCTGATCGATGTCAAAGAAGGATCGTCGATGGAGGTTTTGCTCCAGCGACTTGTCGAGGATGAATGGGGCGTTCGGCCAGTAGCCAACCACATGGAAGGACTGACGAGCCAGCGCAAGATTCGTGAAGCCCTGCAGGAAGCCATGAGTGCTGACCAGATCGCATTCAGCGGAGCACATCCACTACTCCCGATCTGGTACAACTTGCGACTGAGCGACATCGCCGGGAGTGTGCGATGACGACGGCAGTTGTCAATCCGGAATGGTGTATCCAGAACCGTACTGTCCTCACCCTTCGAGCGATGGCGGTTGAGGGCGAGTTCCGTCGCAGTGGCACAGAACCGGTGATGGCTGTTCATCCCAAAGCAATCATTCCCTGGATCACTCCGCAAGGACACACACAAAATGCCAGCGATGGGATTGTCAACATCAACATGCCCGGCATGTTGGTGTCAACGAACTCGATCAAAGGAAGTACACAGGGAGTCAATTGTGCCGACGACGAGATGATCGGTGTCATGGTTCAGATTGTTGACAACGCAGTCGGGCCACAGGCTTCAATGACTCCTTTGCGTACTTACGGTGACTGGATGAACCGCATTCGGCATCGCATACTGGACAACCATACTTTGTTTCGCCAGGACATGGACCCGGCAATCGCCGATCCATTTGTTACTTTCGCTCGCGACCGCGTACCATCTGACCCCCAGAGACTGTTGGTACACGAACAGCGGGTAGCAGTATTTACATTCATGGTGGTGGTTCGCCATCATCGCAGGGGGTCATAAGCATGAGCGGTCAGCAAGGTACAGCACCAACGCCAGTGGATGCACGGGTCGCGATCAACGGCAAGAAATGGTGCTACGGTAAGTTCCTCGATCAGAGCACCACAGAGATCATCAGTGACGACGAGGTCAACTGTGGCCACGTCGACCCCGAGGTTGAAGGTGAATTGAGTGGTCGAGAACTCAATCGCTTCTCGATCCTGCTCAATCCGACAATGCCGATGCTGTTCGATCTGATCCCGTTCTGGGGTACAGACGGGCAGCAGGGGTCAGGATCAGGAGCTGTTTCTGGTCTGGCCGGATCGGGCGCAGGAACGTACAGCGGCATTCACTACGCGAGTCTCGATCTGAAGTCGGTCTCTGTGACTGTCGATAAGATTGGGGCGGTCCATCACTGGGAGCGAGCGTGGATCAATCGCGTCATACTGCGAGGACAGGGCGGTACGCAGCCTGTTCAGTTGGAGATGCAGTTCATCGCGATTGCTGAAACGCAAGGCACGTTCACTGCGGCTGAAGGGGACATGGATTGGATTTTCCCATTCCCCGGCAACACGTTGACGTACGGAGGGCAGGCATACGACATCGATCGATTTGCTTTTGTGATCGATCGAAACCTCGTGCCTGAGTTCGAAGGGTCGGTGTACATGACAGACATTGGTCGTGGCCACCGCGAGACGATGCTCGCCACCTCGCACCCTTATCGAGCGTCGGGCGGGTACAAAGACCTGTACTGGAACAACAAGCGAAACGACACTCCTGTGAATGTCTCTTTGAGACTGACTAATGGGTATCGAAACATTGATATCAACATCCCCAGAGCGAAGGCTCTTGTGAAGAGTCCGAGTATGGGTGAGTCGATCATGGAAACGATTCGATTGCCGCTGACATGGAGAGCAAGACGTGAACTCTCGTCAGGCAACGACGCCTTTAACATCAGGTTGGCACACGTATGATTCCAGTTGGATGGGACGACGGTTTCTCTGTCAATATCTCTGGCTGCATTACAGTGCGGCCAATGCTGCAGGAGCAACGTCGTCAGTGGAAGCAGTACATGGAGTGGATGGGGCACGCAGCAGGCAATCGCACCCTGTTGCGTGCACCAACCTTCTTCGGCCCAAAGCCGGAGATCATGATGACCGAAAAGTACAGGGATCAACTCAAGCAATGCCTGACGATTATCGCCGGGTATTCGGAAAAGCAGGAGCAGGAGGATATCGACGAAATCATCTCCGGATTGATCCTGCTTGTGGAGAAACCAAACTTCGCTGCTATCTCATGCAACGATTGTCGTAAGTGGGTGGTCAATGCAAAAGGGGAGATCATGACCGACTCGGCTGGTAACCCTTCTCCCCGCCCACCGCTTCCAGTGCTGTGTGAAATGGGACCTCCCCATCAATGTCCGAAGGGACACCACAGTCATGAGAAGACAGTCACAGACCGCGTGATAAAAATATGGAATCATTTCTGGCAGTGGCAGACCAACACTCCCGTATGTCCGATCATCGCTCGAAACCATGCGATAGTCAGGTGGGTGCTCAGTGGACGAAATACTCGCTCTTATCCAATCCTTAGCCGATCAAATCTCCGACGAGCCTTCAGAGGTCCTATCGGATCACCTGTTGCAGGCCGAGGTATCCCTCTCCCAGCGAGCGGAGGAACCGAAAGCCCCGACGCACCAGATAGTGGAATCAGCGATTCCGCTGGAGAACCAGAGGGTACTTGCGACACCGGCGGAGCTGATGCCGAAACCTCAAGACTCGAAGGAGTGGGCACAACCTCATGAGCAACCCCGCGACGTCGGAGTACCAGTCGAAGTTCTGCAGCGACCCCTCTATCGCGGCGGCGATGCGATGGTTATCAGCCCTGATCGGGTTGTCGCTGCAACTGCCAATGTCTTCCTGAAAGAAGCCATTCAGGGGGAGCAGGCCCAACCGGAGGAACGGCCTCGTGTCTACACCCAGTCGATTGATCCCGAGCGAAAGGTGATGTACGTCATGCCGGGGACGGAAGAGGACATGGACTTCGTCAATGCCTTTGCCGATTTCGATGCACGGATACAAATTCCTGCGATGGGCGGCGACAACGAGATCGCCCCTTCACTGCCTGAGTTAGGCGAGCCGGGACCCGAGCCAATCAGTTCAGAACAACTTGTTGCAGACAGCATGACCCGTGTGTTACAGTCTGACAACATGATGGATCGGATGGGTTACCTATGAGAGCAAAGTACGGCACATACTGGCACGACCGAAACGAACTGGCGGTACGAATGGAGTACCGTTCCAAGTTCGATACGTTCCAACGCCGCATGGGAGAAGACATTCGGGTCACGATCATCGGTCGAAAGAAAGCAAACTCACAAGCGGCACTCACGACCGCGTTGAACAATTTGTTCAACGCATACCAGTCGGACTATCTCGACTTCGTGCTGTACCTTGATGACGACACCACTCCAACCAATCGTATCCTGATCAACTCCGGCACGTTCGGTGGCGTCAAGGTAATCGCCGGGCCGAACATGCTGGACGGCAAAGGCATCTGGGGGCAGCGACCGGATTACGCTGGACAAGCCGCATACTACATCGTCCTCGGCGCGTCGACCCGCGTTGGTAGTGGTCAGTATGCATATCAGGAAAGACTGCTGATTAAAGGCACTGGAGCTGCGAAGTGGAGGTACTCCCCTCAGATCACAGGAGCCCCACAGAGTCAGACACTGCAGGACCAGACTTCCTTCTGGTACATCCAGGAAGGATCGGCGGTTGGCCGGGATGCATATCTGTCTCCGAATGCTCCCCTGTATCCAGGCATTGAACACGGCGACATGCGAGAGATCATCTACGAGTCTCCCCGAGACATCGTAGTCGGTGACCAGGAGTTGTTCACGACCCGCTGGAAGTACTTCATGGAAGCAACCACAGCACAAGGGTTCTCTGCTTTTAACATTCCTGTGGTGACTTAATGGGGTGGACTCTTCCCGGAATCTCATACCCGATTGAGTGTGTCTACACACAGACACTCGGCGTACGTCCCGACGTCGCTGTGCTGACGAGCAACCCACAAGCTACTCCGTATCCTCGTCTTGCAACTCTCACATTGACGTGGGGAGCAGACACGATCACCCTGCCCAACTGCCAGCTTGATCTTGCCCGTATCACACTGGCTCCGGATGGGTTCCGGCTACGCATACCAGCTCTCGATCGTCGATGGCGATGGTCTCAGGTCGCATCGATCAGCGGGCACTACAACATCGTACGGGCAGGGGCGTATGTCGCTGCGTACAAGAAGAACTTACGCCAGCTCGCGACTATCCTGTTGACCGCGATGGGCGAAGCCTCGGCAGATGTGTCTGCTCTGCCAACTAACGTTTACCCGGAAGTGCGGTGGGACTGGGTCGATCCTGATCAAGCCCTTGAAGAGTTGCTGGAGATGTATGGATACAGCGTTGCCCTTGGCTTCGGAGCCGAAGTAGTCAAAGTCGTTCAGCTTGGGACCGGAACAACTCTGCCCACGACCAACGTCTTTGTTCCATCAACAACGTTCGATCCAAAAGTAAGACCGAGGTGGGTTAAGTCATGCTTCGGTCCTTCAGTTGGCCAGTACCGTTTCCGGGCAAAGCCGATCGCTCTGGAGACAGACAATACATGGGTTGATCCTGCCGTCGTATCTTACAAACCTGCTGATGGGTGGGAGAAAGAAGACCCGGAAATTCTTCCTGTCGTTGCTACGACGGGGACAGACGACATCTACAACCGCGCAATCGGTTCTGTGTACAGGGCATACCGGATCGAGAAGTTCGCTGATGACACTTTGAATGTTCCGACAGGTGGTTCAATCGGCGGCTCTGCACTGGCTTCCATTTCTGAGATTCTGCCGATCCAAAACCGTGGACTCACGGTCGAGTATGCTCGCAGTGAAGGATCGTACAAGCCGATTCGCGTGTGGGCGAAGCACGACCGCAAAGTGCGAATCAAAGGCAATCCTGAAGCGGTACGAGACCAGGTCGATGTCAACTACGAGATCACTCGGTACGACTTTGTCTTCGACGGAGAGACCGGTGTCCTGATTTTCGATGAGCCTTTGTTCTTTGTGAATGACTCTGGATACCAGTTCGCGGAAGTGTATGTAGAGGCAGCGGTGTCCCGTGTCGACGCAACTACCAATGCGTTGAAGGCATATTCGAAAGACGTTTCTTTTGATACGGCAGGCACCGGATATGTCAACGTGAAGAACCCTGAACTTCGTGAAGAGGTCGTAGTCACCTATGGGACTAATCATGCGTTCGTCTCGTCGGCCAACAACCAGACTGCATTGGATACGACTGCTACGGCGAATGCTGCGCAGCTTACAGCGTCGATGACTGATGCTGCAGGACAGGACATGATTTATTCCATTCCTAAACTTGCGATCCGCTGTGATGGTGCGATCCGACAAGTGCAGCATGTAATGACGAACGGTGAGCAGGAACACGCAGTCAACCGAACGCGGGCATCTCGACACATCGAGTTCGACAGACACATCCACACGCGGGCACAGCGAATTGCAACTGCAAAGAACGTGATTGACAAGGTCAACGATCGGTGGCGTGAAGCCCTTGCAAAACGAAGGGACCGCACCGATGACTGAACGACACCGGCAGGACTCGTCCCGGTTCAAGGCTGACTTGCAGGACTTCTTTGCCTTCCGCAATGACTCCGGAGAAGCAGTTCCGGCATATGGATGCATCAAGATTTTGTCCTACGATGCTGCCAGTGACATGTACACCATCGACAAGCCTGACGGGGCTGAAGGACTGTACTTTGTCAATGGTCCCGTACCTGTTGCTGCAGGCAAGAAGGGTCGCGGTACATTGTGGGCAAGAGCACAGATCGGTCTCGTCGACGATGGTGCGTTGGGGGATGAGGTCGGGCCGATCAACGACTCGTGGGAGATGGCGACCACATCATCCATCGGCGGGTTTCGGATATTCAATAACCCATCTGCGGGCAGAGCTGTTCTTCTGCAGGTGGGTGGTGGAGGCGGGGCATCTGGCACAATCGACGTGATCGTTGGTTCCTGTATCGGGAATGGATACTACAACGCTACGATCGCGACATGGGCACCATCGATTCCGCCATCAGGAGGAGGAAGTACTTCCGGAGGTGGGTCTGGCAGTGGGTCTCAACCAGAAGGCTGTGATCCCTGTGCCGCATTGGATACGATTGCGAACTTCGAGTGCGGTGACACGGGGGCTCCAGATATCCCCCGCGACACTCCTTCAAGCACCGGCGTGTCATGCATCATCTACGACCCGTTCCCACTACCGCTTAAACAAGGCAAGCACGCCATCTGTGCTTTGCCTGGAGTCCCCTATACCTCAGGGTCCGGATCAGGCTCGGGGGCCAGCAGTGGTCTTGTCTACAAGGTGCTGAACGGGACCTACAAAACTGTGGTGATTCCACACGAGAAGTGGGAGTGCTGCACAGACCCGATCACCGGGACTCAAACAGTGCAGCGGGTTGGATGCACATCATTCATTACTCTTGGAGTGGCCTGCGAAGAACCGCCGACGCCGTGCTCCTCGGGAGGGACAGGATCGGGATCAGCATAATGCCGGGGACACAGCAGAAAGCGTTGTTGGAGTGTTGTGAATGCGGATGCCAGGGGTGCTGCGTGCCGACCAATGAGGACGGCACACTCGCGGAGATTCCGTTTGAGATATCAGCCCCGAATTGTCCGGCCATCCACGGGGCCACAGGAGTGTTCGCCCCGATTGATGCTATCGTACCGAAAGGTCCTTGCGGTGCTTGTCCGACTTACTGCGCCATTGCATCCATCATTATCCCGGGCAAAGCCGCGAGCGGATTCGGGTCGCCAAGCAATCCTGCAGTGTGTTTGTTTACAACATGTGCGACAACAGACTTATGCATCATGCTGACATGTGAGAGGGGCGGCTCGGGAGCAGTGGGTCTGGATGAGTGCTGCGGTCGTCTGCGGTTGTGGGTTGGTAATGCCACACAGTTGGAGGGTGACACCGGGGAGAATCCTCCCAACCAGGGTGGATGCGATGGGTTTTCTGATTGCACCTCGTGGCGAAAGTTTGCCCCCAATACCTGCAGTTGTGAAGGCACACTGTCGGCAGAGTTTGACATTTCAAACCTGCAGTTTTATTGTGACCCCGCTGACGTCTGGACCTCGGGTCCATGTATCGGAGAGCGGAAGTGCTGTCAAGTAGGATGTGATCTGACTGATGCAACCCTTGTTATCTGACTGCCAGTGTGAAGTTGCTCAGTGGTGTGCTCGCCACGGGAGGAACATGACCAAGTTGCACCACGCCAAGTGTCAGGCTGGTCATGGTCAGGTGCTTGAGCGTATGTACAAGAACTGGGTCGAGTCCGAGCCGACAAGATCAGTATTCGCCCGGAGGTCCGGCCCTGGCACGCAGATCTATCGTTTGTTGCGAGACGGGTGGGGCATGGTCACCACGAGCTGCGCCTGTGCTGAGTGGATTGCAAGAATGAACAAGTGGGGCTACGACGAGTGTCGAGCCCGTATCGAAGAGATTGTTGATCACTTACTGAATGAAGCAAGGAATAATCCTATGGTGCCCAGAGCCATACGAGCAGCCCTGAACTTCCCCCTGATCGGAGAGTTGGCCGGTCGCATGCGACTTCGAACGCTGGTGCAAACCGCGATCGATAAAGTCCCTGAGAACGAATACGAAACGATTGAAGACCCGCTAGGCAATCTACCGATTCTCAAAGGTCCGGCAGTGTCGTACCGGGACCAGCACTTAAATGCTCTGACCGAACTCGCGAAGAAGACGTGGCCTGTCCCTGACACCTTCAACGGTGACGGAGTGCTGATTGTCGGAGGAGGCAAGTACTGGCCGGGCATTGTGGTCAGCATCCGGATGTTGCGCAAAGTCGGCTGCGACCTGCCTGTCCAGGTGTGGTATCGCGGCGAGCAGGAGCCGGTTGACATGGCCGATCTCGACGGGATCACTGGCGTGACATTGGTCAACACGATTGAGTACGCAGACAGGAACGGTGGCTATCGCATGATGGGAGGATGGGAGTCGAAGCTGTACGCTCTGACGCACAGCAACTTCCGTCGAGTGCTTTACCTCGATGCTGATGCTTATGTTGTTGCAGACCCTACACCGATGATGCAGCGTCTCGACGAGGCCCCTTTCCTGTTCTGGCAGGACCTGCCGGGGAACAACGATAGCGTGAAGTGGCAGTGGGTGTGGCCCAGCTTGGATGCCGGTGTACCATGCATTCAGGGCGGTCAACTATTCATTGATCTATCTCGATGCTGGGATGTCGTGCAAGTGGCACACTGGATGAATCAGCATGCAGACTTCTACTATCAATACATGTACGGCGACCAGGACACGTGGCGAGTTGCTTTTGCTGCAGTCAACAAACCTGAGTTGTGGAAGAACCTCGGACAGGCCCCGTGGGTCAACGACGTATCGTTCCTGCTTCCTGACACAGACGGCAAGCCACTGATCGTCCATCGTTGTCGAGGCAAGTTGTTTCTCCCGCAGGATATCCCGGCACGCAATACTCAATACAGCAACCCTCGGTATGAGTTGCCATACGAATCAGAGGTTTTCACGATGCTGGCAGGAGTCAAGAGTCGAGCACTGCCGCCGCGTGAGACCTTTGATGCGATCTACTCAAAGCAACTGTGGGGTATTGGCAGCGGGGTAGGCAGCACTCCGCAAGAGTCAGCACCTTACATTGACTATGTTTATCAGTTCATGCGAGAGAACAACCTGTCGAGCATCCTCGATCTTGGGTGCGGTGACGGGCGGGTGGCATCGAACTTCCAGTTCCCCTACGTCGGAGTTGATGTGCATGAGTATCAGCTCATCAAGCTGCGACAGCGGTATCCGGAGAAGCAGTGGTTGTGCGCCGACATCCACACCGGCTTGGAGCACCTGCCTGCGGCGGATGTATTGCTGTGTAAGGACGTATTGCATCACTGGCCGAATGCGATGATCAGGCACTTTCTCGATGAGATCATCCGGCTGAAACGCTGGAAGGCGGTCCTGCTGTGTCAGGACTACAACCAGGTACAGGATGGGGCTGACTGCCCGCTCGGTACGTATCGAGCCCTGAACCCGGTTATGCAGCCGCTGGCACCCTACAATCTGGAGTTGCGATACCGGTTTCTGCACAAAGCGATACTCTCTCTTCCGCTGGGAAACCTGAGCGGGTAATATTGGCGGGCAAAGGAGATTCTTATGGCTGGCAAGAAAAAAGTTGCAAACCCGATGGCGGCACCCCCGAGCCAGGCTCGTAACGGGTATGAGCGGATGGGTGAATGGCTCGCAAGCTGGATTCCGGGTGCTCGGTTCGACCCGAGCAAGACGAATTACAATACGGTTCCGCAGCAGTCGCGAATGAACTTCGAAGACAACATGGACTCGATGCGTAAGACATTCGGATTCTCACCGCTGCAGCAACGTAACGCTGTTGTGACATGGGAAGGTCAGCCTCCGGCAGCAGACCCAAACCTGAAGCGAAACCTTCCTGTCCAGTATGTTCCGGGCATGCCTCAGCCGACCCTCCAGGGCAGCATGATGCCTGCATCCAGCATGCCTGCTCAGCCTCCGATGTTTGCTGGACTCGTGGTTCCGCAAACCGGGCAGATGGGGTTGTCAAACGCTCCTCTGGCGGCACGAGCGAATGCCACTCCTCAGATACCCAACTATCCCGGACTTCGTGCCGAGAATCCGAACAATCCGATGTGGGCGCAGGCCAATGCGAACGTGCTGGCCGACGCGGACATCCGGTCTCGCATGACTACGGCAAGGGGTCAGATCACGGCAAACCTTCCGCCGAATCAGTACGCCCGCACAAGCAATCCGATGGATACTTCCCGGCAGTATGTCAATCAGCAGATGTCTGGTTTGGGGTATCAAGCCGGAGCAGGAATCAATCCTGCCATTGCAGCTCAGCAGAACCGAGGCACCGACTTCCGCAACGGGGCAGGTGGAGCAATCGGTGCAGGCATGGCAAGTCGCTTCGGGGCGATCGGAGCCATGAACCCAATGGGTCAGCCAGCGGGTACGTATGACATGCAGGTCGGCGGCTACGGCTCACCAGTTCAATACAACCCGATGCGTAACCCGACCGAGGTTCTTGGAGAGATGCGTCAGCGAGCGCTGGACAGCCTCAACGGCGATCGAAACTTCAAAGGGTCGTACGTCAACGAGAGGGGGGCTCTGACATCTCGGCAGAACTTCCTTCGTGAGCAGGCACGCGCAGCAGCAGCCGCAGGTGACAACCAGATGGCCGCGCAGTATGACAGTGATGCAGCGGCGATCGAAGCAAACATGCAGGCGAAAGCCGCTGCTCAGAAGATTCGACAGCAGAAGTATCGAGACGAGAACGGAGGGGTGCGAGACTTCGTTGCTCGTCGAGAGAACCGTGCTCTGAAACGTCAGGCACAATGGCTGCGTCGGAACGGGATCGACCCCGGGTCGGCAGAAGCTGCGTCTCTTGCCCCTGCTGTGTATGCCGGTGTGCGGGCCTTGCGTGAACGCAAGCCGGGAGGTGCAAGCAACCCGATGCAAGCCCCTTTTGATCCGGGCGGGGCTCCACGGACCCCGAAGAATGAGCAGGCAGTTCTTCAGTATGATAACGAAGCTCTGAGTGGCGGAGTCGATGCACAGGGTAATCCGAAGCCGCCAGTGCCTTTGTACTCTGCTCTTGGGATCACTACCCCGGATGAAATGACCGTTACAAATGCACACGCTGGCCTGCAGCGAATGCTGGATAACGGGCAGTCTCCTGACATTGCCGACTTGCAGGAACTCAGGAAGTTCGCCGCTTCGCGTAAACAGCGATGGGGCAAGGATATCACTATTGATAGCTGGGACATGAACGGGGAGACCCGTAAACAGTTTGAAGGGTTGTGGCAAGAGTTAGCAAACTTACCCGCAGATGACCGGGCGTTGGCTGACTGGTTCAACCGGTATAGTGCGGCAAGACCCCAGCCCTTCCTCGGAGGGCAGGCGAACCCGGCGTGGCGTATGGGACCAGGGTAATCTTAAATGGATCGGCAGACCGTACTGGCATCACTGAGACAAGCCCAGAACACAGGGCTGTCTCAGACTACACAATCGACTGACCCAGGGTTCTCTCCTGCAGAAACCCTGAAGGACGTCGGTGCGTACGGTATTGGTGCCGTTGCGGCTGTCGGCAACTTCCTCGATCTTCCCGGGTCTACTGTGCGAGACCTGATCGTCGGTAAAGGGCTGGCCGGATCATTTGACCAATGGCTTAGTCCATTCTCTTCTGAGAACCGCACCTCTGGTCGTGACTTGATCAGCAAGGTATTCGGTGTTCGCAAGAACCGCGAGACCGGCATGGGTGGGTGGCTTAAAGACCCGGGCGAGGGTGTTCGCGACCTCGCCGGGTTTGCTGCCGAGATCATCCTCGATCCGTTTGGGCCTGCAGCCAAACCTCTAGGGGTCGGTGCCAAGCTGATGACAGGTCTTGGAAAAGCTGCAGGGATCACCGCGAAGGGTATCGCCAAGATTCCCGGAGGTAGTTCCGTTCTTGCAGGTACAGATGCAGCTCGTGCTTTTGTCCGATCGAAGTTTGACCAGTTCGTTGGTGGTGCCAAGACAGTACAGCGGCAGACAGCGATTGCCAAAGCGATGCCCGACCTGCGGAAGTTCGAAGACGAAGTTGTCGGCCACATGGTTGACACACTGTCATTCATCAATGACCAGAACCAACTCGTTGACGACCCCGAGTTTGTCAATCAGGTGATCCGACACATTGAAGGAACAGAGCAGACACGTCTAGACATGTTGTTGCCGAACGACACGTTTGATGTTCATGACCTGACTGGTCAGCCGGTGCTGTCCGGATTGAAGGTCGAGGACATCATGACGCGACCTGACGGAGTGCAGGTCTACAACGCTGTGGATTCAAAAGGTGCCCGTGTCTCTGTGGCAAGCGACGTATTCCAGACAGTCAAGACAGCCACCGACCCGGACTTCAAGTTCATCGATCCGAAGTACCACCCGATTCTGGAGAGATGGAAAGCAGGCGGTTATCTCGATCAGCGGATGCGAGCCATAATGGAAGACGCAGCTCACCGGACTCCCGATCTGGAGGACGTGACCGGGCTGAATTATCTCAATCGGCAAATGAGCGATCTGCTGAAGAAGACGATCCTTGACGAGAGCGGTCGCGTGCGTACCAATCTCGGACAGAACGGGTGGAACCTGGAAGCCGAACTCCATCGAGACTTCATCTTCAAAGACTTCTGGGGAGGCACCCCTGCAGTCAATGATGTGTTCAAAGATAATGAATGGAACGAACTCGTTGACACTATCAAAGCTGACAACGATCAGTACCTGTCACCAGACATGGCAGGACCGGTCAACATGTCAGACGTATTCGCTACTCCATCCCATCTCGATCTGTTTGCGGACAAGATGGGGATGTCGACAAGCGAGTTCTGGGAGGAACTCGGGTTTAAGATGACCAAGCCGTACGAAGAGACGGCGACAGTGATCGATGCGTTGAACAAGTACCGCTCTCAGTTACAGTCGAAGGTCGCCGCTGGCGGTACAGCCAACACAGTACCGCGACAGGTCTTCGGCAAACAGGTCTTCACGAGTCTTGCAGACAGCAACGTTACGAAACTGGTCAATGTTGATAACGCAGGGACGTTCAACTTCCCGAACAGTCAGGCCGCAGGTATTGGCACGGTGATGAACCACAACCTGCTCGACCCGAATGGGTACAAGACCTTCGTTGACTACCTCGAAGCCAAGGGGATGAAGCGAGCGGATGCTTTGAAGAAAGCAAACGGGATGCTGTCCTCTGGCAAACAGGTGTTTTCGTGGGAGGTCGATATCGGTAAGTGGGTTCCGGAGCGACAGTACTTCACACCAGAACTGCAGTCCTCGTTCGATGTGCGATACAACAGTAATCTGGCAGAGCTGCCGAATCGTATTACCAAGAACCCGGTTCGTGAGTCGGAAGTGATTGCGACTGCCCTGAGCAATCGTGTTCGCGAGAAGTACGGACACGTTGTCGAACGTGACATGCCGTATGTCAATCCCAACGGTAAGTTCGAGATCACCGACTCTCTTGGGCGAACACGTGAAGTAAACATCAGTGACTGGACGAAGATGAAGAAGGAAGACGAGGCGGCACGCGCCCTCGGATTCCCTCCCCCGAACAATCTGTACACAGAAGTCAAGTATCTCGGGACTGCCAAGCAGCGGATGGCCAGTCGATATGACGCCATCGGCGACCTGCTTGAGAAGCGGTCGAACATGCGAGACTACCAAATCTTCGGCGGCAATCCTGTCGTGCTCGCAGCAGACATGATGAAGTTCCGGGCTCGGGCTGCGTTTGTCGACAAGCGGTTCCGCGAACTCGTGCATGACATGGTCCTTGGAAACGCACGAGATAACGGGGGAGTACTCAAGCCGGAAGTCATGCGGACTCGCAGCGGCCTGTTGAGCGATGCATACCCTGCGAGCGAGACGTTTGGTGAGACCGTCGACACACTTCTGCAAGGTCGTCGCACAACAATCGACAAGCGACTGTTCCTTGACAAACTCAAGGGTGAGTTGCAGGACTCCGGACTCGACTTCGGTAAGTTGACCGACAAGGAGATCGACTACCAGCTACTCAACACGGTGATCGACCCTAAGCAGATGGAGGATGTCATCGGGCTGTGGAAGTACTTCGAGCGATCGCCGGACTCCGACATCGTCAAGTTGATCGACAACGCCAGTACGGTCATGAAGGGAAACCTGTTGGCAACCCCAGCAACGGTAACCCGCAACATCATGTCCGGGGTTGTGAACGCAGTTTTGACTGGAGACCTGAAACTGTTTCAGGGGGGTTTGCGATCTCTTCGTGACGGCATGATGCTGGCTTCCGGCAAGGTAGTGCAGGACATCCCGCTGACGCCCGACCTTGAATCCTTCATGCGAGTGGCCGGACGGAACGTTGATGACCCGGCAGAACGCAGCGCTGCGTTCGTCGCCCGCTTCATCGGAGCAATGAACCGAACTACTGCCCACGTACAACTGGAGTCGTCCGACTTCGCGTCTTTGCTGAAGTCCGGCGGTGGCCAGAATGTGGTGGACGTGTTACCCAAAACAATGCGTGCCAACATGCACGCTCTCGGTGAGTTCTGGAAGTCACAGTCTGTGTTCCAGCATCTCAACCCACTCAACGTCCCTGGTGTATTGACAAGGGAGAACGGAGACTGGGTTGCCCGATCGACATCGAACTTGCCGGTTTACGTCTCGGCACAGATCAACGCTCTCGGCGATAACAGCGTGCGAATGAGTGCAGTGCTTGACCGCATGCGTCGGGGTGAGTCATTTGACGATGCATTCCGAACTGTCCAGTGGCATCAGGTCTCATACGACAGCAGGCAGTACACCGGCTTCGAGACCCGTGTCATGAAGCGGCTGTTCCCGTTCTATTCGTTCATGAGTCGCTCGATCGCAATGACTGCGTACGAACTCGCGACCAAGCCCGGAGGTGGGCTCGGCATGGCTTTGCGAGCACAGCGTATCGGCATGGGATCAGGAGAAGCATATGTCCCGTCAGACGTTCAGGACACGGCGGCGATCCCATTGGTACCGGGCAAAGACGGCGAGCTGCGATACCTCACCAACCTCGGGCTCATGCACGAAGACGCGGTGCGTTATCTCGCTCCAACCCAAGGTGTGCGAGGGGTGCTCCAGCAACTCCTCGGCAGCATCCACCCCGCAGTCAAGTGGGGCATCGAGTTCGGAACAAACACCTCGACCTTCTTCGAAGGCCCGATGGGCGGTCGCCGCCTCGACGACCTTGACCCTAAACTTGGACGAATCGTCTTCAACCTGCGCAAGCAGGCAGCCGCCGCAGGTATCGCAGAAGAACCCAAACTTGAACCTTCAGGACGACCAGCTCCGGTCGGAGGAGCACTCGGAGAATCTTTGATTGCAAACTCTCCGATCTCGTCATACCTGAGATACGTGCATACTGCTATTGATCCACGACGGTCAACTGCGGATAAATTAGTGAATCTGCTGACTGGCGTACGTACTCGCGAGTACAGCAACGAAGCCATGACCCGGGAAATCCGGGATCGCTTGAATGCGATCGAGGTGCAGATGGGAGCCCGACCACTGACAACAGTGATCGGGGCCAAAGGCATCGCCGAGAAACTTCGGGCGGATGGTCGAACGGAGGAAGCCGACAGGATGGAAGCAATCCAGCAACTCCTCTCATACTACCGAAAACAGTCCTCTATTGCGGACAAAAAGACAAAGTGATAGTGTCTTTGTCTAACAACATTCTTTTCGAGGAGAATTTGCTGTGTCTCAAGTCACGATTGATCAAAACAAACTGAACTACCCCGGCACTGAGAAGTCGTTTTTGCGATACTTGATCGGCGTCATCAACACGATGCTGACTGCGCTGTTTCAGGACACGGTGGTTGTGTTCCCGGTCCCGACTCACGCATCAAAGACGATCTACAATATTCTTGTTGCCCGTCGTGCGTACACTGTCACAGCCATCGACTATGTGCCTGATGTCGCACAAGGTGCGGCGTTGACTGCCACCGTTGTGAAAGCGACGGGTACAGCGACTCCTGCATCCGGTACGACACCGATGCACACAGCGAACGCGATCAACTGTAATGGTACTGCCCACACTGTGCAGAGCATTGCGTTGACATCTACCGTGGCCAACCTCGCGCTGGCTATCGGCGATCGAATTGGCTTCGTACTGTCAGGAGCCCTGTCGACTGGAAGTGGAACCGTCGTAATCCGCATGACGAAGTCGTGATGCGTAACCCTTCTGGCGACCCAGATTGACAGTCAGAGGTAGTGCATATGTCTGAGTTCAGTAAGCAGGACATGATCAAGCGAATCAATGAGGAGCTTGACATTCCGTTCGTGACCGATGGGATGGAAGTGATTGCCATCTCCTGGGTCGTAGACCGCATCTATCCAGCGATTCCGGATTGGGCCTTACCGATCCTGTACAACTCGCTGGACGGTGTCAACGACGAGGAGCTGAAGAATCTCGAAGACGTTCTTGTTCGAGAAGTCAACAAGCGCCTCGACATCCCGTATGTTCCAGAGTCTTTGGAAGCCCAACTGATTGGACCTGCAATCGGGGCTCTCCTTTCTTTCGCCGTCAAAGGCAAGTCTTTGTCCTGACCCCCAGAGGTGAACCATGAACCTGGTAGTTGACCTGAATAACCATTGGCGATATTGGGCGATTGCCGCCGTCGTCGCCGTGTTCCTGTTTATGCACCGAGATCAGATCATCGGTGTGATCAAGCCTTTGTTCTTCAAAGCGAAAGGCTTGCTCGACAAGAACGGTCCTCGACCAGGTTGGGGTTGGATGCTGGTCATCGTCATGGCAGTGCTGGTTTGGCCGGGCAAGGGAGAGTCGCCCTTGCCCATCGGGCCGACACCGATTCCTGAGGTGAAGCAGGATGCCTGGGGCAAACAGACTGAGGTTCTGCGGTCCCTGATCGCAGAAGCCCTCGAACAACACTCGCAGAAGGATTTTGCTGGTGACGACGAAGCCACGAAGGATTTACAGGCTAGGATTCAGGCAGCGTCAGAAGGTGCTATGGGACCTGTCTGGGACAAAATGCTTGCGGCGGCTAAAGCAGGGCCGGAACGAGCGAATGAATTCGCCCGCAAGCTCAAAGCAGGAGAACTCGAATGAGGCAGGTATCACCTGACATCCCGTTCGGCTCGGCATACACCGAGATGGACTGGTGGTCCGGCTATGATCCGGAACTGGAAGATCGGGCCAATCTCGAAGCGACTGCTGCCGATTATGACTGGGGGTCACTGGTCTGCGGCGACGACACTCCTGAGAAGTTCTCGATCGCCGACTGGTGGCCAGTGGAATTCCAAGGCCCGATCGGATCATGTGCGGGTCAGGCGGCATCCGGTGCTGCCGAGATCGAGCACTACAAACTGACCGGCCAGCCGATTGCGTTCAACGCCAACTTCACGTACATCGAAGGACAGCGATACTCGAAGTCCCTCTTCGGTCGAGACAACGGAGCCACCATCGACGGTGTGGTGCGATCGACCAAGGAGAAGGGATGTGCTCCGATGGACTGGGACAAGGACGGTCGCATCGACTATCCCTACCCTGCTCGGTACACGACCGCTATTCCGCAGCAGGCATATCAGTATGCCAGCAAGTACAAGGTCGGATATCACGCCGTCCTGAAGAACTGGGATGAAATCATCAAGTTCCTGAAGACTCAGGGCACAGTCGTGGTCGGTGGTGACTGGGGTCGATGGGGGCCAGACGCATCTGGTCTCTGTACTCGGTTCGTTTCAGGCGGTGGTGGCCATGCCTGGATCATCTGCGGATGGGATGAGACGAAGAAGACTTTTTCCGAGGATGTGCTTGAAGGGGTCAACAGCCACGGCAAGCGGTGGGCTCGCAAAGGCTTCCACTACATGACCCGCCGGTTCATCGATCAGTTCCTCGCCGCCCGCTGGACAGTCGCTATTGGCATCTCTCGCTTGTCTGTGCCGGGTCCGACCAAGTACAGTTTTGAGCAGTGGAAGAAAGCCGTACCAGTCAGCATCCTGCCTACATGGAGGGTATGATGAATCTCATTCATCTGTTGATCGCATTGTTATTTGCTCCTCCGACAGAGGTCGACCTCGCTGCAGCGCGTGCCCGTGCATCACAAGCACTTATACTGATGCAGCAGGAGAAGGAGATCGAGTTCGCTACAGAGGTGGTCGAACCCGAGCCTGAGGTGATTGACCCTCCTGAAGAACCGGCTGTGCGATCAGTCAATATTGAATGGGAAGCCCCGGTCAAAGCTGAAGAGGTCGTCGAGGAGACCTTGTATCTCGTCAGTGAGAACTACTGCGGGGCTTGTCAGGTCAAAGCCAGAGAGTGGGCAAGACAAGGGATCAAGTTCACGAAGATCGATGTGGCGACCGCTCGGGCAATGGGTCAGCGGTTCTCCAGGATTCCCCACGACTTCACAGTTCGAACCCGGAAGACCATCGGAGAGGAGCGGCCCGCGACAGCGGTGGTGGACTCCGACACAATCCCTCTTGCACTGTCTCTGCTAGCCGATCATCTGGAGTCGCAGGTCGAGTCGCCGGACAAGGCGATGAAAGGTCTGCTGGACGTTGACGTCGACGCCCCGTCTTACCTCCCCGGGCTGATTAACGATCTGCTTATCGGTCAGCGGTACTCAAATCCTGATCTGGGTTTGACTGCCGAGTGGAATGGTAAACGATCGATGACGGTCGAGAAGGGCAGGCTTGCCCTTTCGCCGCCGGTCAACATCACCAAGACAGTCGGGATCATCACGGTCAAATGCACTCTCGATGCCGTTCGCATCTCTGAGCAGGGTCAGCAGATTGATCTCGAACTCGGAGGCAGTCCGGACCTGACGATCCGGCTGAGAGGATACCAGGCCACAGCCCCGCCCTCACAGGAGTTCTTCTACCGCGAGAAAGCCTATGCGGAGTGGAGACCAGACGACGGCAAGGGCGCGTGGACGCATGAGTCACTGCTGTCCCATCTAAGAAATGGATCGCAGCACAAGGATAAAGCGTGGCAGAGCTGGCCGCTCGAACTCCTGACTTTCGGCCAGCTCATTGCTATTCACGATGATGACCATGAGGGAAAGATATGAACAAACTGCCTGACGTGAACGATGCTGTCAAAGCTGCCCAGAACGCTTACGAGGGGTTTGTCAAAGAACAGGGACTGGTCCGTGAATCCGGGTCTCCGGAATACGGACATGACAAGAATGGGATCAAAGCGGTCGCGAATGCTGTGCGGCACTCGATCCGTAAGGGGTACATCACCCGAGACCAGTCGATCGACGAGCAGCATCGGGCAGCATACAGATTGCTCCCGGCGTGGGTTTTGGGTACAGTAGCCAAGGTCATCATCGAGTGGGCCATCCGGTGGCTCATTGATTACTACATGAAAGAACCAATCGGGGCAGCACCAGATGGACACGCCAATCTCGCAGAACCAGAATCAGCCGTGGTCGACCCTGACGCCCGGTAACACAGCATCTGAGGTTTCTAAAAAACCGGCTGTGATCTACACGATCGATGCGTTCAATGCGAACGCCGCTGCCCGGCATCTGAAGATTTACGATGTGGAGAGCAGTGCTCTTGCCACTGCTGCTGCCACACCCAAGTACCGAACCGGGTTGCCGCCCGGCTCAAAGACAATAACGTTCCCGAAAGGGATGAAGTTCAACAGCGGTGTATTTATCCGGGTGGTTACAGAGATGGCTGACGCGGGCACCACGGACCCGACAGTGGGAGAGACGAGTATCAGCATCGTCCTCAAATCATCCGGAGGGTAAAGAGGAAAAGAGTCGGGGCTCCCCGTCATAGAAACCCCGGCCCTTTTGACAGACTGTCTGGTGTAGTAATCGCACTGGACCCTCAACACCGGACAGGAAACATGAGTGACGATAACGAAAAAGACCACTTTGAGATCAATGTTTGGTTCATGAATCTCAAACTTAGCGGCACCACTTTGGACAAGTTCTTACCCTGGCTCGGATATGCTTTGATCATTCTGAGTCTGGGTATCACCATCGTGTGGATCATAAAATCATGGAGAGGCGAAGATGTTCAATTTATTCCTGACCCAGCATGCGTGGTTGATCTGGCTGTTGACGGGTGCGATGGCGGGGGTAGGAGTGCTGAGCACATTCCGTCTTTGGTACTATGTGCAACATCGTAACCTGCATGCTGTTAAGGTCTATTGCCGCCTCCTTGGTTGCTTGATTGCGGCCAGTGGATTATTCAATGGAGCAATGCTGGCCGGAGTCAAGCTGGAGTGCAGTGAGCAGATCGAGCAGATCATGCAGTCCATCCCTGCTGATGGACTGACTTCGTTCCGAGGAGAGTAATCTGACATGGTTTTGGGCGTCGACAACAAGGGCAAATTCTACACAGCACCGCTAAATCAGCCGGTCGCCATCAGAGTCGGTGATCAGGTGCTGGTGGAAGGCTCCCAATTGGTTGTCGTCAGGGCTGGTCATGTGATTGCAACCAGAACGATCGGGGCCGCACAGGTCGCCAACACAGACGCAGAATTTAACGAAACAGTCTCATCAGTTGTTTTCTACAAGGGGAATCCAGTGGCCGGTCAATCAGTTGTCATGACAGGAATTTCGCAGAACCCGACAACAGGCGTAGTGATTGTCAGGTACAGCAACGGTAACCAGCGAGAGTTTGCGAGCTGGGAGGAAATCAACACGACGCTCGGTGAGATGGATCAGCAGCCTGATCTCGCGGAGAAAATTCTGGCTCTGAAAGCATATCGCAACAGTCCGGATGGGACCGACAAGACAACCATGCTGAATGTGAACTGCACAATCAACTTCGACGCTGGAACCCCAATCGCTTTGATCGAGCCTCAGTGATGCCTAAACGTCAAATCAAATGCACAAACGTTCGCAACAAAGGCGGCGTGATCTACGCCAGATTTAGCGACAAGTCAGAACTGCCGTTTGAGTCACGGGCTGATATGCGGCAATGGATTCGTTCGCAGGTTACGCCGGACGTGCTGAAGGCTCTGGTGTTGTCAGCCGTGCTGGAAGATGCAGTCGACGGAACTCCGCTGAATCAATGCGATGGTAAGCGGATTGTTCTGGACTTCTCCGCTGCTCAGTTTTTGACAATCATCCAGGAGTGATTCGGTGGCAGACGCATTGTTGACAGGGAAGACAAACAACTACGGGTTTCAGACACTCTCCAGCCCCGTGAATCATGTGGTTGACGCCAGTAACGAAGGGGTTGCCTACGTATTTCAATCAATGACGGATGAGGCGATTACTGGCGTGTTCATCCGTTATGGATCACGAGCTGGTGTTCCTCCGAGCTACATTGCCGCGATTGAAGGCGTTGACGGCTCCGGAAGTCCCGACGGTGTTGTGAAGGGCGGCGGAACTCCGGCCTCGGTGGTGTTTACTCCGCCTGCAGATACTTCATGGGACTCAGCAGGACGATGGTTCACGCTGGCTAATTCATACACTCCCACAATCGGGGAGCTACTGGCGATCACTATCAGGCACAGCTCTGGAACGATTGACGGAACAAACAACAGCAGTTTCTGCCGTACGATGTCCGGCGTCCGGCTCGCCCCTCAGTTCCCATACATTCTGACGAACAGTGGTGGCACATGGACTAAGTCCGCTTCACCATTGGCACCATTCGGATACCGCACAGCGGCAAAGCGATTTGGTTTTTTGTGCAGCATTCCCTACACAACAACAGTTTCAACCGCAGGCAATCGATCCGCTTGTGCATTCACATTGCCGACGGCGTTCGGAAGTACATACAAGCCTCTCGGATTCACGTTCTATGGGCGTCTGGGTTCCGCCGGAAATACTACCAAGGTCGCCGTGTGGGATTCCGCTGGGACTGAAATCGCCTCGGCAATCACAATTGACTCTGATGTTCAGTCCGGAGTCACAAACTTCGGCAATTGGCAGGTAATGTTCACAACGCCACCCACATTGACCTGTGGCACGAAGTATTACTTCGGAGCGGAGTCGATTTCCGGGTCGATCGTAGGGATTGCGGGTCACACGCTCATCGAAGCAGATGACCGCCTTGCCTGGCCGCTCGGAGCGAATCGGGCGATTGCAACCTGGAACGGTTCTGCGTGGACTGAAACAAACACGGTTCTGCCCTTGGTAGATTTAATTTTGGACGACATTGCGGTTCCGTCCGGCGGTGGTCGCAGCGTGTTGATCGGTAACCAGTCACTGGTGCGAGGAGTTGTAATCTGATGAGAGACCGATCACTGGGCTCAACTGTCCGTATTTACTTCACGACGCACAGCAGTACAGGTGTGGCGGTTGCTCCGTCGAGTGCGTTCGCGGCGTCTGACTTTCGCATTTACAAAGACGGATCGGCAACCGAGAAAACAACCACGAACGGGATCACTGTTACAAGTCCGTTCGACTCGCTGACCGGCGCTCACCTGATCGAGATCGACACCAGCAACAACACTGGAGACGCTGGGTTCTGGGCATCCGGATCAGCGTATCGAGTTGTTCTTTCAACGGCTAAGACGGTCGATTCAGTCAACCCGACTGGAATCTGCGTCGGCGAATTTTCGATCGAACTACAGACGGCAGACGTCCGCAAGTTCGGAGGAGCAGCAGGCACATTTTCAGCGGGCCGACCAGAAGTCAATGCTTCTCATGCCGGAGGGACAGCGTGGGCCAGTGGAGCAATTGTTGCAGGTGCAATTGCTGCAGGTGCATTGAACGGGAAAGGTGATTGGTCAACCTCAGGTCAAGTATCGGGCCTTGCAGTTAATACGCGAGCCAACCTGCAAATACCTATTGAGATTGAAACACCGGATGCAGGATCACAAGTTTGGAAAATCCGACTGCATCTATTCGATGTCGAAGGGAACATGGAAGCTCCTGACTCCACTCCGACTGTGTCTCTCACTAATGCTTCTGGTACAGACAGGTCATCTCGCCTATCTGTCGCGTCGAATCCTTCGACGGGCGTCTACACTTGGGACTACACGGCAACAGCAGGTGACGCCGAAGAACAATTGGTCTGGCTTTTTACGGTTGTGGAAGGCGGACTGACCCGCACTTACCCCGCGACATCATACGTCGTTGAAGAGACGGCGTTTCGATTCAGTTCGTCAGACAGAGCTACGTTGAATGCTGCTGCGACAGCAGCGGCGTTGGCCGCGCTGTCAAACAAAATAGGAACTCCTGCTGGGGCATCCGTGTCTGCGGATATAGCCGCCGCGAAGGTTGTGCTTGATGCAGTTGTGGCCGATACAAATGAACTGCAGACAGATTGGGCGAACGGAGGCCGTCTCGATCTATTGATGGATGCCGCTTTGGCTGCAGCAGTGCTCGCCCGACAAATACTAGGGAATAAACACACCGTAGTGAATAATGGGAACGGTACGTACACAATTAGTGTTCGTGACGACAGCGATACCACCACCGTACGAACTATTGTTTACACACCTGCAACCGGAGCGAGAACAGCCTCATGATCCCCTTCGTCGCGATCGGCCCTGACCCGGACTACCCAGCAGTAGCCGACGTTGAACAGGGCGTGCAATATGATTTCGGGAACCTGACCGGCACACTTGTAGTAAGCGGAGGTGGTGGGGGCGGTGATGCTACTCTCGCCAATCAGGTTACCATACTTGCTAACCAAACCACGATCATCAACTCGATCGCGGCTCTTGGTCTTATCGCGTTGGAGACATCTCCTGATGTTGTCACTGGTATGCCGTCATCCCTCATCATCGGTAACGACTATATCGATGACCTCAACGCTCACATTCCGATCTACATCCGCGACTCAGGTGGGACTCCGCTGACAGGACTCGGCAGCAAGCTGTTCTCAGATGCTGACTTCCGACCTGCTGTAGTGTTTGATTGTGGCTCGCCTAATAACCGCGTCACTGCTGTCTGCTCGTGGGTGCCGCCTGTCGGCCCGACAGAAGGGTACATCAAGGTTGAAATCCCTTCTTCTCAGTCCACACGCGCAATTCCCGGTTCGAGCGTGATGCAACTCACGTTCAACTGGAACGGAATTACGTCGGTTCGCTCACGACAAAACGTCGAGTGGGTGGAAATGTCATAATTTTGTAACCGAGGGGTTGACATTCACTGACAGAATCTGTCAAATGCCGCTTCGCTTTGACTGTCACTTTCTGTCACAACCCATCGGAGCAAAACATGCAAACCGGGTATTGTCTCATTCTTTCTCTTGATGAGCTGCGGGCACTGAGCAGTGCAACGCAGCAGGAGTTGGCGATGCTGGACGCCGACTTCGCCAACATGATGGGGATTGCCACACCGGCCAATCCTCCTGCGGAACCAAAGGCGAAACGCTCTCGTGCCAAGAAAGGCACGGAGCAGACTGTCCTTCCCGAGACCGGCCAGATCAATCAGCAGACGGCGATCGATCCGAATCTGATGCTCCCTGGAGTTCCGCAGCCAAACATGGGAGCCCCCCAGATGCCGCAGGTGCCATCAGGCATGCCTCTGGTCTCCGGCATTCCCGGCATGCCACAGCAGCCAGGCCCGGTCTATGCACCGATGCCGCTGCCAACCATGCAGACGCCTCAGGCTTCTGCGGCGATGGCGCAGCAGTTCAATGGAATGGTTCCCCCTCCGCCGCAGCCGCTGCCACCAGTGCAGCCTCAGCCACAACCACAGCAGCAGGCGGCAAGCAACATGCCAACTGCTCAGATGATTCGCAGTAATCTGATCCCTCAGATTGTGGCTCAAATTCCCGACAGCCACGGTAAGATCGCTGCTGCTGTGACTGAAGCCCGTAACCACGGGGTTCTGCCAACCGGGGATATCTCCGGCCTGACTGACGCTGGCGTCCCAACGTTTCTTCAGTGTCTGCGAAATCAGGGTCTGATCAGTGGCTAAGCACCATCTCCTTGGACCGAGCGGGTATGAACGATGGGGTGCGTGCCCCGGCAGTCTTATCGGACCCGCTATGCCGGACGACGCAGGGGATGCTGCCCGTGAAGGGACAGCATGTCATGCACTGGCCGAGTGGGCTCTCACCACCGGCCTCGACCCGGCACTAATGCTCGGTCGTTCTATGACGGACGACAAGAGATTTGTGGTCAATCAGGATATGGTCGACGGGGCTCGGCTTTACATCAACACTGTCCGATCGGCGTGCCTCGAACTGCAGATTCCTTACGACAAGCTGCAGCTTGAGAAGTACATGTCGACGGAGTCGATCGCCGAAGAGTTATTCGGCGGCACAACTGACTGTTACGCAGTGCATGACGGCACGCTGCTCGTTGTCGACTTCAAGTACGGGCGTAAGCCTGTGAAGGCGACGAGCGGGCAGCTCACATGCTATGCCCTGCTTGCGATCGCAAACCAGCAACCGGATGATCCGCCAATCAAGCGGATCGTTCAGATTCTGGTTCAGCCCCGCAGCAAGGATGGTGAGACCGTCACGCGGCACGAGCCTACACATGACCAGTTGGTTGTGGTGTGGGACACGATCGTCAGAGCCGCTCAGATTTACCTGCAGTACCGACATCTGCCGGTGTCGCCGGATCAATTCCTGCAGACCGGCAAACACTGCGAGTACTGCCGTCGTAAGACAACATGTCCGGCATTCCTCCGGGATGCCGCCGAGATATTCAGTCGAGCAGAGTTCCCTGTCAATGTGATCACCACGGACGACGAGGTCTCCGCTGCTCTGTACTGGATCGAGCGGCAACCAGCGATCGAGGCATTCTTCAAAGAGTGCAAAGTGCGACTGCTGCAAGCCGCTCAGCAGGGGAAGAAAATCCCCGGCAAGAAACTGGTCGCAACCTACTCTCATCGGGAGTGGTGGAGCGAGCAGAAGGAACAGGTGCTTGCTGCTCTCGGGCAGTACGGCATCCCTGCTGCACTGGCAACAACGACTGAGGTCGTGTCGCCTGCGCAGATCGAGAAGATTGTGAAAGAGCATGTCCAGGACCCAGACAAGCGTAAGGCTGTGATCTCGGACATCAATAACAGACTTGTCAAACGTCGGGTAACCGGGTCCACCCTCAAGGACGATACCGCCAAAGGGGATGCGATTACGCCCGATATTTTGACAGCCCTTTTAGAACTGGAGAACGTGAGCGAATGAGTACCGCAGCCCCTGTTGATGATGCCAAGCTCGGCTTGGTTGTCATCGGACCCGTCACACTGAGTTACCCCAATCTGTTCGTTCCTCGCGTGAACAAAGACGAGCAGACCGGCGAAGAGAAGTCTTCATATGACATGGAGTTGATCATCTATGATGACAACCCGCGAGTGAACGACATTGTCCAGAAAGCCTACGCCGCTGTGACCGCAGTTGCGCAGGCTGCATACGGGCAACATTGGCAGCATTATCTGAACCAGATGATGCAGTCCGACAAGGCACCGATCCGTCGACTGAGTCGGGGCAAGAGTTTCAAACCCGGCGACAAGGACGGTTTCCGTATCAAAGCCAAGAGCGGACGCACGATCCCGGTGACGAAGATCGATCCGAACTCGCCGCCGAACAATCGCACTCTGTTGCCGGTGAAGGATGCTGAAGAAGCATATGCTGGTGTGCAGGTGCTGGCTGAGATCAAAGCCCACAAGTACTCCCACCCACGAGGCGGTGACGGCATCTCGTGGTGGGCGCAGCAGATCGTTCTCGTTGCAGACGGCCCTCGTCTCGGACAATCCGGACGTCCACCGGAAGAAGCCTTTGCAGAGTTCAACCTCGCAGAGTTCTCAGGCCCGATGGGTGTTGCTGCTCAGAACGCTGATCAGATCGCTCGCCAGATGGGCGGGGGTATGATGATGCCAGGGATGCCCGGCCCGGTGGGTGTTCCCGGTATGTCAATGCCGTCTGCTGTGGTCACTCCTCCACAGCAGTTCGGGATGCCGCAGCAGACAATGCCACCCCAGATTGGCATGCCTGCTGCGGCACCGCCCCCTGTCATGAACATGCCGGGGGTAATGCCTCAGACTCAACCACCCGGTACGATGCCGGGTGTACCAGGCATGATGCCTGGACAGGCACCGCAAGGGATGCCCATGATGGGTGGTGCTCCGGGCATGATGCCTCAAATGCCCGGCATGATGCCGACCGGCCAACCAGGAATTCAGATGCCGGGAATGCCAGGACAGCCGTACTGATCTGACTGGACGTGATCAGTGGCGGGCGTGCCGGATTGTCCGGCACGCCTTCTTTGTTGTAGGAGTGCAACTAACCATGCAGATTCTGGCTGCGATCCTCGACTTCGAAACATGCAGTGAAGTCAATCTCAAGTATTCCAGCTATCGCAAGTACGGACGGCACCCCAGTACCGGAGTCATGTGCCTCGGCATATGCGCAATCGTTGCCGGTCACAACTCGGTCAGTCCGTATGTCCAGACACCCATGTCCGGACGAGTATTCCAGCCCGGTGTCGATGCCTGCCCTGTTCTGATTCAGGTATGCATCGAGAAGGGCATCCCGATCTACGCCCACAACGTGACGTTCGATCGATCGATCTACGAGGAACACTGCGTCAAGGTTCTTGGCTGGCCACCGATCCCTCGACATCTGTGGCGATGCACACTCGCTCTCTGCTCGTACTACACACTACCCCGAGGTCTGGAGCAGGCAGCTCTGGCTCTGCGACTGCCGGTGCAGAAGGACACCGAAGGGGGTAAGCTGCTGAAGAAGTACTGTAAGCCTCGGTCGTGGACTGCGAAGCAGATCGAGAAGATGAAGGCAGAAGGCACACCTATCGTAACCCGGTGGTGGGACAAGCCGGAAGACATGCAGCGTATCTACAAATACTGTGGTCAGGACATCAGCGTTGAGGCTCGGCTTCTGCAAACCCTGCAGCCAATGCCTGTCGGACGACGCGAAGAGTGGCAGTTCGACCAGATCGTCAATGATCGAGGTGTGCCAGTCGACTATGAAGGGCTGAAGATCGCAGCAAGCATGCTCGATGAGAGTATGTCGGCAGCAAACAGGGAACTCGCTCGCCTGACTGCGACTCCCGGCAACCCTGAAGGGATTGTGACGGGGGTCATGCAGCGGGATGCGATGGTCGAGTGGATCGCTATGCAGGGGGTGCATATCACCAACCTGACGAAAGACACAGTTGAACAGTACCTGAGCTGGCCGGACCTGCCTCAACAGGTGAAGGATGTCCTGCGAATCCGCTCTCTTGCAGGTAAGGCTTCGGTCGCGAAGATCGAGGCGATGCTCGATTATGTCGATGATGACAGCCGTATCCGTCACGGACTGGTGTGGCACGGCGCAGCGACAGGCCGGTACGCAGGGCGTGGTGTCCAGTGGCACAACTTCCCCCGCGACGTGATGAAGCCGGAGGAAGCAGAACAGTTTCACGACATCATTCGGAACTCGCCTTCTCCTTATGTGGAGTTGCGGGATAAGTTCTGGCCGGACGCAGCCGACCCGATGATCTGCTTCCCCGATATCCTGACGACCGCTTTGCGATCATTCATCACCCGCAGTGACGGCGGCAAACTGTTCGTCAGTGACTTCGCCTCGATCGAGGCTCGGGTGAATGCGTGGCTGAGCGGGTGTCCGCTGCTGCTTGCTGCATTCGAACGGGGTGACTGCCCGTACTGCCAGTTCGCGTCGATCGCCTTCAACAAGAAGGTCGTCAAGGGTATGCCCGAGCGGCAACTCGGCAAGGTCGCCGTGCTGGGACTGGGGTACTCGATGGGGGCTGACAAGTTCATCGCGGCTGCAGCCGCAGCCCCATACAACCAACAGCTCACACAGAATCAGAGTAAGTACATCGTCGATCTGTTCCGCGATACTTACAAAGAGATACCAATCTTCTGGCGTGCTGCAGAGACAGCATTGAAGACGGCGATCCGCAACAAAACCGAGGTTGACTTCCGAGGACTGATCAAGTTCCGAGCGAACGGAGATTGGGCCTGCATTCAACTCCCGAGCGGGCGATGCATCTGGTATGCACAGCCCTCGATCATCCGACAGCCATCCCGCTTTCGCGAGAACCGCACCGATGAGGTCATCCAGTACTGGTGCGTCGATCCGATCCGAAAGAAGTGGGTACGCACCACAACCTACGGCGGGTGCATTGTGGAAAACATTGTGCAGGCAGTTGCTGCTGACCTGCTTAATGCGGCAATGCATCGCACCGATGCCGCTGGCTACAACGTGATCCTGTCAGTGCATGACGAAGTCGTGGCGGAGCCGCCCCTCGACCCACAGTTCACAGTCGAGGAGTACAACCGTATCATGAAGATGAGACCGGAATGGGCGAAGGAATGTCCCGTTGACACGGAGACACACTCGATGGTGAGGTATGGTAAGTGAGACCTACATCGAGAGCCGGTTTGCAGAGTGGTGCCGTAAGCAGGGGTGGGCGTGTGACAAGATGGCCGACCTGATCGAGGGCGGGCATCCCGACCGGACGATTCGATTCGGCTTCGGTGCCACAGTCTACATTGAGTTCAAGCATCCTGACCGGGAGATGCGACTCAGACCGGACCAGAAGAACTACATACGGCGCATGTTGAAACGCGGGGAGTTGGTGCTTGTGACCAACTCGTTGGACGAAGCGAAGGAGTGGACTACACAATGTCACAAGTTTTTGTTCCGCATCGATACCAGGATTCAGCCAAGCGATTTGTTATCCGTAACACTATCGCATCTGGTGCAAAGGGTGGAGCTGCCTTATTCCTGGACCCTGGGATGGGTAAGACCGCCATCATGCTAGATGCGATCAACACGATGTTCCAGTACCGGTGGATTCGCCGAGTATTGTTGGTTGCGCCGAAGCGTGTGTGCTACAAAGTGTGGCCAGATGAGATCGCCAAGTGGTCGAACTTCTCCCACCTGACCTATCAGATTCTGCATGGAAATGTGCAGACTCGCAAGGACCGGATGAACATCCCGAGCCATATCCACATCATCAACCGGGATGGGCTGCACTGGCTGTCTGAGTTCGTCAAAGCACGTCGGTCTCGATACTTACCGTGGGACCTGCTGGTGATCGATGAGTCGAGCCAGTATAAGAACTGGAGCGCCCGCTGCTCGCAGGCAGCTCGTGATCTGGCCGAACTGATTCCTTATCGGGTGATCATGACAGGCACGCCTTCTCCGAATGGACTCGTCGATCTGTTCCCGCAGATATGGATGCTCGACTACGGAGCCAGCCTTGGCGAAAATGTCACGCAGTTCAGGAAGAACTACTGCGAGGTGGTCGGAGATTATCGCCACAACAACTACAAGGTACGGGAGAAGGAACAGGAAGCAGTTCACGAGCGCATCCAGCATCTGTGCCTCCGTCTCGATGCACAGGACTATCTCAGCATGCCGCCGTTGATCGAGCGGGACATCGAGGTGGACCTGCCTGCGGATGCCCGAGATACATACGACATGTGTGAAGAGGAGTTGGTGGTGATTGCGAAGTCGCAGTTCATCAAGGAACTTGCCGGTCGAGCCGCCGCTCTCTACAACTCCTGTCGACAGATCGCGAGCGGGGGAATCTACGATACGGATGGAAGGGCGCACCTAATCCACAATGAGTTCGACGAGGCGATTGTGGACCTGTCCGACGAGCTGCAGGGTAAGCCCCTCATGATCGCTTACCACTACACTCACGAGGTCGAGCGGTTGAAGAAGTACTTTCCGAAGATGCGAGTCATCAATGGAGGCATGCGACAAAGGGACTTCGATCGGGCGATTGATGACTGGAATGCTGGCAAGATCAGGCATCTTGCCGTTCAGCCCCAGGCTCTGTCATACGGGGTCAACATGCAGTCCGGCCCCGGTCGTAACATCGTGTGGTATGGGCCGACTGATAACCTGGATCACTACATCCAGTTGAATGCAAGACTGTGGCGGCAAGGGGTGACCTCTACTGTTACGGTCCACCGGCTGCGTGCAGCAGGCACAGTCCACTCAATGATTTGGGGGCGTACTGACGGCAAGCAGGACGTGCAGAGTAACCTGCTCGAATGCCTGCGTCAGTACGCCCTCCAAAAATAATGTCGCTTGGCATGGGTCGGCGTGTATTGGTGCCTGCGATCAGACTTGATGAGTGGTCGTGGAAGATGTCTGATGCGATCTTTGTGGTTGTCGTGGATACTGAATGCAATCTTATGTGGTGTCGTTGTCACGTTTTTTAACTGCAGTTGGTCAAATTGCGTTGGCGGACTTTATGCTTTCACTCGGCAAATTTGCATGAGTCTGTGTGTGTAGCTGCGGTCCTTACGTACGGGTTCGTTCAGATTCGTAACTGCACTCGAAGTCGACAGGTTGTCTGAGTAGATGTCTGCGAGCACTTCTGTTTGAATGGTCTACATTGGAGTCTGCACTCAATCGATGAGTAGTTGTCCGAGTCTTCGGTTGCGGTCTTCGTGGTTGGGGTTGTTGACTCTTCTGACTGCGGTCATGTGTTATGAGTTGTCCAGCTTCCGTCCTTCGCTCTATCGCACTGGTTAGTCTCAATTCTTGGCTGCTGTCTCAGTTCCTGATTCGTCGGAGCCAAATGCATGCTGTCCGGAATTCTGGTTTGTTCAGGAATTGCATTCACTCCCAGTAACAGGTTCGTCATTTCATCAGGTTACTATCTACCGCGATGGATTCGTACGCTGCTTGGATTCGATCCATACCTTCGAGTCGTCGTGTTCTAAATCTGCTTTCTACAGTTTTGGTTTGTCTCGTCAGGGAAATGCCCTCAGATCAAGTGGGTGGTCTAATTCATATGAGTGCAATCTCAATGTTGTTGGTTGGTCTCGGGTAATGAAATTGCAGTCTGACATCGTGGATTGTCGGGATGTGCTTTCCCCGATCTGGGTGTTTGGTTTGGTGCTCCCGTTATAGCTTCGGTCTTCAGTGGATGTGTTGTCCTGCCATCAGCCTTCTCTAAGACACTGCGTTAGTCTCGTTTCTTGAATACTCTCCTGAACGCATGGGGTTGTTACCCTCCTTTGAATTCGATCTGATCCTTTGGTTCCTGGTCGGCTAATGTAACTGCACTTATCCACTCTGGTTTGTCTTGAGTCAGAATTGCGATCATTCAATGTGTGTTGTCTGACCTTTTGCCTGCTCTCACCTTAATTGGCAAGTCGGCTTCGATTAAATCCGGTCTACTATTCTGGTCCTGTCGCCAGACTTGACTGCTCTCGCGCATAACATGTTGTTGTCGTGGGGCTTGAATCCGTTTGCCTTTTTGATTTGTCGGACTCTGTGATTGCTTTCAAAAGGTTTGATTCGTCGTGACTCTCGAATTCGTTCTATCCATACGGTTTGTCACATTTGACAACTGCGATCTTAACTCATGGTTTGGTTCATCACGTTAGTCTGCACTCACATGCAATGGTTTGTCTACGCAATTGATTGGAAAAGGCCGGACCTCCTTGTCCGGCCATCCCCTCTTCAATCATGCAGTCTTAACATCTCGGAACGATTTCGGCAATGGACTGCCCGCGAGCAGATTGCCGATTGGTTCACCGGCAAGCTCAGCACTCGGCCAGTTTGGTGGAGCGATGTAGTGCTTGTGGATCGCCGCCATCTCCGGATCAGTGAACACCCACGGTTTGTCCGGAGCTACGCCGTGGAGGTCTTCGTACATCACATGATGCACATGAGACAGGAAAATCTTGGCGGTCTTACGCCGTGCCCGAGCATGCAAGTGAGCTGGTGGAAGCATGCCCTCATTATACCACTCGACGGCGGACTTCCACTCCTTCTCCTGCTTCTCCTGCTCCTCCTCGCTCATCTCCTGTGGCTGTCGAGACTTGAAGTTCTTCGTTCGGAGAGTCTCAGCAGCAACCTCCTTGAACTTCCCGTTCTGATTCTCGATCTCAATCTCGTCACGGAACTGACGAAACAGAGGACCGTAGAACGCCCCGTCGATGCCCTGAGTCTTGACGAACGACTCGCCTGCCTTGAAGACGATCAGTGTCTTCATCTTCGCGTTCCACGGGCGGGTCTTGCCTGACTCCCAGACTCGACTCGGGTCCAGACCGCAGTACGAAATAAACCGCGAGGGATGCTTCGCAATGCGGATGTCCAGACCGCACAGGATACCAGCCGTGATCACAGGACCGATACCGACCAGGCTTGTGAGCCAGTTGCCTACTCGCCATCGCTTGTTGAATCGCTCGAAGGCTTTGAGTAGTGAGTCTTCCGAGTATCGGAAGGTCTCGGCAAACCACGTGAGCATCATGTTCGGGTCGCCGGATTCGTTGCACTTCATGACCTGTGATGCGGACTGGATGCGATGCCTTTGCATGATGTAGTACATCTGGACAAGCCATCGCACCTGGTCTCGTTTCAGTTTCTGAGCTGCTTCAGACTGGTCTCTGCCCATCTTCTGAAACAACAGCATTGCCTGTTGATCGTCGGGCTCCGGAGGCATGATCAGCAGGTTGGTTGCGCGGGGCAAACTCTTCTTCTTTTTCTTTTCGGGTTCAGCAGCATCAGGGTTCTTTTTGGGGCGTGCCATCTGGGGGATCGCTTTCGCTCTAGAGGATTGGATTGTCGGCCAGTTGAACTGTCACACATCGCTTCGTCGGAGGATCAGCCGTGAACTCCTGCGGCAAAGCAAGAATAAGAGAGGGCAGGAGACTGCCGTCAGGCTTGGTCTCGATCTGAATTGCAAGCACATTGACGTAAGTGCAACTCAGTTTCCGAGCTGTCTCGGAATCAGGATCGATCGGCAGCGGCCCCTCCCGACGAAGGGCGAGGAGTTGCCGGACGATTGATTCGAGGCGGGTCTTGTTGGTTGGAGCTATCATTTTCCAGTTGTCATCGTTTCGCATGTAGGCTCCGGTCTGGGTTCAAAAAGTACAATAAACTCTCTACCCGTCAGAGCGGTGAACCTGTTCTTCAGGGCATCGTGGAGAGCGAAGCGAGCATCTCGAATAGCAGGGCATACTTCATTGAGAGCCGCATTGAGTTGCTCGTTTGCTTCCTCTACCAGATACCAGAACTCCATTCCCATTCTCCTACTTCTGACGGATAGAGATACGGTTGTCTGTCAGCCATTCCTGAATTCGTCGTGCCTGCTGAATGTACCGGTAGACGGTACGTTCATGCACACCGAACTGTTTTGCCAGTGCTGCCGAGTCGATCGGTGTATCTGTGCGACCGTTCAGCAAAAGCAAGATTTGGATAATCCGGAAAAACGATTTCACTGCGTGGCTCCATAAGAAATCTGGACGACCCGCATGTTACTGACAGATTCTGTCAAAATCAAGACCCGGAAGCAGCCTCGGCGGATAGCTTGAGGTACATCGTGAAGTCAGCCTTGTGCTGCTTCCGGGAAAATCCCCACCACGCAGGGGCTCTGGCACGCACTGTAACGCGACCGATCTCGCGACCGAGGCGATCGGTCGCCACCAGATCAGCCGAGCCCTGTGGCCCCTTCCTGCGGCTCACGCGGTGTATTCCGGGGGCTGGAGGCATGTCGGACGGCGGTTTGGATGGCTTCTGAGAGTTCTTCGCTGATCTCATTGGTCTCCATCCAGTCCACGATACCATCCACAGAGATGTCGTTCAGGTCGAAGGTGCTGTCCTCGCGGTAGATCACACCGCCCAGAAACCACAGATGCAGAGAGCTGTCTGTCAGTACCTTGACCTTGCGACGAGACCACGCTGTTTTGAGAGGTTCGGTCTCGTTGACGTCGATGTCCCACTCATCAGCACATCGGTGAATGAACAGGTTCCGCAGAGTGTAGAATGCCTGCACAACGGGGACCTGATGCGTCAACCCTTCCCACAGTCCTGAGTCCGTTTCGACGCAGCGGTTACTTCGACCCCACTTGAGGATCGCGGACCACTCATCAGCAAACTCAGCAACGTCATCCGTAGACCACTCACTGAGCGGACCTGCGTAGACAAGGTGACCCCACATAGAGTCGACCTCTTCATCGATCCGCTCGATCACCGTCTCACGATGCTCGTCAGCGTCAAGGCTGTCCAGCATGTCGATGACGACCTCGTCGATCGCATTGTCAATCACATCACCGTCTAGCTTTTGTTCGGCCATGCACCCTCCAATTCTTTACCATCTGGGTTAGAACATCTCGGAAACGTTTCGCACACTGCTCGACCAGGTCCTCCAGGTAAGGACCGGGATCGAAGGGTTCAACAAGCAACACTTCGAACGACACTGAGTAGAGAGTCGGTTCGTCGACGAAGTCGTGAGCGTTGAACTCGCTCTCCATCCGCCGCTCGAAGTCGCTTCTGATTGCATCGCTCAGTTCACTCTCCCAAATCTCCCATTCAGGTACAGTAAACTCGTAGTACATTCGAATCGAGTGGAATCTGACAGCCATGTTCATCTCCTTGAAAGAACTTACTGAAGCAGCCGAGGCTGGCCCCGGCTGCTCTGTTAATTCTTGCAAGCGACCTGCTTTGAATACTCGTCTCAGTTCATTTCAGTGGACGGCGGCACTGCCTTCTTCTTTGCTGCCTTCTTCGCAGGAGCTTTCTTTGCTGGTTTCTTGGGGGCTGCTGCTTTCTTCGCCATCGTACTCTCATCCTTTGCGTCCTCTTGATTAGGAAGCACCCCAAAGCAACAGACGCAGATCACCGGGATGCTTTTGTGTCAAGTATGCTGACAGATACTGTCAGTTGTCAATCGTTCTGAGGAATCTCCACATCACAACCCCAAGTTGTATCGAGCCAGAACTCCAGAAGTTCCTGCAATTCATCCCACCAGAACACATCGATCTTGTATTGATCCAGAAATCGATCGATCCACTCAGACGAATCGAATCCTTTTATTAAGTTGCCGAGATCGAGTTCGAGGTTGTCATCATACTCATCTTTGACCGTAACGACCGGACCATGAATCGCGTATGTTCCGTTGCCAAAGATGAACTTGGTTGGCCGGACTTCTTTCGGGAACTGCAGGCAAAGATGTATCAGTCGACTGGCACACTCTCGATCCGTTCGACGGTCCACTTTGTCCAGCATTCGCCGCCGTTCGATTTTGATTTGTTCAAGGGTCCGCATTGTCACTCCTCTGGGTGTTTGGGTAAGGAGGGTTCTCGAACGTCACCTCGTCATTGAGATAGACACGGATACGAGGACCACCATCATCTTCCGGTAAGTTCAAAGTATCCACGTTTACAACCACTGTATGGTCGACAGGGCTTTTGCTTACCAGAATTTCGAGGTTTTGTTCGTCGCTCATTTCAATAGTGATGCTTACGAAACCATCTAGGTCATCAGGCAAAACCAATACTTGTCCCACGTAGTTACTCCTCTGTGTTACGGATAAGCCAACGCTGCTCAGCCGGTGAGACTGAGCAGCCTTGGGTCATCAGTAGTTCTGAACAAGATTGCTGAGGTGATCGATGTCGCTGGCGGACAGGAGTGATTTCAGCTTCTTGCCGATCTCGTCACACGCTCGATAGACCGCTTCGGCCTTGCGGCTGTCCGTGTCATACCCGAACTCAGCAGCCCAATCCTCGAAGGTTGTTTCTGCGGCACGAGCATCCATCAGCAAACAGGACAAAGCATCGGCAGCGGACACGCCTTCGCCATACCCTTGACGAGACAGGAATTGGCGGGCGGCTTTCACTCCTTTCTCTTTGGCGATCGCTTCTGCAGTATTGACGCCGCTACGGTGGGATCGCGTGGCCAGTTCAGAGAAGTCGCTCACGTAGAGGAAGTCGTGCGTGAAATGGAACCCGGTGAGTTTCATCAGGTCACGACCGCCTTGCCGGGATCGATTGATCCACGCCAGCAACTTGTCAAAAGCCACCCCGTTCTTCCGAACGTTCTCAGCAGTGCCGTACATCCCCTGCGAGTAACACGTCCTCGGTGCGTAGGCAATGCCCTGCCCGTAAGACGTCTCGAACAGCACGCGGTCCTTGCGGGAGAACCGCAGGGTGAACTGGATCGGCATCCCCTCCTCTTCGGTGTCGTACGGTCGCTTCAGATTGTAAACGAGCGCTCGGTACAGTTGCTCGCCGTCCAGACCACTGGGGTTCTGCACATACGAGAACTCGATACCCTTCTCAGTCAGAAACTTGTCAACAGCAATCTCGATGTCAAGGCTGTCTGTCAGCTCGACGGGTTTTGTTTGTTTGGTCATGGACGTCACTCCTCAGGGTTTGTTGAAAGAACTCATTTGACGAGCCGGTCGACCCGACCCGTCTATCAATCCTCGCAAGCGACCTGCTTATTACTCCTCTTCTGCATAGATAGGGGCTTCGTACTTGATTGACTTGAGACCCTGAAGAAGAATGCCCTTCTCCTGAATCGCTTTACACATCGCGAGGTACAGATCATTGGCGTCGACCGTCGCTCGAATGGTGTGACCATGCTCATTCGTGCCGACGACCTGCCAACTGTGTCCCACGATGAACAGCTTTCTCGGTGGCCAGTATCGGCGAGGCTGCACGACCTCGACGATCTGCCATCCCGGCAGCTCCAGAACGTATTTCTCCTTCTTGGCTCGCATGTCGGCATCGTTGACCGCATAGTCGAGGTGAGTATGCCGACCGTTGTTGACGTTGGGGTGTCGCTTGAACAACTGGTACTTCTGGCCGGGGATCGGCCTGAGTTCTTTCTTTGGTGATGCCATGTCACTCCTCCGGAAAAACCAGTGAAACCAGACAGATACTATGCGAGGAGTGACAGACTCGCACAGCCACCTGTCTGGCTTCACTGGTGTTTCAGAAAGGGAGCAGACCCCCGCTGCTCATATCGGGTCGGCGTGTCAGCCGTAGAAGTAAACCTCTTTGACTCGCTTGCCGTCCTCATCTTCTTCCCACAAGACTTCCATATCCACGGTGCTGAAGGATTTGGAAATCTTGGTCAACTCATCGCCATGCTCCCAGTCACCATCCCAGAAACCAGCTCCCTGCCCCTGGCGAGTGAAGCAGAAGTCAGTCCCAGCTTCCTCCAGTCTCGCTTCGACCTCCTCAATCACTGCCTGTGGCTGCTGATCGAGCAGGTAGAAGAACCCTTCGATGTCCGACCAAATATGGAGCAGGTCGACGTCGGCAATAACGTCTTCAATTTCTGCCCACACATCCCAGTTCTCATCGAAATCGCCAGAACACTCGAAGGCTGGTTCGTCGTAATCGCGTTCGAGGGTTCGGGCGATTTCCACGATCGAATGGCCTGTGAACCCAAGGGCTTGAATATACCCTCGGAAGAACTTAGCGTTCGTACTACTCTTCATCTTGTCGATGTGGACACTACGCCCAGTGTGGCATGTCACCGACTCGATGGTACTCACAGGGCATCGCATCGTATCGACTGCCGTGTGTATGGCTCCTGAGACGTCAGAGGACCACACTTCGGTCGTGGTGCGTTGCTGGGTGACCCAGTCGAGGGACACCACACGCCAACGAAACATATCAGGTCTGTTCACTGTCATCTGTCACTCTCCTGTCATTTGATAGAAAACAACCTTGGCTTGATCCTCGGGCAGTCCTCGCTTCCTGAGTTCATTCATCAAATCAGGGTTTCGATTTGATAAACTGAACATCCAACAACTCTCGCCGTCTCGCAGTTCGAACACATCAAATCGGTGGACCATTGGCTTTCTGGAAAATTCCGAGATCGCCTTGCGAGCGTAGTATGTGGGCTGTGTGTTGAGCATGTCACTCCTCTTTCTCGAAGAACATCATGTCGATCACTACGCTGCAGATAGGGAACGCTTTCTTCCGATGACTCAGTTTGGACACGTAACCGCGTTCCGGGTCGTTGCTGGTCACCACCTCGAAACGGCGAGTTGCAAGAGCCGCATCGACATAGGGTCTGAACGGTTCACCTACTTCACTCAGCAGGGTGACTGCCGCCGACCAATCAACATCCCAGTTCTCCACATCACCGACCATAAAGTCAGTCAGTGACTCGTAGTATGCGTAATACTCAGCATACTGGAACTTGGCAACTCCTTGTTCGTCTGTTGTGATTCGGACTCGAATGCACTTCATGTTCATGTCACTCTCCAGAAAGAAATCATTTGACGAGTCGGTTGACCCGGCTCGTCTATCATTTCTTGCCAGCGACCTGCTTATTACTTCTCGCGATCCATAAACTCAGGGAACGGAATCTCTTTCTCAGTGAAGAAGAAAACCTGCCCTTCGTTGTGATCGACCAGTTCGAAGTCCCATTTCAGGTCACCACGTTTGATGCCGTAGTGCTTTGTGAGCCGTTCAAGCATCTTGCCGACTTTGGCAGGCAGAGCATTACCAGCAGGAACCCAGGCACCGTAGTACATCCACTTCAGCTTGATGTACATGGTGAATCGCTGATGGCCAGTGCCGTCGCATGAATTACAGGTGAAACTATGCTCGTCACGCTGTCTGTCCGCCCATGCAGACCCCGGCTTGGTCAGCGCGGCTTTACACTCTTCGACTGACTCCTGTCGGATCGCAGCGACATCAGCATATGTCCGATAGCCGACACCCTTGCACTGAGCACACAGCGGTTGCCAGTCTGGTGGCGGAACCACAGGAGTCCGATCAAACACACCGATCTCACTCAGTTCGATCGGCGTTGACTCAGGATACGCCCAATGAGGCGGTTTTGAATCGCCCGGTGTGAGCTGATCTGGCCGACCGGCTCCGATGTCGTGTGATTTCCACACTTTGACACCGCGACCATCCTTGACCCACGACAGGACTTTGTGTGCCTCACTGAGAGGCACGTGGAACTTGAACTCAGGCATTGGTTGTCACTCCAACAGGGTTTCGAAAGAACTCATTCGACGAGTCGGTTGACCCGGCTCGTCTATCAGTTCTCGCAAGCGACCTGCTTGTTATCCCTTCGCTACCTTTCTTGTAACAACTTCGAACTCCTGCAACTCTTCTCGCTCATTATCCTCTTCAGTGGGAGGATAAAGTTGGTACAGGAATTCCCAAGCATCTTCGAACGTCTTGAATTCTTTGTCCGGCCAGGGCTTGTTACCAGCCCAGTCCTCAATGACATACACGTCGATAGTGTCGCCACCGTCAACCGTGTGCCCGCATGACTCGCAGATCGTGTCGTGCCAGTCTACATCCTCAATGCGAGGGGTGAAATGACCACAGTAACCACACCGATGAGTATTTGTGTCCTCCTGATAGTCCAGTTCGGCCTCCTCCTGCCAGTCGCCCCAGCAACCGATGTGGAACTGCTCGGACTGGCCATCCCAGATGATTGTTGCGGCGTACGTGTCTCCCCCATTGAGATACATGCATGATCGATGATCGCGACTCATGAAATCATTGTCGGGGATACTGTTGCCCTCAACACCGAATGTTCCGTTTTCGCCACGCTTGCGAAGGTACTCTTCGGCTTTCAGCAACGCATCACTGGCATGATGAGACGGGTGGAATGACCCGTAGACATCCTCACGCTTCAGGCGACGAAACTCCCGCCGCGCCACCTTGAGAGCCCGTTCCCAGATTTCTTCGCTGTTCATGATGTTTCTCCAGCATAAAAATAGTTTTCGCTCGTGCCTCTGTCTGATTCCAGATCGCACAGTTCTTCTTGATCCGTTTGGTGCGGCAAGAAAAACGATGACTGACCTCCATGCTTGTCATCTTGCCTTCAGCATCCAGCCACGCTGAAGTCGTCCAGTTGTCTGTGGTGTAGCAATCGATTTTGTGGATGACACATCCACCGTTCGGGAACCAGTGAAATTGGTAATGCTCCCGATTGCATGCTGCTCTGTTGATGGGCCTTTTCATTTGTCACTCCTTGAAAGAACTCACTGGATGTGCCGGTGTGACCCGGCACATCTGTCAATCCTTGCAAGCGACCTGCTTTAGATTTGATAGTCTACTACTTTTGCGAGATGAGCAGCGATGGCTTTCGCCGTTCTAATAGCTTCCTGCTTGCAATACTCATCACCATAGAAGCCCCAGCAACTACCCAGCTCGTTGCCGTCTTTGTCTTCGATCACATAGCCCCACACATCATGCGTGAGCCATTTATCATACACCTCGACTTCAGCGACCAACATCTTCTCGCACTGTTGGTACAGCGTGAGCCCTGTCGGTTCGTAGATGTCAGTCCAGTTCTCCAACCCATACTCTTTGCGGGCTTTCTCCAAAGAGACGCAGATGAACCCGACAGGGCCGGAATCCCATCTGCACCCGAATGAACCGGTGCTCATCGAGAGACCACTGTGATCCATGAGGTACAACCGCATCTCACAGTAGTGCTTTTCTTTCCACTGCATGATGTTCTGGGCTGAGATGCTCTCCAGAACGTTTGGGTGCATCTCCTGCATCTTGTGCCACCACCATTCAACCGCTGTCTCCTTTGGTTGTTCATCACCAAGAGTGTACCTGCGATGCCAGCACACCATCGTCCCGAGGCTGTCACAATACTTGCGAGGATTGCAAGGGTCCGGATCAGGCTCAATCCGCACTGTCAGACCATCAACTTCGAACTCGTCGCTCATTCTGTCACTCCTGAAAAGACCTGTGTGAGATCAACGCAGCACACCGTTGCCAGTGTGCTGACTTGATACCACGCAGCGACCTGCTTATTACTTCACAACTCGGTACACCTTGCGACGGTATCGAGCGGAAACCTCCCGCTTGGTCAGTGTCAGTGGGTAGTGGTCGAACTCACGCCATCCGTAATATGCGGCGACAGCTCGGTACGCTTCATACCGTTTGAGAGCATCATCACTGCAGAAGCACTCGATGATCTCTTTCACTTTCCAGTCAACGCACAAACAAATTTGATTCAGTTCGTTGGCATACCACACTTGGTGATCAGGGTGGAACCGATTGGCGCTGAGAATGCCCTTGATGTACGTATGAGGCCCCAGCACAACGCGGTAGACGGTGTACGGCTCTTTCG
>FUIF01024332.1_pt1 | contig 50812 bp, 48 predicted proteins | sample 1003461 | NCBI WGS metagenome assembly FUIF01 (sample SAMEA80401918, study PRJEB19352) | marine metagenome
GGGCGAGTTTGCCACTGCGGCGATCGCCGGACCAAACGGCTTTTCGGTGCTGGCTCTCCAGACCGACGATCTCGTCTACAACGCCTTCGGAGTTGATGGCTCAACCTTGACTCAGTTCGCCGCCGACTACGTCAACGACGAGGTGGACATCACAGTCGCTGCCGACTTCAACATGTCTGACCTGTATGCGTGGTGGATCTACAATTTGACTACGGAGGATGGCATGCGCGAGTTCTTCGGTGGAATTGAAGCTAAGGATCAAGCGAACTTTCAGATCAAGTCTTCGCTGATCTCTGCGTACGTTGACAACACGACCTCGACGGCCATCAAGCAGCTCGACAACCGCAGGATCTATCGCGAAGACCTTGCCTACCCCGTTAAGATGCCGACGAGCGGTGGGGGCGGCGTTGATGTTGTTTGGCGAAACACCATCTTGATCCCGGAAGGCGGCGGCGGCGCAGACCCAGCCGAGGTTGCAACGGCTGTGTGGGCTGCAGCAACTAGCGCAAACGACGACAGCGGCTCCTTTGGCCGCATGACCCAGCAAACCCATTTGTCCGCCACTAGGGCAGGCAGCTTGTATCAGGAGGAGGAAGAGTAATGCCGATTGGAGCACTAGGAGCCGCCGCTATTGGCGCAGGAACCAGTCTGCTTGGCGGCTTGTTTGGCAGCAGCGCGGCCAAGAAGGCTCGCAGGCAGCAGATGGCTCTTCTGGCGCAGGCGCAGGGTCAGCTAAGCACAGCGCTGGACGAGATCCCTGGCATGCAGGAGGACTACCTCAACGAGGTAGATCAGGCCAACCTGCTGTTGGCTGGCATTGAGCCTGCGGTCCTGCAGGGCTTTGACGAGGCTCAGCGGGTGCGCATTGCGCAGCAGATGCGGCAGTCCCAAGGCGAGCGCGAGATGCAGCAGCAGCGGCTTGCAACGGCAGGGCTCGACACAACCACAGTTGCGCCGTCAATGAGTCGAGGCCAAGCGATGGGGCAGTCCCAGCAGGCTGCAGGCATTGCTGCGCAGTTCGCAGCGGCGCGAGGGTCGGCTCAAGCGTCAGCGCGGCAGGCGCGAGCGCAAGGCCAGATGGCGCGAGCTCAGGGCATGCAGTTCTACGACCAGATGCAGGTGGGGCTTCGTCAGGGCAAGTCGCAGCAATACTACGGCACGCAGATCGCGCCGGACACTACAGGCCAAGACATTGGGTCTATTGGCGCAGGCATTGCCGACAGCTTGCTGAACTACTCCTTGCAGCAGCAACTAGGAGGGAGCGGCGGACAAACTCTTGCGCACTCAGGTGGAGTCACATCAATGGGGTATGGCGACATGCCAAACTTCACAGGCAACTACGGTCTGAACACAGGCTCAGGTTTGTTGAACTTCTGATATGCCCATCATCTACAACAGCAACTTTGCTAACAGCGCTGGCGCAGCAATGCGCGAGTTCAAGGATGTCAACAAGAGCTATCGCAACACGATGCTCAAGTTGGAAGACCAGCGCCTGCGGCAGGAGGAGAACGAAGCCCGCCGAGCTCAGGCCGCGCAGTTCCAGCAAGATCGTCTCGGGCAACAGCAGAAGCAGTTCGATGTCCAGATGGACTTCAAGCAGCAGCAGCTCGCAGGCTCGCGGTCGCGAGTAGGTGACCAGTTTGCGCCGCCGACTGGCGAGGGCATGCTCAACCTTTGGGGCAGCATGGGCGAGCTAAACGCCTCTGCAGTCAAGGATGGGCGTGAGTTGATCACGGGGGAGCAGCAGACTGCGTTTGGCGACCAGATGTCTGGGCTCCTTGGCCGACAGGTCACGCCTGACACGCCGATCACGGCTGAAGAGCTGGAGAACCACCCTAATCGTCGCGCGATCTACCGCGCGCTGACGGGGCAGTACAACCAGATGTCAACCCTTGATGCTCAGCAGCGGTTGACGGGGTCGTATGAAGGGACTGCGCAATCGCTGATGGAGTCGCATCCAGAGTTTGCGCAAACGCCAGCTGGTCTTGCGATCCTTGATGAGATGTCAGCTGCGTATGCGGACGCGCTTCAGGAAGACGAGCTCAGTCCACAGGCGGCGGAAGTTGAGGCTCAAGCCTTCAAGCGTGCGTACGTTGCAGGTGCGACCCGCATGCAGGACGCTGCTGATGTAAGGTCGGACATCAACAGGCGACTGATTGAGACCAACACGCGCGGAAGCAGGCGTGAAGCGGTCAATGACATTCTTGCGCAGTTGAATGACCCTAAGTCGCAACTGACTGCCGACGAAGTGCGTCTTCAAGCGCTGCGTGAGTTTGACCCGGACTCTGCAGCTCAGTTTGAAGCTGGTCAGGCGCAAGCTGCTGTTGGTGTGGCTGCGGCTCAGGCCGCAGGCGGCATGCGCAACGCGCCTGCGCCGCCCAACGCGGTTCAAGTGCCTCGTGGCCCCGTGGATTCTGCCACCCGCTCAGCAGGAGTGGGTACAAGGCCAGCAACTACGCTGGCCCCAAACAGCAAGGCCGCAAAGGTGTTCAATCAAATGCCTTTGAAGCAGCAACGGTTGATGGACTTTTTGACAGAAAACGGAGTTGAACTCCCTTTCGATGAAGAGGAAGGCCGGTTCATTATTCCCCAAGACAATCAGACGCTTGCTTTGATTGCTCAGCATCGAGCGCCAATGAGGGCAGAGCAAGCCCTTGATCCGCGAGCCGAACGTCTAGCGGAGGAAGAAGCATTCCGGGCTTTGCCTCCTGAGGAACGCCAAAGGCAGTTGCTAGAGCAAGAGCAACGCCGTCAGCGCGGAGACGTAGCTGAGCTTCCACGGCGCGAAGACGAGAGGTACATGCCGTACGAGCTTGATTCACGGCAGCAGCTTAAGGCGAGGCTAATGGCTGAAGCTATGCAATCGGAGCCTGTTGCACCTGGGCCGGGGGAGCAAGTCCCAGAAACGCCAACGCCGTCAGAAGAGATTCGTCGGCAAGACGCTCTGATTGAAGCTGCGGCAGCTGAAGAACAGCGCATGCTCGCAGCAACTGCAGCAGATCAGCAACGAAGAAAACAGATGGCAGATCCCAGAGGTCGCGCGCAATTCATTGCACGGGAGGGAGAGCAGCAGCAAATTGCCATCGAGCAAATGCTGCAAGACATTGCTCCGGGCTCGCGCAAGCTTGCGCAGGTGCTGATGCAGAATCAAATTCCATTTGAGCTTGATGAAAACGGGCACGTCATCATCACGGATGAGGTCCGAGACGCATTCATGCAAGACGACGTACAGCTGCCTGAGGAGATGCGATGAGAGACGGATTCATGTCATTTGAGGAAGCGCTTGGCGACGAAGCACCGAGCACGGACCAGCCGACAGTCAAGCAGCTGACAGACGAGGAGCGCGCGAGCGCGCTTGCAGCTATTGATGAGATGGAGCCGTACCTGCAAGGCATCAACCTGTCTGCAGTGTTTCCAGACGTGGACGAAGAGCGCCTACAGGCGTTCATGAAGGAATCCGAATCTGGCAAGGTCGGCTTCTTCGAGGAAATGGCGGACCTCGGCCTCAAAGACGTGCCGTTCATTGGCGACGTGGCTGGCGCGCACGACATGTACAAGCAGCACGAGGCAATGGAGGCTCTGTCGGAAGGCAGCATGACTCCAGATCAGCAAGAGCTTGTGTTGGACGCCATTGCCTCGCAGGCGCGCGGCGGCAAGACGTTTATGGCCGAAGCGGGGAGCCTTTTTAAATCAGCCCTTACGGTCAGTGGCGAGGTGGCGGGAGTCGCCGTGACGGGCGGCGCAGCAGCAGGCGCTCTTGTTGGCAAGAAAGCTGGCGTCAGGGCAATCAAGGCTGGCGTCCGTCGAAAGTCGCAGCGCGCGCTTTCGGACGCCCTTGGCGACAACCTTGCAAGGCGTGCGTCGAAGACCTTGGCAAGCACCGTTGCCGTTGCAACGCGAGCGGCTGCTTTGGGCGTTGGCGTCACAGCAGCCAAGGAAGCAATCCCGCGTCCCTTCTACGGCATCGGTGCGGCAAACGCGACCTCGGTGCGGCGTCTGTTTGGAGAGCTCAACGCAGCGGAGTCTAGGGACACGGCAACCCTGCTGAACGAGAACATTGACGCGTTGATGAAAGAGGGGGGGCCGATGAGCTGGAAGGGCTTGTCGGAGGTCTTCATGATCAACAGCCTAGAGGTCGCTGGTGGGCCGCTGATCGGCGGCGTTGCAGGTGCAACCCTTGGCAAGATTCCGCCCGTGGCGTGGATGAACGCGCTTGGCGTCAAAGCCATTGAGCGCGGGCTCAACAAGTTGCCTGGCAAAGGCCGCACGTTTGAGCGCATCCAAGGTTTCCTACGTGATCGCGCTGCATTCAACGGCGAGATCAACGAGGTGGCGGAAGAGCTGCTGCAGAACACGATCACTGAAGAGACGTTCGGCAACGACTGGCGGGACGGTCTGCCGGAGGACTTTGAAGAGCTCGCGGCGATGTTCGTTGGCTTTGGAATGCTCCCTGCCTCTGGCCTCGCTGCAGGCACGGCAGTAGACGGTGCTCAGGCAATTACCAACCGCTTTAATGCTCAGGCCCGCGCACGGCGCGAGCAGCGCAAGCTGCCGGAGTTGCCGGAAGGGTTGTCATCGCAGGCAGACGAAACGCAGCAAGGTCCGCGTGACGTGACCCCAGAGGCATACAGGACGTTTGTGACGACTGGCGAAGTTGAAGACGCAACCATTCTCGCGATTGCGGATTCAATTGAGAACGGCAATGCAGACGTTCCGAGTGAGGGAGAGTTCGGCCAAGGAGTTCCGCAAGACCCGCGCCTGCTTGAGCTCATGGGCGATCCTGCGGTCAGCGAGCGGGTAGAGGCCGAGCTCGTACGCCGGGCAGCGCAGTTTGAGGCAGAAGGTGAGGTAGAGGTTGAGGTCAGCAACGCAGCTCGGTCGTTTGGCGATGCAATCCTTGAGGAGGAAGGCGGGCCTGTAGCGCTGCGTTCAACGCCAGTGCAGGTTCCAGACGAGGCTGACGAGTCAAAAGAAGCGCAGGCGACTCGTGCCCGTTCGTTCTATGAATACGTGACCCTTGGCATTGCTCAGCGACTTGGCCGTCGCGTGTACTTTGTTGACAGTGACGCGCCTCGTCGGGATGGAGCTCCGCGTGGAGCTTTTGATCCGCAGACGGGCACCATCTTCATTGACGGCCAAGATGCCAACCCGCTGAAGACGCTGATTCACGAGACGTTCCACTCAGGCATGGCGCGCGTGGGGCGAGCGGCAGAAGGCGCGACCCTTGAAGTGCAGGGCTACTTGCAAGGTGCATTCCCTGAACAGTACAAGGCGGCAGAGGCATTGTATCGGAGCCGCAACCCGCAGGCGGACCAGCTGACGCCAGAGGAGTTTGCTGAAGAAGTTGGCGCGACAATAGCGGAGGAGCTCTACGACGACATCGTTGAAGTCATGAGCGGCCAAGAAGGTGAGCAGTCGTATCGGGAGTTCCTAGCGGCTGTCATTGAGGAGGCCAACCAGTCTCCTGCTGCGCGAGGCTTCTGGGCGCGCATGCTGGAGGTACTGCGGGACATGGCAGCAAAGCTGCGCCTGATGCCGCCTAAGGGCATGCGGCGCAAGGCCCTGGCTCAGGTCATGGAGACTGACCCGGCGACAGCAGAGGAGCAGGCAAGGCTGATCATGGACCTTGTGTCGCTGCTTGAGGGCACGACCTCTGGCTCTGTAGATGTGTTTGAGGACGAAGCTGGGCGGCTGCGGTTTGCGCCGCCGGAAGAGATTCGGCGCGACCGCATGGACGAAGAGGCGGCTGGCCTCAACGTGTACGAGAACCAAAAACTTCTTGCTGACAACCAGATGCGCGCGGGCGGCATGCTCAAGGAGATCATGTCGCAGGATGCGCGTGATGATTTGGAGCGTGTAGCGCAGAAGGGTGAGCTGCGGACAACCCCAGGGGGAGGGCCGCTTGGTGTGTTTCCAACGGTCGTGTTCCACGGCAGCAATCGTCCCTTTGGCGACATGTTGAACGCGTTCATCAGTCAAGGCGAAGGCACGCAGTGGGAAGGTTACGGCTTCTATCTTGCGTCGATGCCCCAGGCAGCTTCGTTCTACGCAAACCAATACACCGACAAAGCGCGTCAGGAAGTTGGCGACGCGGGCTTGCCTGAGTTGCCGGTAGCAACGACAAGGCTAGGAGCCCCGCGCCCGGAGGCGCCATACGACACTTACCAAGACCGCGTGAAAGCAGGCGGCATTGAGCAGCCGCAAAGCGCTGCGCCTTGGCGCACAGACAGCACGCTGCTGCAGCACATTGAGCAGCTTGCTGCGTTTGTTGGTAATGCCTCCAGGCAAAGTTTGGAGCGCTTCGACACCGCCCAGTTTTTGGACGAAGGCTTTCGTCGGATGCGCTTGATTCGACTGCGCCTAGAAAGCATTGACGCGCCGTGGACAGATCCTGTCATTGGTGATCTGTTTGCAGACGAAGACGACGCGGTTGAGGCCATGATTCGCACGTTGGCAACGCCGCGTGTCGTCGATTCAATGATGCTGCAGGACAGCACTGCGCGACAGCTTTTGGCGGACATCAAAGGCATTGTTGGCGACGTTGACCAGAGTGAGCTTGCGTTCGATGAGCGTGGTCAAGTGACGCCGTCGAAGCTGGCGATGGCAACGATTGTCATGCTGTACCCACCCGAGGTGTATCTCCCGGCGATTTTCAAACAACAGTTTGGGACTGGGGACCTGCGCACGCTCAATGAAGGCAACGTCTATTCCGATCATCGCGACGCGCTCATCGGGCACCACAATGATGAATTTGGTGATGCCCGGTATGTTGGTTTGATTTCTGCGCTTGCTTCCTCGCGCAGACGAGACAACACGCCGATCCCATTCAAGGAGATTGGCAACCATATTGACGCTTTGGTCATTGGCCGCGACCGCCTAATTGACGTTCTGCGTGGAAACGCACAGCTTCGCACTAGCAGTGTGTACACCGCTCCAGATCTTGAAGTGGAGTTCATGCACGAAGACTTCGTGCGCAACGCAACGGCGCTGCGAAAAGTCGCGATGACGACCCGCGTTATCAGGGAAGGCGACCTATATCTGCAATCTGAGAATGTTGCTGCCAACGTGACTGGTGTGCGTTACGCGTTCCGCGTTACGGCTCCGCGCACTAAATTTATCCAGCACGACCTTAGCTTCGAGGATCAGCCGACTGGCGAGCTCAACGAACTGGCAAAGGAGCTGGCGACGTTCATGGCCGTCGAGCAGCCTCGCGGCATTGTGTTGGATTTGGGCAAAGAACGCGACGCTCGTCAGGAGGTCATTCGCGCGCTGCGCAATCAGGACAAGCTTGAATCCGAGGGTACGGACGTATGGGAGCTTGTGCAGGGAATTGCTGGCGAGGTTGACCCAGGCAGCAAAACAGCGGACGGAGTATTGGCTGTGTACAGCTTGCTCGGTCTCCGCGTCACGGCGTCCTCTTCGCCGCAGCACCGGCTTTGGGGTCAGCGCGTGCGCGCGAAGGCGATGCAGATGGGTCTGCGTGGATTTGAGTATCCCGGCGCAGGCGTGGAAGACGATCGAGGCCGCAACTTCGTCGTGTTTTCTCCGTCAGACATCGAACGCGTCGCTCTTGGATCGGAAGGAAAGCAATATGCAGAAGAGGTGTCGCGTCGCAGCGTGCAGGTGCGCGTGAAGCCGTCCGCGCAACTCCCAGCGTTCGGCCCACTGCAGCGCGCAGCGTCAGCGTCTGGCGGAACGCAGAACGATGCAATGGCTCTCATCGCGGAGCTCACTGATGGATTCATCAACGACGTGCTGGCTGATGTGCAGCATGAGAAGATTACGCTCCCCGTGCTGCAGACAGATGCCGATGGGCGCACATCAACGATGGCCGTCTCGCACCTTGTGCTGGATGATATAGCCGCCGAGGTTGTGGTCGAGCGTGCTAACCGTATCGGCCAAGGGCTAGGCGCGGAGACCATTCACGTGCTGGAGCCGCTGGCGGCAGCAATGCAATACAAGCCTCTGCAGAAGGTAGACGACGGCAGCTTTGTGACGCAGTCAATCACGTTTTCTGCGCCGCTCGACGCTCCAGAATTTCCAGCAGAGACATTGCAGGTGCTTGCTGATCAGTTCGGCATTGCCAACCTGATTTTCAATCCGGCTGCAGATGCAGAGACTTTGCGCAACGTGCCGGAGCTGGCGCAGGTAGCCTCGACCATCACCACCTATTACGCAGGAGATCCAAATGACAGAGCCGCGTTCCAAAGATGGCAGCAGCAAGCAAATGATGTCGCCAACGCAATCGCAAACGAAGGAGGCGTTTCAGTTGCGGAAGGCGCCTATATCCTCCACAACATTGGACGCCAAGACGCTGGCGCGCGAATCCCCTACACGGCGGTTTCTGATGCGCTTCCCATCACTACGCGTCCCAACAGTGCGCAATCAAAGCGCTCCCTTGTCCACCGAGCAGCAGAGTTCCTCCTCAACGGACTGACCTCGAAGGCAAGCGCAAACCTTACGCGGTTTGGGGGCAACTCTGGCGTGCGATGGGACGCGGAAACGCAGAAGGCGCGCCAAAAATTGGTGGCCGATTACTTTGAGCGCATGGCGCTCGATGACACCGCCAACCCGCTTGTGACGCGCGCGTACACTGAGCTGCAGTCAGAGCTCGTGAAGCAATGGAACACGTTGCCTGTGCGCACGTATGGCAAAGAAGGGGACGGCAACGTCTACGACAGCAGCACAGACATGCGGCGCGACGTGCGGCAAAACAACCGCATGGCCTTTGCGCTGACGATGCCAGGGGCGTACGGGCCAGAGGGCTTTGAGTCGTTTGACGACAGCCCCCTGATGCGGCCTGCGTTGCAGGAAGACGGAACGCGCATCACCGACTTTGAAGGTCGTCCGCTGCTGTACAACGACCTGCTGCGTGTCGTGCACGACTACTACGCGCACGTGCTGACGGACAACGAGTTTGGCGAGCTTGGTGAGGAAGGTGCGCGCCGCACGCACATGGCAATTACGACCAACGCGTGGGCGTCATGGGCGTTGATGACCGAAACGTACGGCAACAACTCGTGGGTTAACTTTTGGGGACCGAACCGAGAGAAGGCGGTCAAGGACCGGCCTTTCTCTGAGCAAAAGGTCGGCCTGCTGCCGATTCAAACGCTGCTGTTGCGCACCTCGTTGCCGTCTATGGGCGATGCGCTTGAGACGCAAGAGACCCTGGCGGACCGACTGCGGCCAATCGTAGAGCGGGGCTATTCAGAGTCCGTGATTGACGATGGACAATTCGTCGGCTTGGCAAGCGTGCTCGATGTGTTTGCTGATCCGTTCAGCACCCCTGCTTTCGATAAGTTTCGCAAATCGCGCATGTACAGACCTCTGCGTGAAGACCTAGACCCGCGCAACGTGGGGGAGCTGTCTTCTAGTCTGCACAACTTTCTTCTCCGCGCGTTTCAGCTCCGTGACCCAAAACGCACAGCCGCTCCCTACGCAAGTACCAAACAACAGCTTGTAGACAACGTCTTGTCGTCGTTGCTCGGTTTCGGCAACCCGTTCCCAAACATGTCGGAAAGCGATCTTTCTGACCTGCGAGAGCCGTTCAAGTACGCATTGATGGAAGGTCCGTTGAGCTCTGCTATGGCAGAGGTGTTGGCCGACCAGCCTCTTGTCGAGCTGGCAGAGACTCTTCGTGCTCGCGCCATAGAGCAATTGGACGAGGGCGGCAATTCGGATCCTGCGCTTGGTTCGTTCCGGCATGATCGGCACAGGCCAATCCAGGGAGCTGTGCCTCGTCTCCGTTTTGCTCCGTACGCCAACGGACGCGCGCGCTGGGACAATGGCCCTATGACGGATTTCGATCCGTACGTCATGAGCTCCGCGTTTGTCAACGACAAGAAGTCGAACACGACGCCCGGCAAATCGCGGATGGACCGGCGGTACATCGCCAGCATGGCTGGCTGGCGCAAAGCCAAGGCAGGGCCGCAGAAAGAGCTGGCTGCACGCTACCTTCGCCTGACGCCGATTGGGCGTCGCTTCAAAGGTGAAGACGACGACACGGTGATCAAGCGCGTGGCGGGCATCATGAAGAAGAACGCGCTCTTCCTGCACGACATGTTCCCGCAGGAACTGCGCGACGAAGCGCGTCAGTGGTACGCAGGCGGCTTCAAGCTGTGCACGGAGATTGGAGACGAGTTCCGTCTGTCAACGCCTTCTGTTGCTGCAGCTATGGCGTGCTTTTCCCCGCAGACAGAGTGGATGCTCAACCTGTCGCAGACGCGCATGACTGCGGACGTTTACGCGAACGACCGCGCGACGACGTTGACCGAGGCCGAGCTCGAATGGGCGTACAACTACGAGACCGGCAAGAAGGACCCTGACGAGCGTTTCCCGTACAGGAAATACATCAGCGCGCTTCGCGGCCAGACGTTGCAGTCCTTCATTGACGCAGCCCGAGGCGACGATTCGCGCAAAAACCCGGACTGGGTCGCCGCAACCATCTTTGTCAAGACTCGCGCGGCGACGAAGTACGTCAACGAGGTCCCGGTCTACAGCCCAACTGGGCAGTCAACTGGTGAGGTCCGCCGCAACAACGACGGCAGCGCGCGCTTGGGTGGGTTTACTGCCCTGACGCGCATTGCAGATGCGCTGGCTGTGTTTGACGCCGAAGGACGCGAAGATCACCGACAGCAGATCGACAACTCGATTGGCGCGGAGAACAAGGTGCGCTCGTTCTACATGAACTTGTTGTTCCCGAACGACGTGACAGGTGACGTTACCAACGACACGCACAACATCGCGGCGTTGATCCTGCAGCCAGTAGGCGGCAGCGCAGACTTTGTCGGGCAGGGGCTTAGTGGCTCAAAAGGAAACTACGACGAGAAGCCGGAAGTGCGTGCGTTCTGGGATCCGCACGGAGGCAAGCCTGTCTCATTCAGCACAGGCAAGTCATCAATAGGCGGCGTCAACGGGCTGTATGGACTGTTTGCTGACGTTATTCGCGAGGCCGCTAAGGAGCGTGGTGTGCTCCCGCGCGAGATGCAATCCATCGTGTGGGAGTCTGTGCGTGGTCTGATGACCGAAGGCGCAAAGACCGACAAGGCCAAGGCTGAGTCGTTACAATTGTGGGAGCGGTTTGCTGATCGCAAGATGAGCCTGCCAGAGCTGCAACGTCAAATGTTCGGCTTGTTCAACGGGATCGAGTTCCCAGAGTGGACGGGTCAAAAGCTGCGAGTTTCGGATGTCAATGGAACTATCACCTCAACAGTTGGAGACAGCAAAAGCGTCCCTGCGCTTGGAGTTCGATCTGGATCTGTGGACGGAAAACGGGAGTCAACCCGTGGAGCCAGACGAGAAGCGGTACGGGCCAGAAGCCGCAGCGCTGCTGGAGCTGGTCGGCGGCGATCTACTGGCGGCGCTTCGGATGAAGGTCTGAAGTTTGCGCCTCGTACGAATCTGAAAGGGTTTGGCTACGAGCGCCAAGGAGCAACGGCGGAAGAGCTTCGCGAGGCTCGCGCGGCCTTCGACGAGCGGCGTGAGCTCCAGACGCCTACGGCAACAGTTCCCGGTCTGCCGATGCGAGCAGGTGAACTGCGCTTGCTAGCAAACGTGAACGACGAGCCGGTACGCATGGAGCCGAACGATGAGCCGTCGCGTACAGCTATCGTCATTGCGCCCGATGGCACGGCGTACTTGTCAGGCAAAGTTGCTGACGACGTACCGGATGAGCAAGACGTGATGGTCCCGGTCACGTGGTTTGGTGGCGCCGAGCGCGGCAAAGGAGATTGGACAGCGTCTGGAGTTGCCGACAAGGCGTTCGGTCAGCGCGGCACTGTTGGACCCAAGGCGACGCGCCGGACAAGCCCAAGCGTCGGGCCGCAAAGGTCTGAGCGGCAACAGCAGGCTCGCCGCATGTTAGGCTTGTCGCTGACTCCTGAAGAACTTGCGCGTGGGTTCACGCGTGAAGCAATCCGTCGAGGTGAGGAGCTCCCCCCTTTCAGTGATCCTTCCTCGACCGGACTCGTTCCGTCGCAGCCCGTTGAAGCGGCTCCCGTTACCGCTTCCGGTGAGCAAGCTCCGGCTGCGGCGGACGAGTCCACCTTTCAAGACGACGCGCAGGAGCGGCGTCCGCAGGAGGCAGAAGGAGCTGGCGCCGTAGCGCCGGACGAGGAGGTCTTGGCAGAAGCCTTTTCGGAGCCTGCGGACGCCACTCAAGCGCCTCGTCGGCGTCGAGGTAGGCAGCGCATGCTGAATCGCCGTGAAGAGCGCGCGCGTCAGGTGCGCGACGCCAGCCTGTTCGACGATGCGCCCACCGGCCAGCCTTCAGACGCAGAGAGCGAAGTGGAGCCGGAGCCGCAGGCAGCGCGCCCGGTGGATCCGCCCGTGGACGCTCCGAGGGATGCGGGCTTTGGCGCGAACGTGCCCGTGGCTCCTGTCCGGGTCGGCAACGAGACGCTGAACAACCCTGGCAACACCGCTGAGACGCGGGCCTTGTGGGACATCGTAGACCGAGATCGAGCCGTGCGCGGCGGCCAAGTCATTGGGCGCGAGGAAGCCGAGCAAAAAGCGCGGCAGGCGCTTGCTGATGACTACGACGGCACCCGTGCGAGTCTTGAGCAAAAGCTCAGTCAGGGTGCAATGCTGCAGCCTTGGGAGAACCGAGCGATGGTCAACATCATCAACGCTCTGTTCATGCAAACGCTGAACCCGCGTCTCACTGAAGATCAGAGGCGCGAAGCACTGCACGATGCACGCGAGCTTGGTTTTGCCTACCGCGAAATGCGCGCAGAGCTTGCGCGCAGCATGGGCTCTGTAGTTGGTCTTGGCATGACTGCCAAAGAGCAGGTCATCTTGCTGATGATGCAGCTCCCTGTGATTGAAGCGCGGCGACGAGCTCGCATTGAGCAAGAGCTTCGGGGTTACCTCAGCCAGGTTGCTGAAGGTCCAGCGCAGGCGCAGTACCTGCAAACATTCTTTGGCGCGCGTCGCCAGCAAGGGTCGGAGTACGACCTGCGCAACGCGCCGCCTGTAAACGAACGCGGCCAGCTGATCTCGGAGCGACGGTTGCAGCAGCTTGTTGAGCGCAAACGCGCCGACGAGGAGTTGGACTTCCAGCGACAGGAGCGCGCGCGCATCGCGCTGGAGAAAGCAGGCTACGACGCATTCCTCGTTGAGGATCCTGACGCGTTGCTAGATCCCGTGCACGGGCACATCATTCGCAACATCATCAGCTCTGCGAAGGCCACGTGGACAGACAAGGCTATTGAGCTCCGTCAGTCCAACCTGCTGACAGGCATCTCGACGCACGTAGTCAACACGACTGGCAACGCTGCCATGCTGGTTGTCAACGGGCCAGTGCAGCGCCTTGTTGAGGGCATGGTTGCTGACAGCTTGCGGATGACGATGCCCAAGAAAGATTTGGATGCGCTTCCAAGTACGCGCGAGATCGTGCCATTCATGATGGGCGGCATTCGAGCAATCCCTGAGGCCGTGAAGAACCTTCTTGAAGCCATCCGCACGGAAGGTCCGATCTTTGAGATGAATTTGAAGCGCGCAGGCGCGCAGTTTGGGGCCTACACGCAGAAGCTTGATACGCAAGACGGTGTCAAGGTGGCCGGGATGAAGGGCCGTGCCGCGCGCATGTTTAGCTTTACGCTGCTGCAGGCCATTGACGAGATGTTCAAGACCATTGCGGGCAACATGGAGGCAAGCGCCTTGGCGTTCCGTGTTGCTTTCCGTGAGGGCCTGCGAGGCAACTCGCTTCAGCGCCGAATGGACGAGCTCATGGCGGACAAGACTAGCCCTGTTTGGACAGAGGCTCTGTACTTCGGACGCGAGATTACGCTGCAGGACACTGGCGGCGAGGTAGCGCAGCAAAGCTCAAAGCTGCTCAACTCAATGGGTGAGATGTTGGATCGCATGACCGAGTGGATGGTTCTGCCAATCGGCAGCATCGCGCAGGGTCTTGGCGTCAAAGGCGCGTCGCGCGATCAAAACATCGCTATGCCTGTCGGCCTGCTGCTTTTCCCGTTCCGTCGAGTTCCTCTGAGGCTGACCGCGCAGGCGCTGCGGCGTTCACCTATTGCCTCTCTTGGCATGGTGAAGAACAAGGTACGAGGCAACTACGATGGCGACGACCGTTTGCTGGTGCGCGACATCGCAGATGGCTTCATTGCGTTTGGCTTGTTCATGATGCTGCTGGAGGTGCTGGACGACGAAGACGACGAGCTCCCGGTCATTACAGGCTCGCGCCCGATAAGTCGGGGCGAAGCTGGCGCCGAGTACCGCACAGCACCTCCGATGTCTGTACGCATCGGGGACAGCTACTACAACTACGGGCGGATCGAGCCTCTGGGCACATCAATGGCGGTGGCGATTGACGCCATCGACCAGTTCCGCCGGACAGGCGCGACGGACGCGCTCGCAACGGGCACAGCGTCCTTGGTGGGCATGCTGGAAGACAAGACGTTCCTGCGCAGCATTGGCGACCTCATCACCATCATGAGGGAGTACCGAGGAGGAAATGTGGGTGAAGGCGAAGCGGCAGCGCGGTTCCTGCGCAACCTGTACGTGACGCCGTGGGTGCCCAACTTGATTCGTCAGACGGCGCGTGAGTCAGCTGTGGAGTACCAGCTGCCGCGCAGCATTGTAGAGGACGGCTACCCGGCGTTCATGGTGGACGGCATGCTCGACTCAAAGGGCGAGCCGATTGCAACTGGCCTGACGGGCGTTGCGCCTGCGATCAAACGAGACCTGTGGGGCCGTCCAATTCGCAGAGGACAGGGCGAGGACGGCTTTGGCTCTGACCTGCTCATGCGGCTGCTCACGCCAATGCGTCACATGCGTGAGGTAAAAGACATCTCGCCCATCGACATGGCGCTGGTGACGGCCAACGAGCGCATTCGTCGCAACGAGCTTGCTGATGTGGACGCCTACTTCCCAACGCTCCCAACGCGCAACTTCAGCGTCACCGTGTTTGAGGACGGCGAAGAGGTCAAAGAGAAGCGGCGCATGACATCTCCCCAGTACGACGAATTCGTACGCGACGCAGGCCAAGCCGCTCACGCGGGGCTGCTTCGATTCCTTGCGCCAGACGTTCGCGAGGCATACGACTTCAACTTCACACCAGACAGCGACGCAAGCAACCTTGAGTATCTGGCAGACGAGGTTGAATACGTTGTCGGCAAGAAGATGGACAAGCGCGACGACTGGAGCGGCGAGTTCAACTTCGAGGACCCTGGCGCTGCGGAGCTTGCCGCTATCAAGGCTGCAAAAGACGCGGCCTACCGGCTGGTTCGCAAGGAGCTCGCTGACCGAGTGACCGGCCAATAAAAGAGGCGCGCTGAGAAATCCCAGCGCGCCCCACCTCACTTGCGAGACGAGCCTGTCTCACGAGCGCTTTAATCGTACCCACCAAATCCACAGACATGCCTGCAAAAAAGAAGGGCCTCTACGCCAACATCAACGCCAAGCGCAAGCGCATCAAGGCTGGGAGCGGCGAGAAAATGCGTAAGCCGGGCACCAAGGGTGCGCCGACCGACGCGTCCTTCCGCCGATCAAAGAAGACGGCGAAGAAGAAGTAGCTACTCCTCAATGTGCTCAAGGTCCGTGTAGAGCCCCTGCGTGGGCGCAGGAGCCACGTCGGCCTCCTTTGCGGGCAGAGATGCCAACTCGGCGTTGAGCTCCTCGACGCGCTTCTCGTCGGCGCTGGCGCCACCATCCAGCTGGACTTCGCGGATCTCCATGTCGTTCATGGCTCCCGCGAGGACGTGCGGACAGTACAGACGCACGAAGAACGTCGCCGCGCGGTACGCGAGCATCTGCTTCGGCATCTCGGCGTACTTGTTGTTCTTGGTGAACCCGGCCTGCCGCGCTTCCTGCATCGTGAAGGTGTACTCGCACATCAGCCCGGTGGACTCTTCTATTGCCCAGCACCGGCACGCGAGGTCCGGGCCTTCCCCGGTCCACTCAAAGCGAAGAACGCCTTTGAAGATGCCGCTGGCGTTTGCCTCCGCGATCATGGCGACGGCGGTCATGCCAACCGCGCCGTGCACAACGTAGCGCGAGCTCAAGTGGTCGAGCACGTCCCGGCCACGCGACAACGCGTTCATGATCAGCAGCAGCGTCTCGGACGGGCGTCCTCGAAGGTGCTTGGGCACGAGCTCGGTCTTGCTCAGCGACGTGGCAAGGTCTAGCGCCTCTTGAATGTTGCGGGGCTTCATGTCCGCAGGCGTCGTCGAAAGTGAGGTGGTGTCAGTCATTGGTCTTGTTGGGGTTGTGGTTCTGAAGCTCAAGCGCCTGCCGCTCAAGCTCAAGGGTCTCGTTTTCAATCCAGTTCTCCATCGGGAGACTGGTAGCTCTAGTGTCCCACCCGTGGCGCTCGTCATTCTTGACCATGTGCGCGTAGCGGGTCGTGACCTGATTGAAGACGTGCTCGGCGCGCGTCAGCCACGGGGAGGAGATGGTCATGACGACACAGCGCACGTCGATGGGCGGGCGCTTGCGCACAAAGATGATGATGTGCTCCTTCCAATCAAAGCCTTGGCTCAGAAAGCCTTCCGCATTCATGTACGCCTGCAAGTCGTAGGCGTAGTCGCGGCAGCTTCGGTTGAGCGAGTGGTCGTCGAGGTCTTGGCAGGTCTTCAGGTCTAAAGTCCTACCTTTGTCGGCAATGACTGCGTCGGGCCGCGTCTTGCACAGCAACGTGTCGCCGTGCAGGGTCGTGTGGTCCCACCACGCGGACAGCTGCCGCTGTGTGCCCGCGAGCCAGTGCTGGGCTTGCTTGGACTGAGCTACTGCAGCGGTCAGGTCGTGAACCTGCTGCGCCTCGCTGGCCGTGAGGCAAAGCTTACCAGTGTGCACGTCCTCAAAGTCTCGCCACGCAGCGGAGCGCCGAGTCGCAATGTCGCTCTCGGCTACGCGCTCGTCGTAGAGCTCCGGCGTCAGCACGGCAAGGTCCGTCGCGCTGCCGATGCGAAGCGCCGGGCTGTCCCCGATGCCGTGCGAGCGGTAGTAGATCACGTCCTTGGGTGTGCCGCTCGCAAGGATCTTGAGCTCGCTCCGGCGAACGCCAGCAGCTGCGCTGTACGCGTCGTCAGAGATGTCGGCGTGAATGCCGTGAGGTTTAGCTGAGTCGAAGTGAGGTGTAGTCATCTGTGGTTCCTGTTTTGGCGGTGCTTGCGCGCCGCGACTTCGGGAGTTTCAGGTTCGGTGTAAGTGCGGTTGTGAACAATCTTCCAGATCGTGATATGGCTGACCCCGTACTTGCGCATCAGGGAGCTTTGGCTTTCGCCGTTCTTGTGCAGGTGGCGAATCCGCTCGGCCTGTTTGTATGAGAGCTTTGCCATGCCGTTGCGTGCGCCAAGCCGATTTTCGATGTAGTGGGTCATGAGTCGTCGTTGTTTGCGAAGTCCTGCTCAAGGAAGGTCAGCTGCAGCGAGCGCTGCATTTGATTCCACGCGGCAAGGGCGATGAAGATGGGTTCAATGCTCTCGTACTGCATCGACGCCAGATTCGGGAACCTTGCGATGTCCACGTGACCGGCGAGCGGGCCTGTCTGGCCGCAAATATCACACCGGAAGCAGCAGTCGTCGTGGCCGTAGCGTGTCGTCACGGTCTCCATCGACAGCTTGTTGTCGCCGCAGAAGGAGCACTTCTGCCAGACCTCGTTGATGTTGATCGAGGTCATGACATCCACCTTGCGATGTGGTGAAGGTTGCAGACGAAGAGGTAGACAGCAGCAGCTGCCGCTCCGGGGAGGAAGGCTTCGCGCAGAACCTGTTTGATGGAAGGGGGTTGCGTGTGCATGTAGGTATGCATGTAGGTATGCATGTAGGTGTGGGTGTAGGTGTGGGTGTGGGTGTCAACGGCACAACCCCCCCGGAAGATACCGAGAGGGCCTGTAGTGCCGGTGCCGGTGGTGCCGTTAGGCGATCAGGGCGCGGATCTCGCGGGCGAGGCGCGGGAACGCGCGACGCGTGCGCATGGTCTCGTCGTCCCAGCCGCTCCAGCGGTCACCGAAGTAGCCGAGCTCGTCCGCCAGCCACACAAGCAGGTCGCGGGACACGCCGTCGAGTCGCCACGTGCACGTGCTGCGGCCCGTCTGCTGCCACGCGTCGCGCAGCTGCGCCCGGAACACATCGGGCTGATCGTCGGTGCCGTTGAAGAGGTCGATCGTGCAGCACCACAGCTCGCCAAGAGTCGTGGAAGTAGCGCGGGTCTTGAAGTTCAAGTTGCTCATATCAGTGAGGTTGGTTGGGGGAGACGGACTGCCTCCCACAACAGACACAGCCGGAAGCGTCGGCAGACCGAACGCAGAATTTGAAAAAACATTCTGGCCCCCCAGGGGGCTAGGAGGCGCTGACACAACCCCCCGTGGCAGTACCAGGGAGGGGGGTTGTGTCACCCCCTACTCTCAGCCTAAGCAGCGTAAACGGCCAGCGTGAGATTTCAAGCACAAAGAGGTGCACCTGCGGCAGCGAGGGTCCTATAACGACCGAATGAAGAATCTCGAATTTCTGACCGTGCGCGAGGTGGCTGACCGCCTCGGCCTTGATCCCAGAACCGTTCGACAGCGCGCCCGTGACCAGTGGAAGGGCTTTCCGCCGCTGATTGAGCTTGGCCCGAAAAGCCAGCGCATCAGCGCCAAGGAGCTCGAAGCGTGGATCGCGGCGTCGCAACGCCAGGAGAACTGGCTGTGACTTTTGACGACACCAGGGACGTGATCATGCGCCGCGCCGAGCAAATGGCTGCTGAGGGAGAGGTAGCGCGTGCGGCTCAGCTCCTTGTAGACAGCGCCCCAGAGCCCACGTGGCAGGATCTGGAGCGCGTGGAGGTGACGACGGAGGTCAAGCTCAAGTACGTCGCCAAGTGTCTTGCCGCTGCGCCAACTCTACAGCAGCGGAAAGAGCTCCTCTCTTGGCGCAAGTCGATCTTGCAGGATGGCAACTGATGGCAAATGCCAATGGCAGACGGGTAGCAATCGCATACCAGTGGTATCCAGGCGACTGGGCGAGCGACGGGCTGGTCCGCACGCTGAGCTTTGAGGAGCGCGGCCTGTACCGGGAGATGTTGGACGTTCAGTGGTCAGACGGCGACCTCCCCGCCGACGACGCCCGGTGCGCCAGGGCCTTCGGACTAACTGTCGAGGAGTTCCAGCGCATCTACGCTGCCTTCTCGGAAAAGTACGAGGAGACCAACGGGAGGCGCTTTGACCGCCGCATGCGTCGCGAGCAGGAGAGTTACGCTGAGTTCAAGGCCAACAAGAAGGCGGCTGGTCGGAAAGGCGCCGAAAAGCGTTGGGGACCTAAGCCCAAGCCATTGGCAGGCGAATGGCAGACCCATGCCTCTGCCAATGGCAAAACGATAGCCCCCTCCCCTACCCTCCCCTCCCCCAGTAATAGCAATGACGAGCCGGAAGAAGCCGTTCCCCCGCAGAGAGCGCTGCCTGAGCTCCACCAGATCCCAGAGCACCTTGAGGAGGTTGTGGAAAGCGCTGTGGAGAACGCTCGCAAGCAGCTGGAGTCGGTTGCGATCCCGTCAATGGTCGCTCGCGAAGGGTTTGGACCCTTCGGATTGGAAACGGCTGTGCGGGCCTGTGTCGCGCAGATGGCCTTGGACGCCTGTGAGGGCATGCAAGGCGACAAAAGCCAGCAGGTGGCCGTACAGCGCGCCGTGGTGGGGCGGCAAGCCGCCGACGCGGTGACGGCTGTCTTGGTCAAGGTCGGCCAGCCGGGTAACACGCGCGGCCTGTGGCGATACGCCGTCAAGCAGTGGAGCCAAGGATGACTCAATTGGATCGACTACTGTCCGCCGAGCGGCTTGTCGCAGCTCACGCCTTTGCAGGTGCCTCCGTCGAAGCGCTGGTCAACTTGTTCCCGCAAGAGCCGGAAAGCGTGGCGGTCAAGGAGGTGCTGCAGGCGCTGCAAGTTATGCCAGCAGATGTCACTCCCAGCCTCGCGTCATTGATTGCCGCAGGCGCGTCAGCTGACCACGTGCAATTCATTCTCGACTGGCAAGATGAGGCGTTCAACGTGTCGTTTGACCGGGCCGAGGAGGCGCTGCTGTGCGCACGGACCCTGACCACGGCTTCCAAGGTCTTGTCGGCAGCGCTAGATGACGCGCGGCAGGCAACGCTGACACGTGACAAGTCGGCTGCAGCGTTGACGCAGACAGCAGACGCCTTGGCATCGCTGGTTGCTGGCCTTGAGTCCACCGCGCTCGACTCTCCGTCCATGAAGGACTACTTCGAGAGCTACGTTGAGCGGCAGCGTGCAATTGCAGATCGGGGAGCTGCGAGCTGGGGAGTTCGCTGGATGGATCAGAATGCTGGGCAGTTCACGCCGGGCACGATGACGATGCTCGCGGGCCTGCCCGGCCACGGCAAGTCAGTCTTCGGAGTCAGCGCGGCGCGCGCCACGGCTTCGCTTGGCAAGAGGGTGCTCTTTATTTGCCTGGAGATGGAAGGCGAGGAGGTGGCAATGCGCCTCGCGTCGCTGAGCAACGACCTGTACAGCTACGAGTTGCAGGCGGCGATCATGAACCCACGCGAGGGCGAGCTCGACCGCATCGCGGACACCATGCCTGCCGACTTCGAGTATCGGTCCTGCGGACTCCGCGAGGCAGAGTCAGTGGTTCGCCGCGCGGCGGCAGCCAAGAAGCCGTTTGAGCTCGTCGTCTTTGACTACATCCAGATGTTTGAGTTTGGCGACCCGCGCGAAAGCGAAGCCAACAGGCTTAAGGAGGCGGCGTACTTCATCAAGCGTCGCATCGCCATGCAGTACGGCTGCGCCGCGCTGGTGCTGGCGCAGTTCAGCAAGGCTGAGACCGGGATGGTAATGCCCAACCTCCGCAACGTGCGCGGCGCCTCCGCGCTTCACGACGCGTGCGACGTTGGCATCTGCATCCTCACCGACGCCGAGCCGTCAGAGCAGCAGATGAACGGTGTGCTGTCCAAGGCCGTCGAGGTGAGCGTGCAGAAATTCCGCAACGGAGCTGCTGCAAGCACTCCGATGGAGCCGTTCGACGAGCGCTTGCGCATGATCGGCGGCAAGTTCATGCTTCAGGACCCTGAACTCTCTGTACGCGAGGAGATATGAAGCCAATCATGTTTGTGGTCATTGGCGCGCCGACGCCGCAGCCGCGTCCACGCTTCCGCAGCATCCCGATGGGTAGCGGTAAGGCTCGCGCTCAGGCTTACACTCCGGCCAAGCACAAGGTCACGGTGTGGAGGAAGAAGATCGCTGCGTGCCTCAGCCGCATGAACCTGACGGTCACGGACCAGCCAGTAGTGGTGCACATCACGTTCTTCATCAAGCGACCCAAGTCACACTTCGGCACAGGCGGCAACGAAGGCAGGTTACGCAGCAGCGCGCCCAAGCACCCGGTCACCAAATCCACAGGCGACATTGACAACTTGGTGAAAGCTGTTCTTGATGAAATGAACGGCGTCATTTTCACCGATGACGCTCAAGTGCTCCACTTGATCGCGGTCAAGCGCTACTGCAACAGCAGCAACGGCTTGATGCAAGTGAAGGTCACCCCGTATGAGTAATAGCGCTCGTGCCCGCGAAGGACCCCCGTCTCCGTCAGAGCTCGCGCACATTGAAGCGCTCCGCATTGCGCTGCGGCTTTCGGCTTGGCCTCAAGAAGACAGCAGGCGCCGCGTGCTGCATTGGATCAGGCTCTTGGAGTTGGAGTGGCGAGGCAAGCGCAACGCAGCACAGAAAAAGGCGCGCTCCCAAAAGAGCGCGCCTCATAGCAACGACCTCTGACTCCTTCGTCAGTTGTCGTCGGCCATCTTAGACAGCAATGCGATGACATCGCCAAAGCTCTCGCACTGAAATTTGGCGCGCAGGAGCTCAAGGCGAGCGTACGTCGCCGGAGTGCAAGCCACGTGGAGATGAGCGCTACGCGGACCCTCGGCTTTGTCTTTCGGCGGACGCCCGCGCGGGACGACAGCTGTCATAGCAGTGGCCTCCGCGAGATCTCGTTGCCGGTGCGGGCGTCAATCACGACTTCCTCGCCGGGGCAGTGCATCGGGAACGCGCCTGCGCCTTGCACCTTCCCGATCAACCCTTGGGCCGAGACGTTGCGGAGCGTGAGCACCTTCGCCTTGATCGTCGGGTCGTTGACGTAAGCGTCGATCTTGAGCGCAGCCTTGCTTTGCTTGTTCTCGCGAATGATGAACGCACAGTCCTGAATCACGAGGTTCTCGAACGACCGGAGCGACAGGATCGAGCGGTCAGGCGTTGTGTAGTCGTAGAGGTTGTTCTTCAGCTCGATCAGCTTGTACTGGCATCCTCCGGTCCAGACGTTGCCGTCGTCCCAGTTGTCGGTCGAAGTGACCATTGCGCCGGTCGAGAAGTAGTCCCCGAAGTACGCCTTGTTCGGCTCATCCCACTTGGCGACGAAAGACGAGTTGCTCACTTTGATGGTGCCTGGGAAGTTCACGCTGCCGCAGCTGAAGTAGGTCAGCGAGAACGACCCCCGTCCGGCGTACTTGCCGCAGTCGATCATGTGGCAGTCGTCTACGATGAACGTCGGCTCCTTATCCCACGAACGGTTGTTTCGGTAGGCGCTGCTTCGAGCGACAGGCCGGTGCGCGTACTGAAGCCCTTGAGCGCCGACGTTGACGAACGTGCAGCGCCTCACGAACTGGTCCCCTTGCGGGCTGATGTACATGCCGTGCTCCTTCATGTACGAGTAGTCACAGTCGAGGATGTACCGCTCGGGCACGCAGTGCTCCCGCGCACCCCACAGCAGGTTGGTCTGAAACACGTTCTTGATCTCGCCCGTGCATTCGATATTCGCCCAGGTGTAGCTTCCAGGGCGCGGCTCAAGGTCAACGTGCATGTTCGAGTTCCACTGCCCCGAAGGCGGAGCGGGGTTCGTACTGGCCTTGTTCGACCAGACGAGGTCGCCGGTCGTCCACTCGCCGGCCTTCACGTCGCCAAGACTGCCGACAGGCTGTCGGCCACTCCGGCTCGCGAGCATGGCTGGGGCTCGCCAAGCCTTGTTCTCCTCGACCGTTTTGTCGACGCGGTCCAGAGCGCGAGTCGTCGGGTCAGGCTCAGGGCCGGGTCCGGGTCCCGGCGTGAACGTCACGGAGAGCTCCGCAGACCACGGGGACGCTTTCGGCGCTTCAGGTCCTCCCGCGTTAGCGTCGTTGAAGCCTCGGATTCGGTAGGTCCAAGCGTCGGCAAAGGTCGGCGGTCTATCTCGCCAGCCATGTTTAGCGTCTAGCGTCAGTTGCGCCCACCCGTTGCCGCCGCCTCGTTGGACTTCAACTCCAGGGGTTGCTTCCGTGAGCGGTCCCCACGTGAGCGTTGCCGTGCGCTCTACCTCGTTGGCGACGACCGCGAATCCCGTTGGCAGCTCCGGGCGAACGATGGGCTCTGGGCCAGGGGGCGGTAGCTTCGGGAGAATTGGAAGCGCGAGTGCATCCTCGATGCGAGTCAGTCGAGTGTTGAGATTGTTGAAGTCATTCATTTTCTGCGATCCAGTTTTCAGAGACAGTGCGCATGTAGCGGTTTGCTTCGCGCCGAGATGTGAGACATTGGTTGACGTGCTCCAGGCGGGTGTAGCGCCCTGTTCCGTCGTCTTCAAGGAATGCAGCGCCGTACAGAATGTCGCTGCTCCCACTGCCGTAGCTGAGCTCGCAAAGAAGCCGTCGCCCTGATTTGTCAGGAGCAGCCCACTCGGCGTGTTTCAGTACAAACGGCGTCAGCAAGTTCTTGCATCCTTTGTATTCGCTCGCGAACGCGCCGCGAGGCGTCAAGTCAACAACAGGTACTCGTTTGCGCGGCATCAGAACGGCATGGGGTTGGAGTCATCGACTGTCCAAGTGAGCTCCAACGTGTCGCGCAACGTGTAGTACGCCTGCGGCATGTCCATCGGCAGCGACACGTTCATTTCGTCGGATTCCCGAAGCAACTTGAGCAGAACGGAAAGGGGCACGGTGACCTTGATGATGTTCTTGGATTCGATTTGTGAGGTTTGATCAGTCACAGGTGAGGTTGGGTTAGGTTTCAAAAGGTGTAGACCTCAGCGATCCACGGCGTGCCGGAAGCGACACCGTTGCCGCTCTCAAGTACGCCGAAGCCGAAGTCGCCAGTGATTGTGGTGGTGAGCTCCACGAGGCCGGAGCCGCCGCTGAAGCCGCTCGCTCTCATGGTGTAGTCGCTGCTGCTGCCGTTGTACTCAACGAGGACTAGGTGAAAGAAGGCTGGCTCGTCGATGAAGACGCGCACGTTCACGGTGCACGGGACCGGGGCGTTCGCGCGCAGCCAGTCGTCAGTGCCAAGGTCGCCAAGCGAGTTGACCACGTCGCCGCCTGTGGTCCCGTGGACCTCAAAGACGGCGCCCGGCGTCAGAAGCACTGGGAGCCCGTGTGGCGTCTCCACGTCGTCGTTGGGCTCTCCCTCCCCATACGTCGGCAGGTTGCCGCCACGGGGCTCTGAGGGGCCGCTGTCGCCCACAGGCGCGCAGCTGGGCATCCAGAGCGCAGCAGCAGCAGCGAAGAAGAGCGTGAAGGTCACGAGGATGGCGAAGTTGTCGGGGTCAGAAGATCGTCGTTGCATGTCGATGGTATTGAGGGCGGGGACCATTCCCCACCCCCTGTATCGGCATGCATCCGTGTCAGACTTGAAGGGCAGGCCAAGAATCCACGCGCAACTTCGTCGGGCGCTTGAAGAACGCAAAGTGCGCGTTGTCGCTGGGCTGCAGTACGGCGCGGAAGGTGACCGTCGCGCCCTTGGTGACCGGCTCGGAGTCAGCTTCGCGACCGCGCACGTCCCACTCGACCTCGGCGTCCTCGAACTGCCGCGCCGTAATTTCGCCAGCCTCGCGCTGACGCTGCAGCTCGCGCCACTCGGCCATGCGCGCTTGGTGCCGCTCCTCGCGCGTGTCGTCAACCCGCTTCGCGCCAAGGTCAAACAGTGCGTCAGGCGCGGTGCCGTTCACCATCCACGAGCCGTCAGGCGTGTCAACCTTCACGGTCATGCGGGTCTGATCGCCGTAGTACCCCGTGGTCGTCTTGATGCTGACGATGGTGCCGGTGATCTCGACGCGCTCGCCCATCGGGTGCGGGACGGGCACGTGGAGCTCGGAGGCGGCGTCCGCGAGCTTCCGCAGCAAGGCGACCTGCTTGTCGGTGAGCCCGCCCCAGGCGACGCCTGAGCTGATCAGCTTGGCGCGGATGTCGCGCACGATGTTGTGGTCCGTGCGCAGCAGGGGCAGCACTTCGCGGTTAGCGCGAGCCCAGACAAACAGCTGCGCGGTCTTGCGGCGCTTGTCGGCGCGCAGCAGCGCACGCTGGCGCAGGTCAGCCTTGACCTTGCTGACGTGGTTGAAGTTGGCCGCGAGCTCGACCTTCTCAGCGCAACGCCAGCCAATGCTGAGCATGTCGCCGCTGGGCACGTGCTGGTACACGGCGCCAGTGCCGTGGTCAGCGCCGCACAGGTCGCAGCGGTCAATGTCCGCGCTGTGCACGGCAACGGGCTGCTCGGCGTAGGCAATCTGCGCCACGCTGTAGCCCTCGGTCTCGGTGTACTTGTTGCCCCAGTCGTCCTCGCAGGTGTACGAGGCGTACTCGCACACCAGCGTGTAGTCGGCGGGCTGCATGACGGACGGGCGGTGGATGTCGGATCGGGTCGTGGAGCTCATAGCGTGAGGTGGGTCAGGGCGGGGGCGGCATACCCCTCGCACACGCCGAACAGCCGCGCGAGGCGGCTGTCCGAACGGGGAGAGTCAGGAATCTACGTCTGCCCAGTCGATGTCGTCGTCCTCGAAGACGATCTCAGCCACGTGGATGGCCGCGTTCAGAACATCGTTGCGATCAGCCTTGCCGTCCTCGAAGGCGTCGAAGGCGTCGCGATTGAAGATGTAGTCGTTGATGCCCAGGAACAGGTCGTCTACGGCGTCTTGACCGAAGCTGCAAACGAGCTCGCTGGTGTACGCTTCGCGGTAGGGCACGATGCGGGCGAGCAGCGCCCACACGTCGTGGGTGTCGCCCGTTGGGTCCCAGTCGATGTCCACGATCTCGTCCACGTACGCGGGGTCAACCGGGTCAGGCAGGAAAGTGACCTTGAGGCCGTAGACACGGCAGACGCAGTAGCGCTCGGTGATGTCGATGTTCTGCATCATCAGACCCCCCGCAGCGCCCACTCGGCGCCCTCTTGCTTGAAGCGACGGCGGATCTGCGCTTCCCAGTAGTCGCAGGTCGCGGCGTCGGGGCCGTCAGGTTGCCGGAACTCTGCCCAGGCGTCGCGGACTGGCGCCCAGCTATTGCCGTCACCCTCCCGTTTGATGTGGGTCAGGAGTCGAAGGAGCGGGCGCTGGTGGACAGGAATGTGAGGGTGTTGGTACATGCCGGAGTACATGATCAGAAGTTGTAAGTGGTACACGTGGCCGTGGCAGAGCGTGCCCCACGAGGCCATGCTGCCAGACATGGACGTGCCCCTAAGCTTGGCAATCGCAACCGTGACTGGCGCAGGGCGCCGCTTGAAGTTGTCGTCGTAGATTGACTCGTACTGGCGCCGCGAGAACACGATCTCATGCCCCTCAGGCTCGCCAAACGCGTAGCGCTGCTGCCCGGACGTGTGGCCGACGAAGCCGCCAGCGTGGAACTGGAGGGCGTCTGAGGCGTCGCTGCCGACAGGGTTGAGCAGCGTTGCGGGCACGGAGCGCACGATGACTTGTGTCTTCGTCAAGCGCACGACGGTGCCAGCCCTGGTGTCGGAGCCAGCAGGCCAATGCACGGGGTCGCCAACGGAAAAGGAGTCGAAGCTGTTGCTGTGAAGTTGCATGTGAGGTGGGTGGGTAAGGGGGTGATCAGACCTGCTGCAGAAGCGACGCGGCAGTGGTGACGAGAACAGCCTCGAACGGCGTGCCGCCGCAAAGCAGGCTCTTGCCATTCGCGCCTTTCATGGCTGACACAGTGACGCCGACGCGCCCGTCGTTGCAGTACACAGCGACGCCGAGCCGGAGGCCCTTGGCCGCCGCAGCGTCGAACAGCGCAATGTTCGCCGCGACTTCGGCGATGTGCCTGCGGTCGGTGTCGGGAATGTTGCAGAGGAGGAGCTGGTTGTGGAAGTCCGCGAAGTCGATGCTGTCAACGACTACGCCGTTGGAGTGGAAGCGGAGGGTGGACTTGGAAGTCATGGTGGTGTTGGACATGGGTGTCAGGTGGTCAGGGTTAGAGAGGACTCTCAGTTCCAGTTGATCTCGGCCTCGATCTCGTCGATGGCGTCGGGCAGCTCGCCCCACGCGGGTGAGGACTCGTCGTCGATCAGCTCCACGGTCCATTGGGCTTGCTCGATGTTGAAGAGGGCCTCGCCTTCGGGGTCGATCTCAAGGCCCTCGTCTGAGACCAGGGTGTAGAGGCGGGAGAGGTTGCGCCGGACGCTTCGGTCGTCGAGGTCGTAGGTGGCGTTGCGGGTAGCGGCCAAGAGGTCGCGGACTTGATTGAGGGTGTACATGGCTGTCAGGTGGTCAGGGGTCAGGAAGCGGCCTTGCAGCTGGAGCAGACCGCGTCGCAGGCGTCGTTGCCGTTGGCGTCGGTGTAGTCAACCTCGGTGGTGGCGGGGTAGAGCTCGCAACGCTCGCACTGGACGGCGTCGCCGGTCTGGGGGTCGGTGAGGTATTGCATGGGTGTCAGGTGGTCAGGGGTCAGGGGTCAGGACTGGGCGTCTTCCGTAAACCGCTGGAGCTCGCGGAGAAGGAATGCGGCGAGCTCAAACTTGTAGGCTTCACCCGCAGGCTGAGCGTGGCAGATGTCGAGGAGCTGCTGGACGGTCTTGCGACCCTCCTCAGCTGCCACAAGCATGTTGAAGGCAATCTTTCCAGTGATGAGCTCCCGGCTGCAGCCAAGTCGCAGCTTGCAGCAGAAGACGCGAAACTCGTTGGTGCCCTCGGCGCCGCAGGTGACGGGCTTGTACGTTGCCCTGGGGCCGTTCTCAGCCCGATCAGCGGCCATGCGAGCAAGCTCGGCGGGGTCGTTGTCGTCCACGAGCTCGTCTGCAGCGACGTCCTGCGGCTCGCAGTCGGCGAACCAGTCGTACTTGTCGAGGTCGATGGCGCCGTAGTTGTTGCGGACGAAGGACTCGGAGACGTTCTTGGGGGCGGGAATCATGGCTGTCGGGTGGTCAGGGGTGGATAGGATCAGGCGTTGCGCTCGGCGCTCAGCTCGTCGAAGAGGGCATCGACCGCGTCGCGGAGCTTCGGGTCGTTGTCGAGCTTGACCTCGACGGACGAGCGGCGAGTGCGGCGAGGAAGCTCGTTGGAGCAGCAGCGGCAGCGCCACACAGGAGAGCCGTCCTCGGAGGTCGCGCGGTCGTGGGTGTTGGTCCAGCGCTCCGTGTCGGGGCAGCACTTGGGGCAACGCTTGCGGGCAGTGTTGGTCATCGGAGTAAACGGCTCAGGGCTCGGCGGGGCACCACGCCCTCGCCAACACATTCAGCCAGATACATCGACATACCGCACGGTGCATCCTGAGCATTTCCTGCGCACATACGCCAAATGTCGGTCAATTAGGGACTTACAGACGCATGCCGCTGTCAATTCCCCCAGGAATGCTGGCGGATTGTTGACACGCATGCCCACACTGAGGACGGCGGTGGCCTCTCTCACCCTCCATCGCTCTCAACCCAGACCACAGCAGCGCGATGGCACCGATGAACGCGAAGGGCTCCTACGGAGGAAAGAAGACGATGAAGAAGAAGCCCAAGAGCGGCGGCAAGAAGAAGGCGGGCAGCAAGCGGGGTAAGCGTGGCTGCTAAGGCTCGCACGCTCCGGCGTCGGGCATCGGCGCTTCGCGGCCTCGCCCTTGCCTCCGCTACCGCTGCGGTGCTGGCGACGACCTCGTGCATGTCCTTCGCTGACGCGGAGCGGCTCGACGCCGAGCTCCTGTCCATGAGGGAGCAGATCGAGCTCCTGCAGGCAGACGACGCTGACGGCACGCCGCTGGCTCCCGCCGACAAGGCGCTGCTCACTCGGCTGCAACAGGACGAGCGCGCGCTGATCGCGTACCGCAACACCTACTCGCGCGACCGTGGTCCGCAGCAGGCCATCGGCTGGTTCCCGGCGCTGCTCGCTGGCGACCCTCGCTCGATCATCGAGCTCATCGGCGCGCTGCTGCTTGGAGAGGTTGGCAGGCGTAAATTCAAGGCGCGGCAAAAGGCAGCGCTGCAACCCCCGGCTTCGGCTTCTACCTCGGCTCTGCAACAAGAGTTGAACCAACAGGAGAATGACTTTTGACTACTCGCTTCCAAGTCCAACAGCTTGACGGCACGAAGCGCAGCAGTCTGCCTCAGGGTCCAGCCCTCGCAGGCGGCGTGCCTCCAATCGTCATCAACATGTTCCTTGGCGACTCCAACTTCCTTGGACTCGACTGCCCTTGGACGGACGATCTCGAAGACATGGTGCCCTCCAACACGGCGTTCACTACTGTCACCCCCGATGATCGCGAAGTAGCAAGCACAATGCTTGCGAACAACTGGGTGCCGAACAGGGACAATCCGTCAATCGCTATTCAGTCGGGCGGACGCAACGCGCCTGCTACAGGTATTCCAGTTCCTTCGCTTGGAATAACGCGTGACCTAGGGTTCAACACGGGAGATGTGAACACTAACCCTCCCGCCCCTCCCTACAACTTCGACTTGACAGTCGATCCTCTGTGGAGCCTTAGTTGCCACCTGCAAGGTTTCTATGAGGACAACCTTTCACCGGGTCCCGGCACCTTCAAGAGGGAAAGTGGGCCGACGCGTCACTACGGTCAATACTGGATCAAGCACGCCGTCAACCGAGCTGGCTTCGCGCGTGAAGTAACCGTGCGAGCATACAATGCAGCGGGCACTGGGCTGTTTGCCAACGAGTTTGAAGCAGTTGCCAATGCGGCCACCTTGCACCCGGATTATGACGCCTCGGACACGCTGTTCAAAAGCTTGAGCCAGTCGTTCACTAACAGCGTCAGTGGTATCAAAGCAGCAGCAGCTGGCGCTCTAGCAAACTCTGTGTACCTTGACACTGTGTACATCAACGCAATGTCGTTTGACGTTCGACACCTCGGTGGTTCGCAGATGGCAACGAACTGGCGCCGATTCCGAGCAGAGCTCACGGCGGCGCTTGGCGCTACACCCAACATTGTTTGTGTGGCGCCACTGGTTGGCCCGTTTGAGCCTGAGCGGATTAACTACAGCACGTCAGCGGCCCAGCTGGTGAAGGCTGCGCTGCCCAATGCGGCTTGGGTGGATGCTACTGACCTTGCGCTCAACGGCCTCAATCACCTGACAGGAGGATCGGCAGTTGAGCTTGGTCGTCGCTTGGCAATGGCGCGTGCTGCTCTTCCTGACGCGGTCGTCCGTCAGATCTAATGCAGAAGGATCTGCGAGCTGCGCTGTACCACCTGCAGGAAGCGCTCGATCACGAGGTTGATCGGGAGCGCAACGTGCTACGTGCTCAGCGCAAGCTCGCGGACGCCCTGTGGCAGAACGCGGACGAGAACGGGTTGACCCTTGAGCTCAAAGGCTCGCTGGTCAAGCCAGTGTCGCGCCGGTACGAGGTCACCTCCTACATCACAATGGCGGACATGATCGAGTGCATCCTCGATGACGAGACGAGCGTGGAGCACTCACGCGTACCGATGAAGGTGGCTTGCCCTGACTGTTCCCGCGTCGCGCAGATCGACGCACTGTTTCAGCTACGCGACGAGAGGTTAGAGCGATGATCGACAGGCCGGGCGCACGACCCATCACGGCAGCTGCGTGGCGCAACCTTGTGCACGCCAGCATCGAAGACGGCGACATTCCCGCGATCATGGGGCAGCTCGTGCAGAGCGCGCGTGAAGGCCAGCCTTCCGCCGTCGAGCTCGTGCTGCGCTACACAGCGGGTACGCCGTACAAGTGCCCAGCGCCAAGCGAGACGCTCAACCTGCCGGAGCTCACCAGCTACAGCGACTGCATGGCCGCGCTCAACGACCTGCTGCAGGCTGAAGCCAACAACACCATCACAGCTGCGCAGGCCAAGAGCTACCGCGAGACCATCATGGCTGCGACTGGCGTGCTCCGGGCCGAGCAGCAGGAGCAGCTCGAAGACGCGCTCAGCGAGCAGGGCTCGACCGTGGTGTTCACGCGTGCAGGCGAGGACCCGGTCGAGTCGTTCCGAGCCGTCATCGACCAGCGTGGGGAGGCCAACTGATGTGGCTGCAGCTGGCTGCGCTCGTGGTGCTACTGGACACGGCTCGTCGGCTTACGCGCATGCGGTGCTCGATGTACCACCCGCAAGCAGCCCAGGCGTGGCTGGTCTTCACGGCCATGCTGGCGCTCACCTGCGTGCTCGACGTTGTCACGGCGCTGCAGGACCCGACCTCGCTCACCACGTTGGCTGGAGCGGCCCGTGTGGGCACCTGTAGCGCGTTGTGGGTCGCGGTGACCTTGAGCACCCCTGGCGCCGTGCGTAGCACCCTAGCCCGCACACGCGCATCTGACCGATACACCGAGGCGGCGCGATGAGAGCGCTGGCGCTTCAACCTCCGGCTATGGCCTCCCTTGACCTAGCGGGCATCGCGCTCGCAGCAGCGCCTGTTGTGCTGCGCATCGTCAGCCTGCTCCGCGAGCTCCAGCCTGACATCAAGCGCTGGCTGCAAGCGCAAGCAAGCCGCGCAGAGCAAGACGCATCAATGGTCAGCGACCTTCACCATCTGTGCGAGCGCCAACAGGCCAGCACCGAGACCATTGAGTTGGCCCTGACCGAATTGCTGCGACGCACTAAGACCAATGACTGACTCAGCCAAGCTACCCGCGCTCGCGGTCACGGACAGGTGGATGCGCGGTGTGCGCTACTCGCGCGAGATCCAGCTGCTTGAGGCGGACGGCACGCCTATTGACCTGACGGCAGCTACGGGGGAGAGCCCGTTTGCCATTAGCTTGAGCGGCTCTAGTGGCGTCAGAGCTGCAGACCAGCTGCTGTTCGTTCGGCTTGTCCCCGGCCAAGGCGCCAACGGCAAGATCTTGATCGGTGCCGACAGTTCTGCGCTGGAGCTCGACTGGCCCAACGCAGGGCTCGGCCCACGCAATCAAGTGCTGATCAGCGTCTTTGGCTTGTTCAGCGGCAAGCAGCGCCCTCTGCTGCAAATGAGGCTTGTTGTGGAGGACAGCGCATTCGCATGAGCTTCGCCAAGATCTTGAACGTCAGCGACAACGGGCAAGGCACACGTGCTGTGCTAAGCGACGACAGCTCTGTCGGTGGAGGTGGTGGTGGCTCGCAGGCAATAACTCCCCCGCCGATTGGGTTTGCGGTGTCGGAAGCAACGGTGCTCGACACTGGGCAGCAATACGTGCTGCGCGCCAACCTTGAAGTGCAAGGTCAACCTCAGGCTCACGTTGTTCCAATTGACGTAACGCTGACGGTCAACGCAACAGACACTACGGCACAGGATGGGATCAACTACACGCTGCAGACACAGGTCACCATTGCCGTGGGCAGCACGTCGGCGGACTTCGCCATTCAGCTCATTGAGCCACAGGCCGGTGCTTCCACAACGCTGGTCTTGGAGTTGTCTGCGGTCGAGCAAGTCGCGCAAGAAGGGTTCGGCGTTCAGACGCTCGACGTGACGAATGGCGTGTTCACGTTGACGATCAACGACGACGTTGGGGGAGACACGGAGCTCAACTTCACCTCGAACCGAGTCAACCTCACGGCGCTTGACTTCCGTCCTACGACGCTCCAGCTGGTTGCAGATCGGCCAGCCCCAGCAGGCGGCATCACGGTGACCCTAGCTGTACCCCCTGCGCAGCAGGTGGAGTACGCAGCGCGTGTCACGCAACCTCAGTCGGTCACGATTGCAGAGGGTGACACCTCCGCTGCTGTGCCGTTCCAGGGCAACGCCAATTCAGGCTACAGCTCGCCAGAGCCCAATGTCCCGGACAACTTCTTGGTGGAGCTGACGGATCTGCCATCAGGCGTCGTGGTGGGCACTCAGACTCCAAGCGTTGTTGTTGCCGTGTCCGACTACCCGCAGGGCACGCGACGGCTCAGTTGGGAAACCAGCAGCAGTACAACCTCAGAGGGCGGTCAGCAGATCGCACTACAGGTCACTCATCAGGCGCAACTGTTCACTCAGCAGCTGTCGGCAGAGTTCACGGTTCAGGTTGCGGGCACCAGCACAGCCGTTGAGGGCTCGGACTTCACCCTTGCCCCTGCAACTGGTCAAACCGTCACCATCAGCGGGGCAGACACGAGCGCGACCTTCACGCTGAGCCCTGAGGTGTCCGCAGAGATTGAAGGGCAAGAGGAGGCCGTGCTGGAGGTTGTAGCTGCAGCCCCTGACTATGCGGCGGGCCAAGTGACGTTGATTGAGGCGGCATCCTCAACGCACGTCGCCACAATCCTGGCGGACGATGTGCCTCCTTCGTTGACGGTGCAGTTTGACAAGCCGGGCTACACGTACACGAGCGACACCTACACAAACGCTTACACCGTTGGCGTAACGAGCTCGATGCCACTAAGCGTTGACGTGCAAGTCTTCATTGAATGGACCAGCGCAACGATTGACCTGAGCTTGTTTGGTACGCCGCCCACGATCATCACCATCCCAGCGGGAGCTCAACAGGCGGAAGTGACGCTGACCCCGCTGGCTGGCGCAACGCAGGCAGGCACATTGGGCTTGTCTGGCTTCGCTCGCGGCGTCATTACGGACGTACAGGTCGGCCAGCAAGCCGCAACTCCCCTTGTCGGCACAGCAGACGCGTACGTAATCACAGCAGTAGGTGACCTTCAGGACCATGTGCCTGACCCGCCATCCACTACGGCGGTTGTCCGGTTCGAGATTTATTCAAACCGCGTTGAAAGAGTTGTAGGGACTCCACGGACGTACGTGGCGCCAAACGGACGTTGGGGGATCAACGACGAGCAGCCCTTCGACGACGCAGACCTTGTTAACCAAGTCAACGCGTACTGGAACGCTTTCAATAGTGGTGGCGTTGCCCTAAGCGGTCGCGGCACGCCAGTTGTCTTTCAGCTTATGGAAAATGTGCCAGGGCTAATTTTGCGCATTGGCAACAGCTACGACGAGGACCGCAACATCGTCAAGAAAGGCTTGACGTTTAACTCGGACACTAGCGGCAGCGGCAGCGGCGTGCCCCTTCCCGTCCGCGACCTTGTGTTCTTCAGCAGCGGCACAGGCAATTCGCGTAAACAGCTACGCTCGCTTGAAGTGTACGCCGACGAAGAGTCGATGCCGTACTTCGACAACATCATGTGTCAGAGCGTGGTGTTCACGACGCCAGAGAACACCGTTCCGACTGACACGGACAACGCTGTCCGGTTGACGGCTTGGGACAGACGAAGCAATCAGGACCACGGAACGCTGTGGATTGATCAGTGCGGGTTTCGAGATTGGTTCAGGAGTGAAACTGACCCGCTCAACATTAACGAGACACAGGCAATTCGCCCGATCCAGATCTATTCGGAGCTGCGCTGCATGCCGTGCGTTACCTCTGACGCGGCAGGTGACGATACAGACATTGGCCGAGGTTTGGACTTCATTGAATGGGGCAACCACAGCACAGGGCTTGCTGCGGTCCAGAACGCGACCGTCAACGGTCAATTGGCCCGTGTGCTTGTTTGGAGCAATCAGAACTACAGCGGTGCCGACAGCGTCATGTCGGTCGGCCTTGTCGCTGTTGTTGATTGCAGCAACGTGTATGGGCAGTTCGGAACACCCGTCACAATTGAGAGCGGTGTCTATGGCAACGTCTACATCTTGGGTGGGTCATTTCAGGTCGGCCAAGGCGGTGACTTTGTCGGATCAGCGCCACAAAGCACCATTTCAAAGCCAACGCTACGGGGCTTTCAGCAGCCGTTCAACGCACAAGGCAACTGGTACAGGTTCCTCTTCGTTGAGCTCGGGCCTAGCGCCAGCTCTCCATTTAACTTTGCAGGACTAGACCCTTTCACGGGTATTGGGGTGGGCTTGATTGGCTTGAGCAGTTGTTACGAATTGTCAATTGGCGAGTTTCAGCTCGGTCCACAAAGCATCACTAGAGGAGCCTTTGGCTTTAACGCAGGAATGCAATTCAACGACTTGGCTGGCTATGCCGGGGCATGGACTTGGGACGGTCAGCGAGCTACTGCTGCGCCGCGCTTTGTGCCAACTCGCGCTGGGGGTGTAGCGTTTGATCCTGCGATTGGAGATCTCCTTACCTACGCTGGGACCTCGACGAGCTCAAAGAAGCATTCCCATGAGCAAATCACGTCATTTGGGAACTTGTCTTTGGCGTATCAATTTGCTGACTTCAACGTGACCAGCTACGACGGCACCAACTTTGCCTGATGACAAGACTTCCCAACTTCCCTGAAATGGGCGCAGTCACACTTGCTCAAGCGCAACAGATTGCAACGCAGGTCGCGGCTGACTCGTCGTTTGGCCCAAAGGTAGCGGCGTACACCAACGCGGCGATGGCTGTGCTGCCTGCCGGTGACGCCTCACGGACGGCGCTGCAGACAAGCGTCATCAAGCGCATCGACACTGCGCGAGCTGCAATTGACTACGCCACACCAATCGCTGCTGGCCGCTTCCCAGAGACTCCGGCACCGCAGGCGTTGACGCAGACGCAGGCTCGGGCGCAGGTCCGACGAGCTCTGTACGGGTCGCTCGCTCAACTGACTGGTGATGTAGTCGTGACCGCCGCGCGAGCTCTGCCTGCAACAGACAGCACGCGGCAGGCGTGGCAGACCATGCTGGAGTTGCGCTTGGCTTCCGAGCAGCTCATCGTGACCAACGGCCCTGTGCAGTTGGCTGATCTCAACCCTGGCCCGGCACCTGCACCGTGACCGCAATCACCACGACAACGGCTGGCTCGACGCACATTAGCCAGCTCAATGCTTCGTCAACGCCAACAAACGCGTTCGACGCCATTCTGTTCGGCAACAACAACCACGTTGCAGCTATTGACGACGAGACCGACGACATCATCGGAGACGGCGGGGATCGCGTTGGCCCGTTCGTGCAGGTCGAGGACACCTACCCAAAGAAAGGCGACACGGACGGTCGCAATCAAGGTGCAGGCGCGGAGGTCTGGACGTGGAAGTTTGTGCTGCCTGCGGGCACGCCGTTCGTTGCCAGCAACGTGGGAGTCACCAACTTTGGCGGCGGCACGGCCCCAACGTCTGCTACTGCGATGCTTGTAAGCGGCAAGGTCACCACGCCGCAACGATACGACGAGCGGCTCATCATCTGGATCAACGTCGCAGCTGAGAGTCCGTACGACTCCACCATCTACACAGCAACCGAAGACAGCTTCGAGAACCGCGTCACGCGCATCGTTGGCTTCACGGCCCGCAACCGAGCTCTGGACTCGTACCCCAACGGCAGCGTGATGGACAGCGTGCGCGTGCGTACGCGTCCGCAGCCCGGCCAGCAGGTGTGGACTGCAGCGATGCTCGCAGGCATGCAGGGCACGTCCCTGACCGTTGGTGACGTGCAGCAGTTCGATCTGTACGTCGAGCTCTACGACGCCGACAACCGCAGCTGGATCGGCCTTGAGTCGTACGGACTTGATGCCCTGCGCCATGTGTACGGCGCTCCACGCTTCGGTGACCAGCGCTGGAACAGGCAGGGCGGCTACAACGTCTCGCACGCGTGGACGCCCCCTGCGGGCTACGACGAGCCTACCTTCCGGCTGACCTACACCATGCTGCTGACAGACGGCGACCAGCGGCAGTACATCAACGAGGTCGAGGTTAGGTAGTGCCCGCAGCGGAGCGCATACGTGTCCAGTCACTGCGCTTCCAGGGACCGTTGTATCAGCAGATCCTGTTGCCTCTGCAGCAGGGCAAGTACGACGAGCTCCCGTCTGAGTTCTGCGCCGAGGGTCCGACTGGAACAGGCAAGAGCGTCGTCTTCGGTGGGCTGACCAAGTTCTTCGCACGCTCGTTTCCGGGCGCCAACATCCTTGTGCTGCGCCGCATCAAGGCAGACCTCGCGGGCTCCTTCATGCAGATGTGGGAGGAGGAGATCCTCGATCCTACTGACCCGTGGGACATGTGGATGCTTGACCAAGGCACAGGCCGCATCCCATCGCACCGCTCGCGCGACGTGTACAAGTACCCGAACGGCTCCAAGATCTGGTGCAGGGGCATGGACCAGTGGGCGCGCGTCAAGTCGATGGCGTACGACCTGATCTGGTGCATGGAGGGCACGGAGTTCGAGGAGGAGCACATCGAGGGCTTGCACACTCGAAAGCGAAAGCGTCGCGGGGTCGAGGTCCCGTGGCGTGCGCTGATGCTTGACGTGAACCCGGAGTACCCCGGTCATTGGCTTAACCAGCGAATGATTCGGGGTGACTGCGTTCGCATCAAGACCACGCTCAAGGACAACCCTGGCTACTTCGACCTGCAAAAGAACGACTTCACGAATGCAGGAGCCGAGTACCGTGCTGAGCTGTTCAAGCGCCTCAAGGGTGGGCCGCGAGCTGCGCGCTACATCGCAGGCGAGTGGGTCGCTGCAGAGGGGCAGATCCTTGACTGGGACGAGTCGCGCCACATCTTTGACGGCGAGATCGTGCGCGACCCTGGCAAGCGTGATCGCATCAAGCTGCACCGCACGCACCCAGTGCTTGGCGATTACGTGGACGTGAAGGGCTACGCAGCCTCGTACGACTGGGGCATCCGTCACGCGGGCGTGCTGGCCGTGTGGGCCATCGACGACGACGGGCGCATGTACCTTGTTGAGGAGGTGTACCGCAGCGGGCAGACGCTGACGTGGTGGGCTAACTGGGCCGTGCAGCTGACGAAGAAGTACGAGCTCCGCACCATCGTGTGTGACAACGCTGCCATTGACACGATCCACCACTTCAACACGGAGCTGCAGCAGAAGGCAGGAGCTAAGAACCGCATTGCTGTGCCGTGCGACAAGCGCAGCGGCAACCGCGAGCAAAGCAACCTTGAGATCCTGCGCGAGCTCTTCGCAGACGCCGACGATGGCAAGCCGCAGGTGTTCTTCAAGCGCAACGCGCTCGCGCATGCTCCCGACCCTGACTTGAACATCAAGCGCACAGTCGAGGAGGTGCCGGGCTACGTCTACGCGCCGTACGAGGCATCACGGCACACCGGGCGTCCTGAGGACAAGCCGGACAAGGCGTGCGTGGACGACGGACTGGACGCGACCTGCTACATGCGCGTGCACCTGCTTGGCGGGCGCAGCGTGGCCGAGAAGATCAACAAGGGCAACCCGCAGGTCAACCTGCGCCGTGCGCTCTACGACAGCTACTGGAACAAACGAGCGACGACCAATGCTTGACACCGATCCCACAGTCCTGGCTCGCTTGTGCGACGCGTCAGAGAACCACCGCAACCGCATTCTTGACCTTGCCAAGGAGAGAGAGGACGCGGCGCTCGGCGCCCTCTGCACTGACGGCCCAACGACGGGCACTAGCCCGGAGAACATGGGCTTTGCGCTGTTCACGACGCTGCTGCCGTCAATGGTCACGTCGTCGCCCATCATGGAGGTGTCGAGTGACGGCACCTACGAAGAGCGCCTACAGGCTGCAGCTATCGCTGCTGCTGGTACTCAGATTTGCCACAAGCAGAACCTGAAGGAGGCGCTGGAGCCTGCTGCTTGGGACTTCGTGTTCAAGCCATACGCAGCCATGTTCATCGAGAAGCCGCAGGCCAAGATGAGCGACTTGACCAAGGACGAGCGCGCGACCATGCAGGGGCGCATGTTTGAGCCCTACGACGACGGCGGCACCGATGACGACAGTAAGTCTCCGCGAGCTACGGACACGCCCCGCACCAGCAACCCCGCTCGCTGGCCGCGCCTGAAGCGTCTGGACCCGCGCAACTGCGGCTTCGACTATCAAGGCGGGACGCTGGCGGAAGCGCGTTTCACGTGGCATGACGTAAAGGAGTGCCGCAAGCTCCTGCGGAAGCGTGCAGAGGAGAACTCTGGGGACTGGTATGTGGACGCTGTAGAAGCCTTGCGCGTTGTGGGTGACGAGGACTACGACGAGGTCTCGTACCGCGTCATCTACGTCCCTGGTGGCGTGCTTGAGGGCGAGGAGCCGAAGCCGACGCAGCCGGGCACCATTCACACGATTGGACGCAGTACGGAGGTGGATCAGAGCGGCACGCAGCTCGGCATCGAGGTCAGGCGTCCGTTCTACTGGGAAGGTCACCCCGGTGGACCGCACGTGTTCGAGGGTCAATACACCACCGGCAGCGACAGCTTCTTCACGACGCTGCTGATGGCAAACAGCGACGCGTTGCAGATGCTCGACGCTGTTAGCTTCGCCGCTCACGAGAAGATCCGACGCCACACGGTCAAGTACGCCTACGACGCGGCGTATCAGGCCGAGATGGAGGAGCTGCACAACGCGCCGGATGGCGCCTTCGTGCCGCTGCCGGGCCTGCGCGACGGTCGTGTCCTTGAGCGCGTGGAGACGGGCGAAATTGGCCCGGCTGAGGTCAACGAGCTCCGTGAGGTGCAGATGAACGCGCAGCGCGCGCTTGGCATCGACGACGCGGCTCGGGGGCTCGCCAACGACAAGGCGACAGCGACGGCTGTGTCTGTTGCAGCCAACACCGTGCGCACCAAGGTGCAGTACATCTTGTCAAGGTGGGAGCGCTTCGTGCGCGAGGGCCTTGAGCGCATGGCATGGGAGATTGCACACGACGACCGGGTTGCAATTCGTCTGGACGAGCGTGGTCGAGAAGACGTGTTTCGCGCCAAGCTGCAGCCCCTTGTTCAGCAAGGTGCACTGCAGCCCCAAGATGTCGAGCGCGTCATCCAAGACTTCAAGATGGAGCCGATGATGTATCAGGGCGGCGACTTCGCAAACAGCGAGGACGGCTTGGACTGGCACTCGCTCAACATTCGCGTTGACCCTGGTTCAATTGACGGCTCGCGTGGTGACGCTGCCGTCGCCAAGCAGTCAGTGTGGAACCAGCAGTTGATGATGCTCGGCCAAGCTGCAGCTACGCAGCCGCACATTGATTGGTCTACGCGGGTGCGCGAGACTGCTATTGCCTTTGGAGTTGGCAACGAAGACCGCATTCTTGACCGTCAAGTGCTCCAAGCTATGCTGCAAATGCAGCTGGCGCAGGGAGGCGTTGGCGAAGCGACGGCGCAAGGCCAGAGCTCTGATGCGCAGCGGCAAGGCGCGACGCTTCGCGAAGCATCTGGTGGAGCAGCATCACCTACGGGCGTTGACCCTGGAACCTATCAGACCTCATGAGCTTCATCACAATTGACGCGCACGACGCAAAGGGGCGCCGCGTAGAGGTGCTGGTGGATGCCAGCAGTCCTCCGGCGTTTGGCGAGACCTTCAAGGACGAGGGCAAGACGTACGTCCGCGTCCCGTCTGTGCCGCAGAAGCCTCGCGTGAAGCAGTATCGCTTCATCGGGCACAGCCTTCCGAACAAGAAGCACGCGCTGGCTCAAGGCCGGACGCTTGCGAAGAACTACGACAACAAGGGCCGTCCTGCTTTCGACTCACGCCGTGAGGTGCAGGAGTACATGGCTAAGTTCAATGACAACCCTGTAGAGGGGCACCAACTTGAGTGGGATCCAGATGGCGGAATCGGAGACGAAGACGACTAGCGGTGAAGAGGCAGCGGAGCGGTTCGCTAACGGACTCGCTTCCCTACGTGCCTCGCAACCTGAGCAAGAGAAGCCTGCGTACACTGCAGCGGTAGACGCCGTTGCGCCTATGCCGGAGCCGGAGCCCGTAGAGGCCCCCCAGGAGGCCGCTGAGGCCACGGAGAGCTCGGATGTGCCTATCCAGTCAGACGAGGCCACAGACGCCATCGAGGCGGCTCTGGAGGGGCGTCCGCGTAAGACGCGCGAGGAGGCGATTGCTGATCGCGACTCGCTTCGGCAAAAGGCCGTGGACGCAGGCATCCCTGAGGAAATTGCAAAAGCACTCTCCGCTAACGTCAAGGCAGAAAAGGCGCAGGAATTCCTAGACAAGTACCAGCAAATGGTACAGTCCGATGACGCGGGTCAGCCTGACGCCGTCGAGGCCGCTGCGCCTGAAGCAGCCCCCTCCGGCGAAGTCGGCGCTGAGGTGCAACAGCTCCTGCAAAGTGAGCTGTCGGAAGAAACCGCAACGGCTGTCGCCAAACTGATTGGCGGCTTGGAGGCCAAGGTCGCACAGCTTGAAGGCGCTGCAGGAGTAGCCCAGCAAGTCGCTGCGGACATGAGCGCCAAGCAGATGATCGGAAACGCGGCGCAATCGCTGAAGGGGCAGTTCCCTCAGCTCATGCAAGGAGACAAGGTTGACCCTGAAGTCGGGCAGCGAGTGGCAGCACTTCTGCAAGGCGGCGTGTACGGCCGTTCGCAGCTGACGGAAGCCTTCCGTGAAGCGGCGACGATGGTGTACGGGGGGAAGGCCGAGGCTTCATCTTCTCAAACCTCATCTTCCCCGGATCTAGACGCGCCTGCCGCTCCATCGCTGGAGCCTGACGTGCTGATTGACGACCGGACCAAGTTCGAGCGCCTGCGGCAGCTTCAGCTGCAGAACGCCAAGAACCCGAAGGTTGCAGACATGCTTGCAACTGCGTCAAAGCGCATCGACCAGCACAACAAGGCAGTGCGCCGAAAGCGCCGGGCTAAGTGATCCAACACCAATTTCATGGGTAACCCTATCGAACAGTTCGTCCAGCTGGCGAACTCCACATTCCCCGCGCAGGGTCCTGCGTACGTGCGAGGCGACGACCTTCCCTGGTCCGCAGCGCGACAGCAAGACTTCGCGATGCTGTCCATGTTCCTTGAGGGACGTGACAACCTCGACTTCTTCTCGTCCGGCACCGACATCGTCACGCTGTATGACGGCGAGATCGCCAACACGCAGTTCGGCCCCAAGCGCATGGCCGACGATCACCGTCGTCCGGCTGGCGGGACGATGAGCAAGATGTCCACGCCCTTCACCGAGTACGAGTGGGGGCAGGAGATCACGTGGCACGAGATCAACCTGCAAGGCGACAGCATCTTCTCGGACTCGAACTCTCAGCGGTTCTATTCCATCCTTCAGAAGCGCAACAAGGACTTCACCCTTGATGCCCTGAAGAAGATGGAGAAGGCGCTGGGCGCGACTCCGTCTTCGACAATGTTCACTGACTCTGGTACGGGCATGCTCGACCTGAAGTCGCTGTGGACGTTCTGCAACGTGTGGGAGAACCAGCACTACGCTGGGCAAGGAACCACTGGCTTGACGTACGAAAACCTGTTCCCCGACGCAGACACAGGCGCGCCGCTGACCGCAACGATTCAGGGCCTCAACCCTGGCGACTTCGCGCGCGAGGACAGCTACGGCAAGGAATACGCCACGGGCGGCTCACAGCTTGCGCCGACCAAGGTCGATTACGCGCCGGGCAACAACGGAGATCCTTCAGATCCCACGCAGAACAACATCCTCGACCAGATGCAGTACATGCTGGATCTGCTCGACTGGAAGCCCGTCCCGCTTGCGGGCGAGTTTGCCGAGGGCCTGCAGCTTGAGCCCAAGGCGATCCTCTGCACGCGTGAGGCCAAGCGCTACTTCCAGCGCACCAACCGCGCGCACGGTGAGCTCTTCGCCACCATCGCGCCGATTGGTAACCCGTCGCAGGGCTCCACGGCCCGCTACGGCGCTATCCCGCTCATGACGGCTGACACGCTTCGTGACGCGAAGCTGTACCCCGACATCAACAACAGTGGCGTCAAAGATGTTGATGGCGCTGCAGCCAAAGCGCCTGTGTCCGAACGCAACGAGGACACGCTTGTCGGCGGCTACTACTACTTCCTTGATCCGCGCACGGTCAACCTGTGGTTCCACAGCAACCGTGGCTGGGAGCAGGACGCTTGGGAGTCGATGGCTCCGATCAACAAGGATGTCATGTTCCGCCTTGGTCGCTTCCTCGGAAACGTCCACTACGAGCGCTTCATCTCGAACGGCATTCTCAAGCCGTCCGCGTCCATTCCCAACTACGCCTGATTAGGAGGCTGATCCATGAGTAAGAGCATCATCACGACGCAACGGGGCGGCTCCGGCTCCCCGTGGCGCATCATTCCGAAGGAAGCGCAGATTGGTGAGCAGTGCACAGTCACCGCCACCACGGACGACGTTGTCTTTGGCAACATTGTCTACGCGGTTCCCGGTGCCGACACCACTGCTATCGGTGGCGAGGACAGCTACATGCTGACCGTTGAGAAGCCCGACGCTGGCAACAGCACTGACGGCAACCTTGGCGCCTGCTTTGCTGGCGTTGTGCAAGAGGTTGACGGCATCGCTGCTGGCAAGAAAGGCGCTGTTGAGTTCGGTCCCGCGACGCTGCTAGCCAAGGTTTACCTTGGATCTGGCGAAGACACGATTGTGGCAGGCCAAGCGCTTATTGCTGGCAGCACTGGGCCGGACGGCTTTGGCAATCTGCGCATCCCGTCAGGGTCTGGCGGGCACACCGCGCACAAGGTCATTGCCAAGGCAGCTCGTGGCTACACGGGGCTCACGCCTACCGAGACGGTCGAAGTGTGGGTGCACTTTGACGGCATCTACGGCTTCGGCAACGAAGAGTCCAACGTCTGATGCTGACGCTGCGCTCGCTGACTGAATCAGTTCGTCAAGAGCTCGGGCGGGATCCTGCCCGTAGCTCTGCCGAGGCACTGGTGAACGAGGCGGGCGCGGCGTGGGTGGACGCGCACGAATGGCAATACCTTCGTGCGCGTTCACTGACCATTGACTTGGTGCCCACGGAGAGCCGGTACGCGCTGCCGGACTACGTGGAGGACGTGGCAACGTCCCTGGATCGGCCCAACTCTGTGTGGACGCCGATCCCGATCTACGACTTCCCGACGTTCTCGTCGGAGAAGGAGCGCTACCTCGCTTCCATTGGCCGTGAGTTCCAGCCTATCGCGACCTCGTACTTTGCCACGCAGGGTGCCGACGAGTCGTACAAGCTGTTCATCGAGATCTTCCCGGCAGGGGTCACCGAAACGGTGTCGCTCGACTACACGGCAGGCTGGAAGCCGCTCAACAAGAGCGCAGATACAGCTGACGTTCCGCTGCCGTTGCAGCGCGCCTTCCGCGAATGGGTGCGCCGCTACGCAAATGGCCGCGAGAAGCAGCCTCAGATGAACATCGACACGATGCATCAGACCTTCTTCAGCGGCCCTGTGGGCATGAACGCGATGAAGAAGGACGGCATGGTGTCAGGCGCGCTGACTCCGCGTGCTGCTGCCTCAGGCATGTACTTCGGCAAGCGCAAGCTGATTGCTGGAGGCGGCACGACCAACTCCGGCTTCTACGACCGCTACCGCTGGTACTCAGCCCCCAGGTAATGCAAGGAATCCCGATTGGCCCCATCACGCGCGGGCTCATGGACGGTGTGGCTGACGCCGAACGTCAGGCAGCTACTTATCGGGATGGCGTGAACGTGCGAGGCATTGACCCTCGTACGGGCAAGGCCGTGTGGGGAGCTCAGCGCGCAGGGCTGTCAGCGTTTGGCGACGCGCCGGGCGACGGCTACCCAACGCTGCTGATGACGACTTTTCGGCAGCGTCGAGCTCGCGAGTGGGCTGCGTTGACAGCGACCCTGCAGGCAGACGTAGTGCCCCAGCAGGTTGACTTCGATTGGCGTACCTCGCTGAAGTCGGCTGCGGTTGCATGCGCGGAGGGGCCGGACGGCCAAGGCTACTTCCTGCTCGACACGGGCATGGTTCAGATCCTGACGCTCAGCGGCAAGATCACGGCCACCATCGAGTCCACCGTCCCGTACGGCTACGAGGTCGTAGACGACCTGATCATTGCCGACGATGGCAGCGTCATCTTTGCTTGCTTCACGAAGCAGGAGACCACGCTTTCCAAGGGTCTTGTTCGGCGCTACGCGCGCGAAGAGGACGGGCGCTGGCTGCAGTCGTGGGAAGCTGAGTTCGACGACCCTGTAGTTGCTATCGGCTACAACAACGGCTCGCTGTTCGTCGTGTCAGAGCCCGTTGACGACGACAACGGTGTGGTTGCAGACGGCAAACTGGCACGCATTGGAGCTCCGCTTGTCGGCCCGGAGGTTTTGTGGTCGCGTGATGGACTCCCTCGCCCAGTCATTGACGTGCAGGTCAACGATAGAGGCGAAGCATTCATCAGCTCCCCTTCCAACCCACGGCGCAGCTACCAGAACACTGGGTTTGGCGAGCGTTCAGTAGATTGGATTCCTTCAATGGACGCGTCTTGGGAGTCAGACGGCTGGGCTTGGTTTGACGCTTTCCACGTCAACGATTCAACAACGGCGGTGGCAGACGCGGTCGCCGTTGAGCGGCTGCGGGATCGCCGCTACGACGAGCAAGAGTTCTACACGCCGGATGAGACTTCGCCTGAGCGCGTGCTCAAGCAGGCCGAGGCAGGGTTCCCCAACGCGCCCACCTTCCGGCAAGCAGCGTTTGGAGGCTTGGGCGGTGTGTTCTTTGACGAGAATGCCGCTCTTGGCAGCGACTACACCGAGGAAGCAGGCAACGACAACGCGTTCACGATGATCCCGAACGGGGCATCAGAGCGGAACAGCGATCCAGACGGCAACCTGCGCAAGTTCATCGTCGCGTACGTCGTGCAGCTTGCGCCAGAGGCGGCAGACGACATAGCCAACAGGGGGTTGTTCAACCAAACAGGCGCAGCGAGCTCAGTGCAGCCGATCTCGTACAACGGGATGCTATACCGAGCCGTGGGCGGCGCTGTGAATCAGGTGTGGACTCGCTTTCACCCGCCTGCAGCCAACGAGATCCAAGCAGACGTTGGCAAAAATGAAGGTGGGTCTCCCACGCAAACAAACGCGTCAGTGGTGACGTATGTCGTTGAGGAGACTGGAAGCGCTGTCACTCTTCAGGGATTTGTGGACGGGCGCGCAACGACGCCTAACTCGCTGACGACAGCTACGGGCACGACAATTGACAACAGCGGCCCGTTTGCGTTCGCGTCTGTTGTCGGAGGAACCTTTTACAGCGGCGCCGAGCTGCCCGGTCCAGTTGCAGCGTGGGGCGGATATCGGCCTAACTACGTCAACCTGACAAAGGGCACGCAGCCGTCAGGTGCTGGCAGCTGGTTTAAGCGTCCCGCAAGCCGCTTGAACGACGACCGAGAGCACGGGTGGGACAGCGCAGTCCGTCCACGGTGCTACAAGTCTGGATCTACGGCGGGTGACAATCCGTGGACCAACATCAACGCGTTGACGGGAACCGTAATTGACCAAACGAGCCGCATCGGCAACATCAAGGGGCTGTCTAGGTTTCACATTGACCTAGGAGCCGACGTGCTGGTTGACAGCATCTCGTTTGAGTATTGGTACGACGTTGGTGGTCCGTTCCGAGAAGTGCAAGTGCGATTGACCCCGTCCACTTCTCACGTTCCCGCAGGGGATATCAACGGCACCACCAGCACAATCATCACTGTCGGAACGCCGGAAGACGGCGACTATCAATGGCACAAGGTTGTTGGGCAACCGAACGAGGGCGCAGGTGGTGGCTCTCCGACGACGGCACGATACGTGCAGGTCTCTGTGTGGGATGATCGCAGCCTTCTCACGTCCCGCCTTGGCTACCGCTTGCGCAACTTCCGCGTGCACAATCAGCAGGTCGCGCCGGGCAACCAGACTGTGAGTCCGGCCACCTTCCCGCACCATTTTGGCGAGTTCCTGAGCGTCTACAGAAGCGAAGCGGATGTCACGGATTACCGTCAGAAGCTAGAAGGCTACCTTGCACACAAGTTTGGTCTGCAGGGGCAGTTGTCGGCAGCTCATCCGTACGACGTTGACCCTCCCGAAGGCGTCGGCAACACCACGCGCGAGGACAGCGGTCAGGTCAACTACGCGCTTCGGTCCCCGTACCCGATCCTTGCCAAGTTTGCAGGCGACGGCGAGGTGATGTCAGCGTTCACAGGCGCAGGCGTTGGGCTGGGATGCGCACTCTACGACGACCTTGTGTTCACGGCAGGCGAGAAGGTAGCTGGAGCAGCTATTACCTCTGACGACGCCATGATCCGGCGCATCAAAGACGAAGGCCGCAAGTTCACGCTAGAGACCAAGGTTGATGCAGGCGCAACGGAAGAGCTTCAGCGAGCTCGCGTGCCCCTGCAGCTGGGTCCGACGCAGCAGCTGTACGCGGCGCTGTCTACGCGGCGTAGTCCTACAACGGACGTGACGCACACGCTGCGAATGTTTGACGGAACTGCGTTGGCACAGGCGTGGTCGTTTACCACTGAGCAACGCGTGCGTGACCTAGCCACGGCGGGATTGCAGGTCAACGAGACGGCGCGTCTGGGCGCAAGTGGGTCCGAGTACGTGCTGGCAGCGTTCAGCTCGGCGCGAAACATTGCCCCTGGATCAGGGAGTCCTGGGGACCTGTTGCCTGCAGCTGAAGCCCGCAAGATCACCCTAATGGGGCTGCGGGACACCGGGCAAGTGTCAGGTCGCGACGCAGAGTACCTTGCGGTCATGTCGTCCGGCGCCATCAAGCGCAAGACGGCGCAGGACACGTGGGAGCAGATTGGAGCTCCGGGGTCGCTAGTGGGGCGCTCTATCGGCTTTGCGACGTTGTACGGCAACACGTTCATTGCAGACGGGCTGGACTACCGGGTCTACAACCACGCCACGGGCGCGCTCCGCTCGTTCGCTGACAGCGTCAAGGGTGGCTTCCCCCCGCGCTGTGAGCTCGTTGCAGCGTACAGCGGGCGCTTGGTCATGGCTCGGGGCGACAACGCCTTCACGGTCTACCAGAGCCGCTACGGCGACCCGTTCGACTTCGACTACGGGCCGGAGGTCCAAAGCATCTCGCAAGCCATTGCGGGCACCGTGGCGTCGCAGGGCAAGCCGCCGGAGCCGATCACGGCGCTGATCCCGTTCCGTGACTCGCGGCTGTACATCGGCACCACGGAGTCGCTGTTCGTGCAGACAGGCGACCTTGCAGACGGCGGCAGGCTTGACCAGCTCGACAAGAGTCAAGGCGTGGCGCCCGGCTACGCTTGGTGCGAGTCTACGAGCGGCATCTACTACTTCTCCGCGCGCGGGGGCGTGAACTTCCTCAACGCCCAGTCGCAGATCAGCGTCATCAGCTACGGGAGCGTGCAGCGGCGTCTGGAGGAGATTGACATCACCAAGAGCCGCATCAAGCTTTGCTACAACTGGATCGACAAGACGGTCCACGTGTTCGTCCTTGCAAACAACGTAGGAAGCGATGTGGAGCACTTTGTGTTCGATGAGGCTCTCGGCGCGTGGCACAAGGATTCGTTCGGCAGCGGCTTCGAGAACGCCGTTACAACGGCAGCTACGCAGCACGGCGATGGACCTGAGGACCGCTCGCTGCTTATCGCCTTTGGCGACGGCAAGGTGCGTCGCTGGGACCAGTACGCGCAAGACGACGACGGCAAGCCGATCCAGAGCTACGCGATGGTGGGGCCGCTTGTGTCTGGGCGAGAGGGGATTGAAACGCGCATACAGGGGATGTATGCGCAGCTGGCTACGGATCAAGGCCCGGTGGAAGTCGCGATCCGTGCCAGCAACTCCGCAGACGCGCCTGGGCCTCCCGGCACGTTTGCTCGGCTTGAGCCCGGTCGCGGACTCGGCGTCGGCGTCAACGCCAGCGCTCCGGCTCTGTACGTAGACGTGCGCGGCATTGGCAGCGCATGGGCCGTGCACGAGCTCCGAGGCGAGATCAGCGCAGAGAGCGACGTGAGGTCTACGTCGTGAGCCAGATACCGCGCGCCAGCGCTGCAAGCCTTGAGCAGACGGCAAGGTCAGTCAACTCGCTGCGCGATCTCCTTCAGGCTCATTTGCGCGCCCCGCAGGCAATGCCCACCGCTGCTCCCGGCCTAAGTGAGCAGCGCGTCAACCAGTTGATCAATCGGGCTGTTGAAGACCTACGACTGACCATTGACGTGGCAATCCCCCCGCTGCAGGTAGCCAATTCTACGTACGGCGGCTCGCAGTTCTTCTACACGTCGCACGACGACGGCACAGGCGGTGGATACGTCGCCAATCGTTTCTACATTGACTCAGAAGAAGAAGCGCACGAAGACACGTTGACTGGTAGTGGCGATCCCCCCGTGACGGCAATCGAATTCCAAGCGCTGGCGTGGCCGACTCCAGTGCCTTGAGCTACTCATGACCGAATACACATTTAGCGCCGACACAGATTACTCGACGGTCGGATTCGTTGATGACGACACCTTTGTGCTCCCCTTTCCGTTCACGCTGACCATCTCAACCTCGACGGTTGACTTCAGGCCGACGCGGACTTTATCTGGAACGGTCTTGGTGCGGAACACCAGCACTACTACCCCGATTGTGGTCAAGTGGGGGAAGTCTGGAGATCCTAACAATTACCGCCTCTTCATCTTTTCAAGTGCTGCCAACGATGTCAAAGCAGACGGCGAGTTCATTCAGATCGGCACCGGTACGGGCGTGGCTGGGCAAGTCGTCACGCTGCCTACGACTGACCTTGGAGTCAACTGTCCCAATGTTCCCTGCGTTTGGGTAGAGCACGGCGACACGCTGCTCGACGGCACGGCTGTTGAGCGGCCTTACATACACCAACCAGACACGTCGACTTCGCTTGGCCCGGAGTACATGCGCGAAGTCTACGAGCAGGACATGACTGCTAATACGCTGACTTTCAAGACAGCTATTCCTGCTGGCGCTGCGATCAAGATGGCTAACATCTTCATGGTCCCCGCTGACGGGTTCTCTAACGCCTCCATGCGTTTCGATCGCACCCAATCTAACGCCACGATGCACAAATCGTACCTGACGACCAACCCAACGACAGGTAATGGATTCCAGTGGTACGGGAGAGACTTCGCTAGCATTGACTTGGATTACTTTGGTCTCGGCCAAGGAACCACGACAGAGATGTTCGGCGGGCGCGGAACGGCCAGGGTTACCAATTCTGTATTCCATTCGAGTTCAACATCCATTCAAGCTCCAGGGGCACACTACATCACCAACTGTTGGTGGGATTCCAACTTCTCTGTAAGCGGCTTCGGAGTTGAGTGCTACGTCGAGAAAGTGCGATCGACATCGCACAGGGTTGTACCCAACAACACATCTACGAACGCAATGAGCCTGACGGATGCTCTTGCGAAAGACCTCTACGTCGGCTACCGAGGCTGCATGATCAAGATCAACGGTACTAGCGTCGTTGATGGCGTCAAGTGGCAAACAGGCATTAGGACAGACGACGCCTTCTACACTACAAACGGCCTATTCCTCCTCGACGGCGCGGGCTCAACGATGCGGAATGCGTATCAATATCCGCTATCTGGGGGCACCTTTACAACGCTTGCCAGCACTTACACGATCAGGTTCAGCGCGGACAACTGCCTCGTCAATGGATTCTACTGGGACTCGACCGGGCACGGCTCAACCGTTCGATACCTCGCTCAGATGCGATCGAATAACTGCCGACTCAACAATGCCCAAGAAGCTTCCACGACTTATGTGCCAAGGACCATGTTCCACGTTCAGGGGTTTGGTAATCAGCTCACCAACGTCCTCCAGCGCGGTGCTTCCAGCACGACTCAGATCCAAGGCGGAACTATCGGGCCGGGCGGTAAGCTGTTCCAAGTTGACGCTAGCCGCGACAGCGCCCTAGGCCCGGCGGGAGGGACCATTGATCGCCACGTGACTTTGCAGTACAAGGCGGCTGGGATCACAAACAAGGACGAGGGAACGGTCTACTTCTCGCCTTGCGACAACGCGCGGGAGAGTTACGCAGAAGAAACCTCGGTCTCCGGTTTCTATGCGAACAACCAGAACGGCAGCAGTTACATGGACACGGCGAATGACTTCGTGACCTTCCGCTACCCCGATGCGTTGTACAACATTACTGCGTTCACGGGAGTGACTTGGACGTACTCAG
>FUIF01015751.1_pt1 | contig 50198 bp, 60 predicted proteins | sample 1003461 | NCBI WGS metagenome assembly FUIF01 (sample SAMEA80401918, study PRJEB19352) | marine metagenome
GTGGGGGTGTTGAGTTGCTGGAGATCCCGAGCGAAGGTCTGCACATGTCGCTTCACCTTGCGTACCTTCGCCATGCTGTCACCTCGTTCTAGCTGTGGGCGTGTCCATCCTTCTCGATGCCGATGGTGATATGGTCGAACACGGCCATAACCACATTCTGGAACAGCACCACTTGCACCGCCTGTAGCTTCTCCGGTCCCTGGTACTGCACCACATCGTTCAGGCTATCCCACTGTTCATCGGTCATCCATGCCCGCATGTCACTGGGCACATGCTTGGCGATAGCTTCCGGTGCGGTCATCTTGTCTCACCTCCCATCGTGCGCTATGCAACGCGGGGGTCTGTCACTGTAGAACGTAGCACGTTCTATGCCATGGTTACCATGTCCGGCCGTGTCCGTAGGGCATACGGTGTGCCCGCTTGGTGTTGGCGTGCCGTGCCCGCTTCGGCGCGGTCCGCTGAGTCTTGGGCCGGTTCTGGGTCTGCCCGATCGGCAAGCCCTTGGTGTTGAACGTGTCCAGTCCGACCGCGTCAACCCACCATCGTGCATAGTCGCACTTGGGTTCCCGCGCCTGCTCGGTGGCCTTGTGTTCAGGGGCCTTGTTCTCCAGGATGGTGCGTTGCACATCCAGGGGAGCGCCCACGAACCGTAGCACATCGTGCAAGGTTCCAAGATCGGCCAGGGTGTTGCCCTCATCGTTCGACACGATGTAACGGCCGTCCTGATCTTGTCGAACCGTGACCTGTTCGCCGTCCACGTTGAACACGTGTTTCATGGCGTGCACCCCTTGTGCTAGTGGCCTTCGGTCCTGGCCGGTTGTCTCTCCGGCCGTACCCTCATATAGCCAGGACGGTGCCAATTCCTCATGGTGTCCAATTGTAGAACATGAGGCCGCATCGGGGCGCATTGTTCCCAGGGGGTGCGTGCAAGGTGCACGATGGCATTGCAGAACGCGAATTGGCGTAACCTGGCCAGGGACAAGGGGTTATGGCATATCGTGTCCAGGGGCACACGGCATTGTGCACGATCGGGGCTGGCATGGGCCAGGATCGGGCATGTTCGCAAATTGCAATGGGTTAAGTGGTGTCGTGCATTGTGCAACGTGGACCCCTGGCAGGATGCAGGACTAGTGCTACAAGGAACGATGGGGAACCATGTTCTACAATGAGATAGAATACTGGTACATGTAGAACTAAAAGACGCAACACCACGCAATTAGAAGTGATACGGTAGAACTATGGCCTATGGGATAGGATGAGGAACTATAGCGTAGCACTGGGAAGTATGTGCCATTACTGGAGATGTAGAGATGTAGTAGTGTGTGCTACGGGATTAGTAGTAGTAATTAGGTACAATCAGTAAACAACTAGTACTACATTCTACAATGAGTAACTACTAGGTAGAATGGAGAACAATAGGTAGTGGTAAGTAGGTATGGGGTACTATGAGAAATTACTAGACCCCCTAGAGAGCCTACCCCATGGGACTGTCCTAGGTAATTAGATAGGATATAAATAATTCTACATTCTACAATACCCATAACACCTGGAGAAGTACTTCTACATATATGTCTTCTACATAGCTACTTCTACATGTACCAGTACTTATACATTAGGGTACCTACTCCATTTCCCCACTGGTGCCGAATTTCTATGGTGTTCTACTGTAGAAGTATTTTATACTTGACAAGCTTATATTCTACACCCCTTATATATCCCCAGGTCAGGTGATCAGGTGGTGATAAGGGATAAGAGATAAGGATATTGGTGCCGCGGGGGGTGGTGCCGCCATTTTAGGGGTTGACGAGCGGGTCGATGTAGAACTATCTTGCTGATCGGTTGCTGTCAGCGATCCAGGTCGGCTCAAAAAAGGATCACGATGTCCCGATCACCTCGCATCGTTCGCCCTCGCTCGACGGAGCAAGTCCGCCCCCTGGCCAGGATCGGCGGAAACAGCGGCTGGCAGCACCAAACCCCGCTGGAGGCGATCGATGGCACGACGGAAGCGCAAAACAGGAAGCCTTGCTAAGCGACGAAACCACCGCCTGACCCAGGAACAACGCGAAACTGTCTTCCAGATCTACTCAGCCTGCGGAACGATTGCCGAAACCCAACGCCAGACCGGATGCAGTTACAACACCGTCAAGCAGATCATTCGTGACGCAGAATCTGACCTCTCCCTCCAAGCTGCCCGTGGCCGAGCCCTAGACTCCCTCGCCGGACGTGCCCAAGCCGAAGCTGAAAAAGTTCTCCAGTCGATTTCCCCAGATGACCTAGAAACGACCCGAGAAGCTACCTTCGGTGCACGAGGCAATTTCACTGGCACGAAGATCGTCGGCCCAACTCTCCTTGACAAAACCCGAGCTTTCGGCATTCTGGCGGACAAGACTGCGATGCTCCAGCAGGCCCGCCGCGTCACACTCCCAAGCGCTTCCGACAGCAGCAGCCAGGGAGAGGCGGGCCTGCTCCTTCCCCAGGATGTCGCATCTGCCCGAGATCTCATTGCCCAGAAAGTGAAGCGGCTGCGCATCGTCGATGTCAGCTTCGCCGAGGGCGAGACCGGCCAGCGTATTCAAGAATTGACGAGGAAAGCCAATCTGAGCGAGCAGCAGGTGGAGGACGCCGACTATGTGCCTTTCGGATCAGGTCCTGACCCATTCGACTAGCGTTGCTCGACCGTGTGCCTTGTGCCTCAAGGAGTACGGCGGGCCGACCATGTACTGCTACAACGGTGCCTGGTTTTGCCCAGAGTGCTGGCCGAAGCTCGAAGCCGGCGTTGGTCCCCAGCCTCAGAGCTGTGTGATCTGCGGTCGGAACGACAACATGAAGGCCATCAAGGGCGTCCACTACTGCGGCCACTGCTGGGAGTACGACGAGACCAAGCGCGAGCTGAAGCAGGTGATTCAGGTAAACCCTACGCCCGAGCCCGCCGTCGCTGATCCCCCCGCGCCGTTGCCGGTGCATACCGGGCCAGCACCTGAGCCCGAGCCCATCCCTACAGCTGAAGAACCGCCACCGGAACCTGTTCCGCTCCCCCACCGAGAAGAGGTTGTGATGAACGCGGATGATCGCGGGTTGCCGGCGATCCAGGATCGAGCCAAGAAGTACGCGGAGTCGCTGCAGATCCTGCTCCCTGATGGGGTGCAGAAGAGCCAGGCGTTGCTCCGTCTCCAGGAATCGCTCATGTGGGCGAAGGAAGCGTTGCGTGTGACCGATGGGAACGCTGACTAAAGCACACACTCTCGGTGAACTGCACCAGATCCTAGCGGAGCTGTACCAGTATGAGCGTGCACTGCAGGAGCAAAAGATTGTCTTCTTTCGGCCGAATCCTCAGGGCCAGCAAGAAGAGTTCTTCGAGTCCCAAACGGCATCGGTCCGGCTGGTACTCGGTTCCAACCGTTCGGGGAAAACGGTTGTTGGCTGCACGGAAGCGATTTCGCACTCGCTGGGTTTCCGCCCATGGTATCCCCAGGACCATCCCCTACGAGTTGTACGGCTTGCTGATGGGAATCCGATCCCTGTTCCGAATGTTGGTCGGATCATCGCCCAGAACTACGAGCAAGCTATTCGTCAGACCATCCTAGAGAAGTTCCGCGAGTGGATGCCCCACGGGTGCATCGCCAGGATCGAGAAGAACACCCGCGGCATTCCGGTCTGCTTCCACTTCCACAACGGTTCCAAGATCCACCTCATGTCGAACGACCAGGACGATATGGCCTTCGAGGGACCGAACGGCCACTGGTTCTGGGGTGACGAACCGTTCGACTACCGGAAGTACACTGGCCTGAAGCGTGGCTTGGTCGACTTCAACGGCCACTGTTGGATGACCATGACGCCCCTGAGCCAGCCCTGGATCAACGACATCATCGTTCGTCGAGCCAATGAGCCTGGTTCCGGGGTGAAGATGTTCAAGTTCTCCGTCTGGGACAACTGCACTGAGCGCGGGGGTCACCTCTCTCGGGAGGCGATCGAGGAATTCCTGTCCGATCTGCGCGAGGATGAGCTGGAGGCGCGTTTGCATGCCAACTTCCTGCACTTGGCCGGCCTGGTGTACAAGGAATGGGAGCCCCGACCCCCGTACTGGATCGATCCCTACGAGATCCCCGAGGCTTGGCCTCGCGTCCAGTTCGTGGATCCTCACGGTCGCAAGCCGCTGGCGCTCATGTGGGCCGCGGTGTCGCCCAACAACCAGCTCATCGTCTACCGGACGGTCTACCAGCGTAGTTTGCGGACTGTAGAAGACGCGGCGAACTACATCAAGCATGTGGAGAACTGGGAAACGCCCGAATTTCCGGGTCTTGAGGCCGAACCGGTGGTGTTGCGGATCATCGACTGGTCTGCAGAAGAGGAAGAACGCACCAGTGGCACCTCAATTCGCTCGAAATTCGGCGAATTCGGGCTACATTACGTCAAGGCGAAGAAGCAGAACGCAGAATACGGCTACGATGCCATCCACCAGGCCTTGAAGATCCCCGATTACGAGTGGGCCGAGCCTGGACTGGTCGTGTTCAACAACTGCCACGATCTGAAGCAGAACTTCATGAACTTCTGCTACGACGAATGGGGCAGTAATCGCCAGCGGGACCTCATGGGCGACAAAGAGGGCTACCGCAAGGCCAATGATGATTTCATTGACCCGATCCGCTACTTCTATCAGCATCGGCTCACCTACTCGATGCTGAAGCGCGAGATGAAGCGGATGGCCGAGGCTCGTGATCGGTGGGAGCAGCAGCAACTCGAAGGAGTGGGTTCTTCGTTGTTCTCCCGGCCAGGGCTCCAAACCGGATATGGAGCACGCTGATGACTGATATCCTCAAGTTCACGGCACGGACGCGCATCTGGCTCGTGAAGAATGAGCTGACCATGTCCGATCAGAACTTCCTCACGGAGGATCGGACCTTCACCGAGCACACCCACCAGCGGGTGGTGCTCGCGGTCACGTCGGCCACTGACGGCGGTGTGGTGCAGGAGTTCAACCTGGCCGGCGTCTCGACGGGCTACGGGCTCATGGTCGAGACCGATCGTACCATCAAGCTCGGAGTCGACAACAACACGAACCTGATCTCGATTGCCGACAACGGGGTGTTCTTCATGACCGGCAGTTTCACCCACGTCTACGCGCGGAACGACAGTCAGACCTACCAGGCCACGGTGGAGCTGATCGCCTTCGACCTCAACACGACGAGCAGTTCGACATGATCTACCTCGAACCCGATTTCGCCAAGACGCGCGGCCAGGTGCTCACCGAGCTGATCGAGAACGACATGCTCGACCACTGGCCCCGCTTCGCCCGTGTGCACGAGAATCGCGAGCTGTACCACGGGACTGCCGCGGCGATGATGCCGTTGCCCTGGACAGGGGCCAGCAACATCCATCTGCCGATTCTCATGGAAAAGGTCGAGACCCTGGTGCCGATGCTCATGTCGGCGTTCTGGGGCGTGGAACCGGTGGTGAACGTCGAGCGTTCCCCAGACGAGTTCATGGCCGAGCAGACCCAGGATGTCGAACAGTACATGAACTTCGTGGTCCGCAAGGATATCCCCGACATGTACGAGACCATGGAGGGCTGGCTGCGGGACATGGGCTGCGACGGCATGGCGCACGTCTGGCCGTACTGGGAGCGTACAACCCGGATGGTGACCGAGGTTCACCGGCTCAAGCGCATGTACGGGGCCAACGAGCCCACGGCCGGCGGTTCCCCCGCGCCCCAGGCGCGTGAGAAGACGGTGACCGAGCTGCTGGTCGACATCTACGGTGCACCGGATGTGCAGAACGGCTTGATGCAGGTGACCCCCACCAGCGAGATGAGCGAAGAAGAGCAGGCGGTCGCGGAGATGACCGTGGTGGGTACCTCGTGGGTGATCCAGTTCATCGAGGATCGGATCATCCACACGGCGTATGTGGAGTTTCGTCAGGCACGGACCATCGATGAGGTCGAGGCTGTGATCCGCAGGCGGACCATCGATCGCGAGGGTGTGACCCTCAAGGGGCTGGAGTACGACCATGTCGTGCTGCCGTTCCGGGCCAAGTGCATCCAGTCGGCCGACCGAGTGACGGTGCGCTACTGGCTGACGGTCGATGAGGTCGAAGAGAAGTGGCAGCGGGGTGAGCTGGAGCTGACGGAAGCGGACATGGCGGTGCTGCGCGGTTCGGCTGACCGGCAGGACGAGTCCCAGCACTTCGACCCTGGCCTGTCGCGGCAGAAAGACCACCATACGGGGTCGCGCAACGTGACGCACTCCGAGCGTGTGGCCCAGATGCCGGAGCAGTATCAGGCGTACAACAAGAACAAGGTCCAGTTCTTCTGCGTTTTCCTGAAGGATGCTCCTGAGCCGGGGGCTGAGCGGTGCGAGGTCATCTACCACATTGCGCACCCGCTGCGGAAGATCGTTTCGGCGCACTACCTCGATGAGCAGTATCCCCACGGTCGCCGGCCGATCATCTCGGCGAAGTACATCCCGGTGGCGAACCGGGCCTACGGGCTCGGACTGGGCGACCAGCTGGCGGCGATCAACCTTGAATGCAACACCATCATCAACTTCATCAACAACGGGCAGCAGCTGGTGACGAACCCCATCGGGTTCTTCGAGCCGAGTGCCATGCGTACCGACAGCAAGGGTACGCAAGAGGTGAAGCCGGGCGAGTGGATCGAGGTGATGAACGTCAAGGGCATCCACATCCCGCAGTTCCCCCAGGCTCCCGAGCGGAATATGGAGGTCATGACCAGCCTCTTGATGTTCGGCGATCGCTTGACCATCTCCCCCATGAATGCCGGCAGCACTCAGATGAAGAACGCTCCCCGCACGGCGCGGGGGACCATGGCGCTCTTGGGCGAGGCGCACGTCAAGGTCGATTCTCTGATCACGCGGTTGCAGCTGGGACCGTGGACCGAGATGATGGAGCAGATCTTTGCTCTGCACCAGACCTTCGCGCCGGATGAGCGGTGGTATTACGTCACCCGGCAGACCGAGCGGGTGCCCCTGCGAATGTCGCGCAAGATGATGCGCGGGCGGTACGAGTTCAACTTCAAGGGTACGGTGGCCAACACCAACAAGGCAGTGCTGCAGCAGCAGGCTCAGGTGCGCTACGCTACTCTCATGGCTGACCCCGATGTGGCGACTGATCCCAACTCTCGTGATCAGATCCGGCGGGACTTCCTCAAGTACTGGGGCGATGGGGCTGACCCCGAGCGTCTGCTGCCGGTGTTGCCTGGCCAGGGTGGTTATCAGCACCCGCCGATGCGCCAGCAGGATGAGAACCAGGTGCTGGCTCTGGGTGTGACGGTCGACGTGCTGTTCGAGGACGACGACGCGGTGCATCTGCAGGTTATGGACCAGTTCGAGCGTACCCCGGCCTTCGAGCAGTTCCCCGCTCACGCGGTTGGTGTCTATGGGGCACACAAGGCGAAGCACCAGCAGCAGCTGCAGCAGAAGATGGCGGCGCAGCGGCTCAACGTTGGGGGCTCGCAGGCGAACAACATCCCGCAAGGCGTTTCGTTGAATGACGATGGCGGCGTTGGGGACACCAATGTCATGGAGGGCGGCAATGTTCGATGAGCTGAAACAACAGCCCCAGTTCATCGAGCTACTGCGGTTTCTTCAGCGGGAAATTGACAAAGAGCATGATTGTGTGGTAGTTGAAGCTAAGCGATCGGAACTTCCAGAGATCCGGTATCGAGTAGGACGGTATGAGGCTCTTCGAGATCTTCGTGCCGCATTGCAAGGAGATGATCGTGCCTCCGAAGAAGCGTAACCTACTCCAGGCCACGGGCGACTTCGTGCGCGAGACCATGAAGACTCAGGGTCTCAAGCGGCAGATCAAGAAGAAGCAGGCCCAGGTGGCAGACATTCATCGCGGCAAGCAGCAGCTTGGCCGCGCCATGCAGGGCGGTGCTGTGGGCGGCTTGTCGGGCCGTGCTGCCAGTCGGCTGGCGAGCGACCCCAGCGCTTTCAATGGCGGGTCAAACCGCAAGAAGGGCGGCGGCAGCGGTTACCGTTAGCTGTCGTAGAACGAGGACCAAGCGAAGAGCCTTCGCTTACTCGCTGCCCAGCGTTACGGGCACGGAGGCCACATGAGTGAACCTATCAACCCGGCACTCTCTCAGGGTGCCCAGGACGTACCGCCGGACCCGTCCCCCGGCCAGGGTGAGCCCCAGGAACCGACGCAGTCTGCCACCCCTCCCGGTCCGGGCGCGGGTCAACAGCCCGGTGATGCAGACTCCGGCGATGACGACGGCAAGCGGACACCCGACAACGTGCGGGGAGAGCTTCTACGGAAGATGGAGCAGCAGCAGGCTGCCCTCGACCAGAAGTTCGCACGTCTTGAAGGATTGCTGGAGGGAGTCCAGGCGCAGCCTGCTGCACCGGCCCCCCAACAGCCGCAAGGGCCACCGCAAGTCACCGACATGACTTCCGCCCAGCTGGAGGCCTTGCGCCCCCAGGTGCCGGAGGCCAACCACGCGGAACTGGATCAGCTGATCCAGCAACGCCGGATCGACGAAGCGGTGTCCTCACGGGTGGACCAAGCACTGACGGCGCAGACGCGGCGTCAGACGCAGCTCCAGGCCAACCAGACGGCGCATGCCCGATGGCCCGAGTTGCGCGACCCCGGCAGCCGGTTCTACCAGCTGACCAACCAGATCCTCAACGAGCGAGGTGACATGGTGGCCAACGACCCCACAGCACTGCTGAGTGCGGCCAACGAGGCCGGCATGCAGCTGGGGCTGCGTGGTCAGACCACGCCGACCTTGCAGCGCGGGGGATTGAACAACGTGCCCCCCAATTCGCAACCGCCTCAGAACGACCCCCAGAAGCCGGTGCTGTCCCAGGAAAAAGCCGACGAGATTGCGGCCAACCTCCAGGGTGCACTGCCGGATGGGAAGAAGTTCGACATGAAGCGGGTGCAGAAGCGGTATCAGCACCAACAGGCTGAACGCGGCACGATGGTCAAGGGAGGCAACTGATGGCTGGCAAAACGGTCGCGGAACGGAACAAGGAGCTGGAGGCTCAGCTGGCTGAGCAAGCGCGTGAGCTGGCGGAAGAGCAGCAGCTGCGTGCGGCGGCTGAGGCTCGGGCAGAAGACGCCGAGGGCGAGTTGCAGGATCTGGCGAGTCAGATTCCCGCTCAGACCCCTCAGGTCGTCGATGCCAGCCTCGACGGTGAGCCCGTGGTCTTGCACGACCCCTTCGATGTGCAGAATCCCCACAAGTTCAAGGCGCATCCGCCCGGTTATCGACTGGGTTGGATCAACCCAACGTATCGGGACGGCCACCGCATGTGGCGTGGATGGGACCCGGTCACGTTCGACGACGACGTGGGGCAGCACCTGGAGCGCTACCTTCAGGACCCCCCGCGTAAGATGTCGCACCAGACCGACAACCTCATCCGGCGTGGGGACGTGATCTTGTGCCGGCTGGACATCAGCATCTGGAATGCGCGGCAGCAGAAGCGCACCCGGAAGTCCGCCTTGGCGCGGCAGCAGCACGCTCAGGACTTGCAGGCCGATCCGCGGCCGAAGCTCCAGCGTGATCAGTCGCAGCCCAGGATCGACAGTACCCACCAGCCAGGACGTGTGATGACCGGCCCCGAATAGGGGGTTCGACATGGCTTACGCTGGCGGGAACCAGGCACTGCCTGGTCTCAACCCGGTCTCGGCCGGGGTCGCGGGCACGGCACCTCGTGTGCGCGAGTACGACATCAACTCCACGAACGTGGCGCTGGTCGGTGAGGGCTGCTTGCTCTCCTACGACGGCACCACGGGCGTGACCCTCCAGGCCGCGGTGCTGACCGGTCGGCCGAACACCATCGGTGTGGCGGCTGAGACGCCGCGTACCGGTGCGACCAAGGTCAAGGTGTACGACGATCCCGAGCAGGAATTCGTCGTCATCTCTGACGGCACGATCACCACCACGGTGGCTGCCAACATGGTTGGCCTGTTCACCGCGGTGGTGAGCAACACCCGCAGCGCGACGACCGGTCGGGGCAAGACGAAGCTCGACATCTCGGCCGTCACCAGCGCTGCTCTCGTCACGCAGGGCGATCTGATGCAGATCGTTCGTACCGAGCAGATCGTTGGCCAGTCCAACACCGGTACGGCGACTCCGGGACCGACGAGTCTGTACGCGCAGATTCGCGTGAAGATCGCCAAGCACGCGCACAACTACGGCAGCAGCTCCCAGCTGCGGAACACCTAGGGGAGGTGAGCAATGGCACTCGGTGGTGGACTCACACTACGGGGACAGTATGGTGATCTGTTTTTCGATCGCCTGCCGTTCATCGATGAGATTCTGTTCGAGCAGTTCAACGCTCACCCGCTGGAGTACTCGCAGGTGTTCAACGTGCGAGACAGTGCGCGGGCGTTCGAGAACGTGACGGCGATCACCGGCTTCGGAACCTTCAGTGAGAAGTCCGAAGGCGACACGATCGACTACGACAAGACCCTGCAGGGCTTCGACCGCCGGTTCACGCACGTCACCTACTCCAAGGGCGTGAACATCTCGTTCGAGGCCGCGGAAGATGACATCGACGGTGCGATCAGCGACGTGATGCCCCCGCTCGCGCGGGCGGCTCGCACGTCCATCGAGATCACGGCGTGGGATGTCATCAACAACTCCTTCGGCACGTCCACGACCCCGGATGGTCAGCCGCTCTATTCGGACAGCCATGTGCTGGTCGGTGGCGGCACCTACGACAACCTGGTGTCCGGCGACATGTCCATCTCCAACCTGGAGACCGCGATCAACCTGTTCGACGACATGGTCGATGATCGTGGCCTCCCCATCCAGAACACGCCTTCGATGCTCGTGTACCCCACCAACCTGCGTTGGCTGGTGCACGAGATCCTGAAGTCGGAGCTGCGTGCGGACACGGCGAACAACGCGACCAACGCCCTCAACCAGGTCGGGCTCGGCACCCTCATGTGCCACTACCTGACCGGTGACGACGACTGGTTCCTGTTCTCCAGTCCCAGCGAGCACCGTGTGCTGTTCTACTGGCGCAAGGATCCGGTGACGGACCACACCGTGGACTTCGACACCGGCAACTACAAGACCAAGATGACCTACCGCTGCTCCCAGGGTGCCGCCGACTGGCGCAACACCGTGGGTGGCCAGGGCGCTTAACCGGGAGGTGGGATATGTCCCAGCACGGACCCGTCACCCGGTTCTACAACCGCCAGACCGACCTTGACGGGCCGGTCTCTGGGGCGCTGCATGTGTTCCATGTGCGGTTGGAGAACATCGCGAACAACGAGACGGATTTTCACACCATCCACATTCCGCAGGGCATGACGTTCTACGTCACCGACGTGTACGCCTACTGCGGAACGGTGGCTGGGGATCCGCAGATCACGGTGGGCAAGACCCTGGCTGGTACTCAGCTGGTGGCGAGCGTCACGCTTGCGACCGGTGAGAACGAGCTGACGGTCAAGTCGACCAACAGCGTGACGCCGTTGGTGAGTGCCAACACCACGGGCACCAAGGAGTTCATCGATGTGCGTATCGTGGGCGATGCCAACGATACCATCGCTGAGCCCGTGTCGGTGTCGGTGGTGGGCCACATCAGCCGGCCACCGGATTCGGTGTTGTAGCCGAGACCGCGTGTGATGCGGGGCCGGCTGGCCATGGCTGGCCGGCCCCTGTTCCTTGGAGGACCAACTTGAAGGAATTCCACCCAAACGAGAATGTGACAGACGATGCTGTCATGGATGGCGAAGTGAGTGTGCTGATGGGTCAGCGCTCGGCCATCAAGCTGTCTGCTGGCCCGAAGATCATGGTGGCTGTGCCGATCGGACCTAAGCCGGTCACCAGTGTTCTCAACTGCCCCCAGTGTGCTACGCGGGGGGAGGAACACACCGAGATGCAGGTGGATGACGGCTACCGGCCCGAAGCCATGGTGCCGGTCCAGTTCATGATCCAGCAGATGAACTGGCTGCCGCCCCTCAACGTGACGATGGGGTACACTTGGAAGTGGGGCATGCGTTCGCCGAACGCGCGGCAGATCATGACGCAGGAGTGCCTGCGGATGCCCACCCCGCCCGAGTACATCTTCTATGTGGATGACGACATGATCATCCCGCCCACGGGCCTGTACCAGCTCTACAGCCTGATGGAGCGCCACAAGGATTGGGGCGCGGTCACGGGTGTCTACTCGACGCGCCAGAGTCCCCCGGAACCTCTGATCTACACCAAGCATGGCCAGGGTCCTGATTGGGACTTCGAGATGGGGCCGGGTGCGCAGCCGACCCAGATCATGGGCTGTGGTGCCGGCGTGATGCTGGCGCGGGTGTCTGCGATCAAGAGCTGGATGGAGCTGAACCCCGAGGAACCCATCTGGGCGGACTCGGTGGAGTACCCCGCGGCCAACGGTGGCCGGGTGACGTGGGGTCACGATGTGCGGTTCATCCGCAACCTGACCGAGGCTGGTTGGCCCTGCTATGTGGACGGCAGTCTGATCTGCGGGCACTACGACCTGAAGACCAACCAGATCTTCTCGGTCCCGTCCGATGCGCCGGGCCTCAAGAAGCGCATGACCAACAGCGAAACCTACTGGGACACGGTGTTCACTCGTGAGGGTGCGGACACCTGGCGGCAGTACCCCGACATGTTCAAGCTCGTCATGCGGGCACTGGAGAACGCCACCCCTTTCGGGGAGAGCACCGGGGCGAGGAACGGCTACTTCCACGACCGGGTCGTGTTGGAGCTTGGGTGCGGCCCTGGTGTCCTGGGGTCGCATCTGGTGGGCCAGTTCCCGGTGAAGTATGTGGGGACGGATCTCAGTGAGGTGGCGGTCGCACAGTGCCAGGCGCGAGGGCTGCAAGCGTACCAGCTCGACCTGCACGACCTGGACATCGAAGACCTCTCGGGTGTCACTGATGTGATCGCCACCGAGCTGTTGGAGCACCTGGACGAGGTGCTGCTGGACCATGTGATGGAGCGGCTGGCCAACGCGACGACGGTGGAGCAGCTGATCGTGACGGTGCCTGACCGGTGCATGCCGCCGGAAGAGGTGCCCGAGCACGAGCGGGTGTTCGACCCTGAGACCATGCAGCAGCTGCTGGAGAAGTACGGCTGGACCAAGATCCAGATCCAGGACAAGGAGCAGGTGGACGGCACCCACATGGTGGTGCTGGCGAAACGAGAGTAGCAATGTCGACGTTGTGGGTGTCGGTGTCCGGTACGGACACGAACAGCGGAACCAATTACACGTTGGCCAAGAAGACGGTCTACGGCGCGATTGGGGCAGCGAGCAAGGGCGACGTGATCAACGTCGTCAACGACGGCACCCACACGCTGGGCGACTTTGTCGACCTGTCCAGCCAGATGATCGATGGGGACTTCGCCGGGACTAACTACGACACGGATCCGGGTCTGACGATCCAGGGCACCGACAGTAGTGGTAACCCGGCGATGACCCATTACCAGGCATCGGTCGATGGGGGAACGCAGACCTACTTCGTGCGATTCAATGGCGGCAGCAGTTTCACCACGGTACGCGGTTTCAAGCTCGATTACTCGACGGTGGCCGGCACCGTGACCAGTGCCAACTCCCTGCGGCCCATCTACGCCTTCAACACCGTGGGTAGTGCGCGGTTCTTTGATCTGGAGTTCCTGTACTCGACGGATGTGGGCTCCAGTGTCAACATCACCACCAACACCAACCCTCTTGAGTCGTTCTACTGGCGCACGGCACACAACGGCAACATCGAGATCGCCCGGTGCCTCTTCATCAATGCGCGGTTCCCCCTGCCGGCCATGCAGGGGGCACAGTTCGACATGCACAACAATATTGTGTTCTCGGACTGCACGTCGGTGGCATCGGTGGCGGCTGCGCAGCAGGCTTCCGGTGGCACTCCCACTGCCCAGCGTTTCCGCAACAACACACTGATCCAGCGACGGTATGGGGCGGCGCTCGCACCGACTAACTTGGTGGACTCGACCAACGACACCGCGGTGCTCGGATACTACAACAACCTGGTGTACACCGAGGCGGGCTCGAATCTGGGTGGGGGCAGTCCTGGCATCGATGTGGCGCTCAAGGGGGCAGCTGTGGCGGCGCAGACCACGCCGTCTGGGACCATGGCCTACGACCTGTTCGCGTGGGGGCCGTATGCGACGGCGGCGATTCCCGACTGGGCGTCGGCGAACGGTTATGCCAGCTACCAGTTTGATCCGATCTACCGCGGGGGCGGCTCGAACACGCCCAACACGCTTCCGACCAACTCGACCGAGGTGACGGCGGCTACCTACGCTGACGTGTTCAACGATGCGACTGCAGCGTGGACGTGGACGCCCGATGACTACTCCCATGACCTCCCATTCGACATGCGCCCGATTGTGGGACGGACAGCCGCATCCGATGGTGGGGTCGTGGGGGCGGTCACCGCTGCGATCATCCAGGAAGTGCCGCCGACCGAGTCTGACGCACCGGCTGTGGCGGACCTGGACTCGGCCCCGTTCTACCGGCCGGTGCTTCGAGCTGATGCGTGGGCGCAGGTTCGGATCAGGCGCAACCAGGTACGGGACCATGTTGATTTCCGGCACTACCTCAAGCGTGAGGTGTGGAACGAGTTCACATCGCGGATCGTCACGGTTGGCGATACGGCGAGTACGACCATCACGCTGGCGGGCGTGGCCGACTCCAAGGCGGTCATGCTGCAGACCGACCAGCAGATGGCAGTGACGGTGGTTTGGAACACGAGTAGCGGGACGGATTCCTTCCAGGCGACGGTCAATGGTTGCCTGATGATGGACCAGGTGGGAATCTCCCAATTGAACGTGAGCAACACGTCGTCGACCACGGCGAATGTGCACCTGTCGGTGTTCGAGTAAGGAGACTGAGCCATGGCCTTCCCGTATGACCACAAGGGTTCCGCGAACCGTCAAGAAGTGATCGTGTTGAAGGGTCAGCAGGAGCTGAGCGCTACAACTTCGATCTACACCACCGACATCAATCTGCCCTATGCGGGGTGGAACGTCGGCGTGAATCTGTGGCTGACCGACGCCAACACCGCGGCCAAGATCTATGTGCATGCGTACATCGATCACGCGCAGACCATCGAGACCGGCAAGTGCTACTTGCTGCAGTACGACGTGCAGTCCCCCGCGACCAGCATCACGGTGGCTTCGTCGTCCCTCGACGGCCAGGCCTTCGTGTTCCCCGCGCTCGGGACGCTGGGCGTGGCCGGCGGTGCGGGGATGTCCTCGCACGGGTACAAGCTGTATGTGGAGTGCGATGCCAGCTCGGGTACCCTGGACTACGAGATCGTGGCCCAGCAGCAGACGTAAGGGGACGCTATGCGTACCGGCCTTCAGGTTCTCCAGGAGATCCAGGATCGACTGGGTGACCGCCAAGCAACGACCATCGAAGGCACGCTGACCAACGACACCCGCAAATTGCTGCGGTTGATGAATCGCGTGCTGAAGAACATGGTGTCGGCTGAGAAGTGGCCCATGCTGCGGACGCAGGGTCAGATCATCACGCAGGCCCCTCTTCAGGATGACATGCTGCTCGATCTGACCAATGGGTCGATCACCGTGTCGATCTCGGAGTTCGACAGCTCGACCATCACCTTCGAGCAGTCGCACCTCGTGTGGGGCATCCAGCTCGGGACGGGCTCGCCCATCTACCGGATCGCCAAGGTGGTGTCGCCGACGCAGCTGGAGCTGAACAAGCCGTGGCTCGGTGATAGCCAGACCATCACGTCGGCGGATGACGACACGATCGCGGTCAAGATGGCCATGGATCGCTATGCGCTGCCTGAGGACTTCGACCGCCCGACCGGTGAGTGGAAGGACTTCCTGTCCGCGTATGACATCGAGCCGTTGCCGGCCGAGAAGTTCGCCGAGACCCGACGTTCGCGGGGGCGGGACATCGAGTTGTCCAACCCCACGTTCTACACCATCCATGGGCTGGATCCGTCCAGCACATACCAGGTGCTGCACCTGGAGCCCTGGCCTCAGCAGCAGACGATGCTGGAGTTCGACTACCAGCACATCCACCCCGAGATCGAGGTGGACAACGATCTGGTGTTGTTCCCCCAGACCCAGCTGAGTGTCATCATCGAGGCCACGATCTACCTGGCCAACCGGGACTACAAGGACGATGAGCGGATGACGGCGGCGCTGCAGGAGTACCTGCAGCAGTTCAACGCGGCGCGGGGGCAGCGCACGGTGACGGATGAGAAGAAGCAGATCACCCCCTGGATGCGCAACCGGGCACGGTCGACCCGAGTGCAGCGCTCGGGGGTGCGGATCGATTACGGTGATGCCTTCGATCGATCGGACATGACGGACTTGCCATGAGTGATGCACGTCTGACACTCGACATGATGCCGTTGCGGGGAGGCCTTGCAACGGCCGGCAAGCGTTCGACTGTGGACGAACGTCAGCTCTGGGCTGCGCAGAACATGTACCCGGATCTGGATGGGGCACTGCGTACTCGGCCAGGCACCTTGCAGCATGGGCAGCGGCTGGTGCTGCCGGACCCAGATAACGTGACGGACTACTCGTACCAGGAGTCGCTGGCTGATCTGTCGAAATGGAATGTGACCGAGACAGCCACCGACGCAGCCTACGCCACAGCTAACGGCATGCTGACTGTGTCTCTGGAGACTGGTTCGATCGAGTTCGAGCACGCGGACACGGTGTCGCCGATCACGGGGCCGGACTGCACGGTGCGGTTTTCGGTTCGGATCACCAACCCCGAGGGTGCTGATACGACCGGTGGCCAGCTGCAGGTCCAGTGGAACTCGGGCGGCGGGGTGACCTCGAATGCTCGCCAGGTCGTGATCAATGCGACGGGGGTGGGCACCCTGGTGTCGAGCACCTACACGCACCCGACCGGTGAAGATGATCTGGATCTCGATCTGGGCGGGTTCCACGTCTATGAGCTGCGGTACGATGGGACTGCGGACACGGTGGGTGTGTATGTGGACGACACGTTCAAGTACACCCTTGACCTGTCTTCTGCGGACGTGCCTGCTTCGCTCAGTGCGTCGTTGCGTTTCCGCATCACGACAGGCACGGAGATCTGGAGCCTCAACCTGACCGACGTGATGTTCACGGACACTGACACCGATGGTCTCGCCGGCCAGGTGGTCAAGGATGTGGGCCGGTACGAACGTCGGCTGACCGGGGGCAGCATCGAGCGCAGTTTGCTGGCTGCGACCACCAGCAATCTCTATGTGGACATCGGGGACCGTGGGGTGTGGCGTCCGATTCTCGCCGTCGATCCAGGCCACACCCGGTTCCTGCCCTACCGTGACCGCCTGCTGATCTTCGACGACAACGGGCAGAACAACACCAAGGTTTATGCGTGGAACGGTGTCGAGCTGCCGGAGCAGGTCGTCGATGCCCCGCCGGTCCGCTTCGGCAGCGAGCACCGTACCCGCGTCTTCGCCTCCGGTGATCGGAACTACCCGCTGCGGGTGTACTTCACGGCCAGTCGCCAGTATGACATCTGGTTCGCCCCCGCGTATGACTCGGATGAGACTTTCGAGGAAGTCACGCAGGCGGGCTACATCGACGTACCCAGTGAGACGGGTGATGAGGTCACCGGACTCTACGGCGAGTTCTTCGGCAACCTGGTGATCATCACCAAGCGAGGTATCTGGCGGCTGGCAGGTAGCAGCCCCGATTCGTTCCGCATGGAGAACGTGACCAAGAAAGTCGGCGGCGAGTCGCCGGATGGCATGGTGCAGATCGGCAACGATCTCTATGTGGTGGGTCGCCAGGGGGTGGTCTCGATCGCCAACGCCCAGAACTACGGTGATCTGCAGACCGCCATGCCCAGCGGGGCCATTGCCAATATCTGGTCCAGCCTGCCTGATGTGGCGGATCGAGTGGATCGCGAGCAGCTGATCGATTCGTACTTCGATGCCCTCCCTTCGCTTAACCTGGCCATCTTGGGTATGCGAGGGCAGGGCGAGAGTGCACTGGATCTGGTGTACGCTTACTCGCCCCTGAACCAGACCTGGTTCGGTCCCTGGACCTACGAGCCGACTTGCTTCAAGGCGATTGAGTTCGGCACCCCTACGTTGGAGCTGCTACTGAGCGGCACCAGTGAGGGCTATGTGGTGGTCACCGGACTTGGGGTGTACACCGATCGTGGGACCGCATACACGTCCAGGGTCGAGACTCCCATGTACAGTGGGCGTACCTTGGATACGGCGTTGACCAACCATGAGAAGCGGTGGCGTAAGCTGCGGCTGTTCCTGTTGCCGCGGGGGGACTGGGAGTTCACCCTGCAGTGGCGCACGGATAACCGGGACTTCCAGACCGAGACCCGATCCCAGCTCGGGGACAATGTGCCCGTGCTGAGCGATGATCTCCGCACCAACGTCGACCTGTTGGGCGATGCGGAAGAGATCACTGTGATCGAACAGACCTTGGATGACAATGGGCGCTACATCCACTTCGTACTGGAGAGCGACTACAACATCGTGCTGCAGGGACTGCAGGTCGAATTCGTCCCTGGCGACGACCCGGAGGCTTAGCCATGCCGAGTGCCATCACACTGCCGACTTTCGGCGAACGCGAACTGCTGCTGTACCAGAAGTTGAACGCGGCGATGGATGCGATCAATGCCCAGTTCGCTGCAGGCGTGGGTTCTGCAGAGATCGCCTGGCCCCTGACGGCTGGCGGCAACCTGGACATGTCGATCTACAACATCGTCAACGGGCGGCAGATCTGGGGATTCGTCAACGCTGCCGAGTACGACACCTTCGATGATGCGGTCACTGCGGCCGGCTCGGGCGGTGTGGTGCTGATCCCGCCCGAGACCACGGTGGTGACCAACGGGTCGTCGGTGACCGGTACCGGTACGACCGTGATCGGCTCGGGTCCGTCCAGTGTTCTCCAGATCACGGCGGATGCTTCGTCAGGCTACATGCTGCGCTTCGACAGCGTGACGCGGGGGCTGCTGGCCAACCTGACCCTCGATGGCAACAGTGCGACGGGTAGCGGGCAGGAAGGTATGCGGATTTCGGACTGCGCGGGCATGGTCGTGCACAACGTGTTCTTCCGCAACTTCTCGGGGGCACTGCTGCGCGTCCAGGGGGATACGTCGCAGGTCTCGATCATGGGCTGCCACTTCAATGGGGGCAGCGAAGAGCAGCTGTACGCCACCCAGTGCGACCTGATGTCGGTGGTGGGCTGCACCTTCGAGACGGCGGGTACCCTGCCGATCCGGTTGGCGTGTGCCAGTGGGTCGGCTGACCTGACGGTGGCCATCGGTGACACGGTGATTGACAACGCGGGTGATACCGGGATCTCGTTCACCGGGTTCAACGCGGCGGGCAGCACGTCGCCGGGCCGGTTGTGGATGTCGAACGTGGGCATCAAGAATACGGGCGGCACCACGAAGGATGGGCTGGTGGCTGGTACGGCCACGGCGGTGTTGGAGTCCTGCCAGATCTCGAACTGCCTGGTGCGCAGCACGACTGCCGGCGGTATGTTGATCAACGCCAACTATGGCACGATCAGCGGCAACACTATCGAGGATCCCACCACCTTCGGCATCGACCTGGACACCTCGCGGTATGTGACGGTGCAGGGCAACTACATCAACTCGGCCACGCTGGGCATCGACACGTCGGCGGGCCAGAACTGCATGGTCACCGGCAACTTCTTGCGGGACTGCACGACCGGCATCGCTTACGGCGGCACCAACCACATCATCAACAACAACGAGGGAGCGTTCCAGAGCGCGGAATCTGGATCGTTTGACTATGTGATCTCCCCCGCGGGCACCTACACTGGTTCGGTGGGTGACGGGGCTGCGACCCTGGCCACTCTGGAGATTCCTGCGGGCGTGCTGCGCCAGGGCAGCGTGGTCGAGATCTGGACGCAGGGTCGGGCTGGCTTGGTGGATCCTGATGGGGTCACGGCCATCGATCTGCGCGTCAATGGGGCAGTGATTGCCAAGGCGGACATCGGTACGGCCGTCGCTTCGGTGAACGACAACTGGTCGATCCATGGTCAGTGCGTGGTGGTCAGCTGTGCCAACAACAGCGGCTTTGGTTTCGGCACGGGTTTTGGGCAAACCTACGGACGGGTGGTCATCACGCAGGACGGCACCAACGTCACGATGGATTGCTCGACGGCCATCAACATCGATGTGTACATGACCCCGGCTACCGACCTGGACAACTCGACGTTCATTGCGAAGAACATCATCGTGCGCTATGGGCACGGGCAGACGCGGACCTTCACCTAGGGGTGCAGCATGGGGCGTAGGATTCACGGCAGGTTCCAGGCAACTGATGATTTGGTGCTCGATGGGTACCACATCGTGGGGTGGAACTTCTTGGCAGACCTGCCGACCGGCGGTGCGGTTGCGGGCAATGTACTGACCTTCGATGGCACGTCGTGGGGTCCTGCGGAGTTGGATATTCCTGAGGGTGGCGGTGGCGAAGACAACCTGGTCGACAGTGTGTTTGGTCGGCAGGGTGACGTGATCGGCACGGCGTCGGACTATGCGGTCATCGACGAGTTCCAGGTGCGCTCTCTTTGGCTAGAGCCCACGGCGCTCACAGGCGATGCCGGGTACATTCGATTCGGTGCGAGCGAGGTGGTGCAGTCCATCAGTTACAACATCGATGACGACCAGCTGAACGTCACTGCGCCCAACATGAAGCTCAACAGCCACGACGACGTGGACACGGACTGCTACCTGATCTTCGGACCGACCCAGCCTCCGGTGGTCAACCCGCCGTACCTGCTGTACCGGTACTCGAACGATACCTTCCACTTCAACCGCAAGATCCGGTTGGGGGATGTGCCGGCGGAAGATCCCCCCGATTACCAGGACACTCCGATCGTGTGTTACGGCGACGTGGTGATGGCGGATGGGCAGGATCTGCTTGGCGAAGATGTGTATGTGAACCATCTCGGGTCGAGTGAAGACGCGGTGGTGTATTTCGGGTCGGTGTCGGACCCGCAGGAAGGAATCTTCCGGTACAATCAGGACGCGGACTATTTCATCGCCAACAAGGGCATCTTGGCCCAGTGGCATGACGCCATTGACGAGTTGGCGACCTTCGGCCGGGCTGATGGGGCACACGTTCGATTCGGTGATCCGGTGGCAGATCCGCCGGAGACCATCGCTCGACTGGACTGGAACAAGACTCTTCAGCGTTTCGAGTTCGACCACCCGTTGTACGTCAACGGCACGATCTACGCTCAGCTCGAACAGTTCGATGCGATGAACGAGCCGACTGGGTTCCCCAGCCGAGATGACAACACCTACAGCTTCACGGATGGCACGCGCACCTACTCGATCAGCCCCACGGGGGCAGATTTCGACGTGTGGGTCAATGGCGTCAAGTACACGTTCTCTAGCCAGCAGGACGTGGTGATCCCTGACACTGAGGGGCTGCACTTCATCTACGTGAACAGCAGCGGCAACTTTGTCAGCACGACTACGTTCGCCAGCACCTTGATCACGGAGAACGCGCTGGCTTGTATCGTGTACTGGGACGCCACGAACAACGAGGCGATCTACGTTGGCGATGAGCGCCACGGCATGACGATGGATGGTGCCACGCATGTGCACATCCATCTGACGGATGGCACCAAGATTGAGAGTGGTCTGGGCCTGGGGGACATCACGGCGGACGGAAATGGCGATCTGGAAGCGGCGGCGACCATGTCGACGGCCGGCGGCACGATCTGGGACGAGGATCTGGACTTCGACATCACGGGGTCGTCCTCCCCCGCGCAGATTCCAGTGTTCTACCTTGAGGGTGCAACTCCGGTGTGGCGTCGGGACACTGCGCGGAACTACCCCGTGAAGCAGGGCACCTCGCGCCTGGCGTACAACGAGGACGTGGGCGGCACCTGGCAGCAGACCGACGTGGACAACAACGATCTGGTGCTGGCGCACATCTTCGCCACCAACGATCCTGACCAGCCCTACATCGCAATCCAGGGCCAGGACGAGTACAACAACCCTGGCCAGGCACGCGCGGGGGCGCTCACCGAGATCCAGAACCTGTTCACGGTGGGGCTGCCGTTCGTGGAGTTCGTGGCTGTGGCCACGGTTATTTACCAGACGAGTAATGGTTACGCCAACGGTTGCAAGGCGCGGATTCGTTCGACTGACGACGGCGACGACTATCTTGATTGGCGTTCGACCACGCTCTCGTCGAGCAGTGGACCCAGCAGCCACTTGAACCTGACGAACATCGGCGTCAACACGCATGATGAGATCGACGATCGGCTGGCTGAGACGGTGCTGCTGCTCAGCAGTGAGACCCGCACCCCTTACGTGACCACGGCCGATACCAATGCGGCTCGGGGCACGGCGCTGGCCAACGCGGTGGCTGCTGCGGTGAGTGGGGACTACATCATCGTCTACCCTGGTGAGTACGACACCCACGACATCATGGTCGACGGTGTGACGATGTACTTCATGCCGGGGGCCAAGATCAATTACACGGGGTCGACCAGCGGTGCCATCTTCGATGATGGTGGCAGTGCTACGGTGCTGACCGTGGATGGCTTCGGCGAGTTCTTCACCGATGGCACTGGGGCCAATGACCAGGTGATCAACTTGACCAACGGCGGCTCCAGCCTGTTCATCCGGTGCAAGTCGATGGAGTCAGACAACGGGCCGGCGGTGCGGGCTACGGGCACTGGATCGGGCAAGATCACGATCTATGCCGATGAGATCCTGTCCTACGATGGCACGATCGACAACGTGTCCACGGGCATGACCATCGAGGTGTTTGCACGGCGGTTGTCCAGCTCGAACAACCTCGTGATCGAGCTCGATGGTGGTTCGATCATCGTGCACGGAGCGGAACTCGACGGCGACGGCACCTCTACCGCGGTGGTGGAGTTCATCACCGGGGATTTGATCCGGCTGGAGAACTGCACGTTGATTGCCGACACGGGCAACGAGTGCATCACCAGTGCGGCCAGTGCGGATGATCTGATCTGCATCAACTGCGAGTTCGACACCGATCAGACCAACGCGATCGTGGGCGGCAACGCTTCGCTCAACAACTGCTGGCTGAAGGACAGCGGTTCGCCTGTCACCAGCAGCGGCACGTTGAAGCACCTGGATGCTCGGATCTCCAAGATCAGCGCCAGTTCGACAACGGTGACGGTCGAGGACCATGAGACGTTGTTCATGATTGGCAGCAACGGCATCACGGTCGCAGCCTCTGATCCTATCGGGTTTGGTCCCACGTTCACGGTGTCGTTCAACAGCTCGGCATTCGTGACCTTCGGCGGTGTGACTGCTACGTTCTTTGTGATCACCAGTTCGATCATCGAGGGAACGACAGGCGCGGGGGTCACAATCGATGGTATGCTGTTGAAGGACGGCAAGACCGCGGGGGCTAACGTCCAGGTTTCTGCACCGTCGACGGCGTCAGATACCGGTGTGGCCGGCAGCATGGCTTACGACAGCAGCTATTGGTATGTGTGTACGGCGACGAACACATGGAAGCGAGCGGCACTATCGACCTGGTAAAGGCAGGCAACATGCACGTTGTTCAGCAGCTTGGGGCGTTCGACAAGGTTCTATTCATCAAGCTGGTCAACGCAGGCCAGTACTACCCGAAGTTGCATGCTCAAGACCTGAACGGTGTTCCGTGCTGGGGCATCTACCGGGGCGATGGCGAGTTGGTCGGCGGTGTGATGGTGATCATCCAGGGACTGCACTCCTACCTGGACTACTTGTACATCGCACCCCAATGGCGCAATATGGGTTACGGAGTGCGGCTACTAAATAGTGTGCGCGGTGAGTTGTTCGAGCAGGGGGTGCGTTATGTCTACGCATCTATCAGCGGTTTGAACGAGGTGTCGGGCAAGCTGGCCCTGCAGCACCGCGGCAAGATCGGGTTCCCGTACCTGCATGTGCGGGTCGACCTGGAGGAAGAAGATGGGGAGTTCAACCACGACCACGGAGCAAACGTCGAGCATTCCGGGAGCCAGCCAGCAGGAGACTCAGGCTCGTAACATGCTCATGCAGCTCGCGCAGGGCGGGATCGGCCAGCTGAACCTGGGTGAACTGGCCTCCGGTGAGCTGAGCGTCAGTCCGCAGGACGCCGACTTGGTTCGCCAGATCGCGAGCTTGACCGGTGACATGCAGCGGAACCAGGCTCAGCAGAACTACGAGGCCATGGCTGGTTCGGTCGAGGGCCAGCTGCTGGACCGTGGTATGGAAGACAGCAGCATCGAAGCGGTGAGCCAGGCGTTGCTGGGTCGCCAGCTGCAGCAGTCGCTCGACCAGGGTGCGATCCAGAACCAGATCACGAGCAGCCAGATGCTTCAGCAGATGCCCTTCCAGCGGGCGGGCCTCCAGCTCAGCGCCAACCAAGCACTCCTGCAGCAGGTGCTGGGTGGAGCGCAGGCGGTCGGTAACATGGGCCTGCAGGAGCGACTGGCGCAGATGACCACGACGCAGTCCACCGAGACGCCGTTCGACTGGGGTGCCATGATCGGCACGCTGGGTGGCCAGGCGATGGGGGCTGCGATGAAGGCTGGTACCGGTGGTGCGGCCGGCGGCGCAGGCGGTGGCGGCGGCGCAGCTGCAGGCTGATAGGAGAAGCCATGGCGGACCTGACAAACAAGGTGAGCGCGACCAGTGGAGCGCTGCCGGATCGTATCGCTGCTCAGGCTGCGCCGGATGCGAATTCGGTGGACCTGATCCAGCAGCTCACACAGTTGACCCAACAGCAGCAGCAACTGCAGCAGCAGGAGCCGGCCAGTGCGATGGGCGAGATGGGTTCGTTGAAGAACATCATCCCGTTGATCCTGGGACTGGGCGGGTCCGCCCTTGTTGGTGGACGCCAGGGCGCTCTCATGGGGGCGAACTTCGCCAGCAGTTTCATGGGCCAGAAGCAGCTGCAGGCAGCTGAGAAGAACCAGCAGCGTGTGGGCCAGATGAAGATGTTGAACGACAGCATCGACAGCCAGCGTGGCCGGCTGATTCAGCTGTTGCAGGCCCAGCCCGACATGTTCGTCGACCCCGAGACCATGCAGCCCACTGTGGACCCGCGCCTCTTGGGTTACGCCAGCACGGGCCTCATGATCCCCATCGACCCCAGCTCGAACTACAAGCTCAAGCGTCGGCTCAAGGGCCAGGAAGAGCAGTTTGCTGTGGGACGGGACATGTTCGAGAACGGCGGCACGCCCGAGCTGCGTGTCGAAGGTCTCCGGGTCATGGGTTCGTCACTGGGTGTCGAGTGGTCGCAGAACGTGATGGATGCGGCGGTGCAGGGCAACGAGGCCGGCATCTGGGAATCGCTGCTGACCGATGACAACTTCACGCCCCAGAGCGTGACCGGGGCCATGGCCCATGCACGGCGGAACAACATGTCGATCCTCGATGTGGCCACCATGCTGGTGCCGGTGGACAAGGCAGTGGGTGGGGACATCACCATTCCCGAGGCTACCCTGGCGGCTCTCGACGAGTACGCGGACATCCTGCGTCAGAACCCCGAGTTCAACGATCCCATGCTGACCCTGCAGGAGAAGATCGAGCTGGCCTTCCCTGACGAGGCCGACAAGGTGCTGCTCCTGATGGAGAAGTTCGGCGAGGGCGGGGTCTCGCCCACCACCATGGCCAACCAGGTGGAATCCAGCGTGGCCATGTTCACCATGCTCGATCAGATGGCTCCTGGTGCGCTCGATCCTATGCTGCGCAAGGTGGGCCTGTCGAAGGATGATCCTGCGTGGGTCTCCAAGCTCGCCACCCGTTCGGTCGAGTTTGTGATGCCGACCCTGGTGCAGATGGATCGGGAGAACGCTACGCGCCGGGTGTCCAGCATGTCGGAGACCTTCGCGGGGGACCTGGCCAAGCTGAGCGTGCCGGGCCTGACGCCGGAGCAGCTGCGGAGCGTGGCCTTCCGCCAGGTGATGGAACTGCGGAAGAAGTACACCTCCGAGACCGGGGTGCTCGACTTCGAGGGTATGAGCCAGGGCTTCGATGCGCTGCGCCAGGACTCGGAAGCCTATCGTCAGACCTTGATGCAGATCGGTGGGGTGGCGTCTGAGCCCCCCGCGGCCGAGCCTACGTCCCCTGCGGGGTCTCAGGGCACACAGCCCCGGCGGCGAGATCCTGCCCCTGACCGTTTTTGAACTGAGGTAGGCCATGCCTGACCCTTACGACAAGTTTGCTACGCTGCGGGAGAACGGAATCGCACTCGGTGATGCCGGTGCGGTTGTGTTCCCCGAGCTGCCTGGTGACGCGGCCACCGCTGCAGCCGGTGAGCTGGAGCGCCAGAACCAGCCGACCGGCCCGGCTCCGACCGAGGCTGAGGTCGCGGTGCAGGACTCCGTGCCTCATTTCCGGCAGCGGTTCCAGATCCTGGGGGCTGACTCGGCCGAGGCGTTCAAGCAGGCTACCCTGCTGGGCGAAGAGATGACCGCCACGGCTGCCAGTCTCGATACCCCGTTGGAGATCCCCGAGGAAGGGATCAGCATCGCCAACCTCGACCAGACGATGCGCCACTGGCGGGACATGGCCGCGGGGCGTGTCACCGAAGGCGTCTCCGGCTGGGCTGGCGTGGGCCAGGACATGGTCAACCTCGATACCGCGTTCCGTTCCACATGGGGGGCGCTACAGCAGGTGTGGTATGGCCTGCGGATCGGGGAGAGTCCCGAGGAAGCGATCGCTCGCTTCTGGCCCACCGCCAGCTTCCCGGCTGATGAAGGGGAGAGCGAAGAACGTGCCGTGGTGTGGGCTGCCACTGAGATGGCCATGAAGCGCACACTGGGTGAGATGGGGCGTTGGTCCCCGCTGTACCAGTTCGGTCCCCAGAGCTTCCGGGACAACGTTGAGCAGACCATCGCCGAGGCTCGCGACCTGGGCAGCGTGTTGACCAGCTCGGAGTGGCATCGAGGCCTGCTGTCAGCTCGTGAGGTCTCGGAGTACAACGCGGCCGGCTTCGGGTTCAACCCGTGGGCTGCTGCAATTCCTGGGCTCAGCGACAAGGTGTTCATGGACCGGCTGGCTCCCGAGGGTTCGGAAGAGCGACTGCGCATGGATGCCCTGGTGCGTGAGCACGCGACTGCAGCCTATGCCCAGATGTCGGAATCCTGGCACGGCCGGGCTGCGATGCTGGGCATTGCCATGGGTAACGTGATCCAGGACATGGTGGAGGACCCCCTGATCGTCGTCGGTGAGGCTGCCCCGGCTGTGGTGACCACGGCACGCAGGGCATTGCCGGTGGCGTCTCGGGCTCGGGTCACCGCTGGTCTGGCACGGCACAGTGGCCGGCCGGGCGACATCATGGACGCCCTCAACGATGCCGAGTCCTGGGTGCGCAACTCGGAGCGGGTGTTCAACCGGAACCAAAGTGACAACGCGGCACGTCAGCTGGCGCATGCTCAGCGAAACCTGGTGCGAGTGAAGGCCCTCAGGGAGGAACTTAAACGCGGCGCGACCGAACGGATGCGGGTAGAACTCGCGCCGCGGGCCAACCCTGAGACCGTGGCCAAGCTCGGTCGGGTGTACCTGCAGCACGCGGACAACGCTGATGTGGCTGCTGACCAGACGATGGCGCTCATGCGGCACCTCGAACACGAGGCGCGAGCACGGAAGGTCGGTCTGGAACGTCGAATTGCCAACCTTGAGCACTCGGACGATGCGCTCGCGCCGTCGCTCTTCGACGCCCAGCAGCTCGGTGATGACATCCCCTCCCTGCAGACACAGCTTGACCAGGCTGTGGCTGAGCAGGACCAGCTGGCTGCCACTCGCCAATGGTTGCAGAACAAGCTGCAGAACCCGGAAGGCACCCGGCTCGAAGGATCGTTCCGTGGAGCCATCGAGGACCAGACCCCGTATGAGCCCATGTTGGTTCGCATGGAGCAGGTGTCGATGGACCGGGACACGGTCGGTGATGAGCTGCTACGGAATATCCGTCGTGGCATGAACGAGGGGGCCAACGAACGGGAGCTGATGGGCTGGGAGGTGCGGTACCGCCAGCTGATGGACGGCACCATCTCACCTGAGGATGCCTTGACCCGGCCCAACCTCACCGACAAGCAGCTGCTCGAACACGATGTGATGAGCGCTCGCTTGGCCAGCCTGCGGAACAGCCAGGAGCCTCTGGAGATGCTGACCGCCGATGACGCGGCCGAGCTGCTGTACAACCAGAGCACCGTGGGACCGGATGCTCCGAGTCAGGCTGCTGAGGCTGCCCGTGTGCTTGCTGCCGGCGGCGACATCGATGACGTGCAGCTGCGTCTCATGGACGTGGACACCTACCTGTCCAGTTATGGCACGCGCATGCGTCCCGAGCTGGGCATGGACGATGCTCCCAATGTGTGGGCTGGGCCGGATGCGTTCCGCACTCAGGTCGAGGCAGCTGATTGGCAGCAGTCCATGTGGGAGAAGATGGGCGACAAGTTCGCCAAGGGACTGTACCCCCGCGCGTGGAACTACCGTCCGATCGCCTTGCTGCAGATGCTGCGTGAACCCATGTGGGCGGTCGGCAGTGTGAACCCGCGCCTGATGCGCCGCATCGACAACGCCCTCATCGGCGAAGACTTCGAGATGCAGCGGCTCACCGGCCTGTTCGACTCGGAGTTCCGAGCTCTCGGGATCCTGGACAAGAAAGGCAAGGTGGACCCCGAGCTTGCGGAGAAGTGGTTCGACCTGATGGACCTGGACCCCACCAGTCCCGAGTTCTCTGCTGCCATGCAGGAACTGTCGGCTGGTGAGATGCGGAGCTTCCGTCGCATGCGCCGGGTCTTCGACTTCATGGGCGACAAGCAGGGGCTGCGTGACACCGACCGGCACCTGGTGGGTTACATCTCCCACGTCATGGACGAGAAGATGTTCGCGGGGGGCTCGATGCCTCCCGAGTTCCAGGGTATTCCGGCCAGCGAGGTGGTGTTCCACCCCTACCTCCAACAGCGTCTTGGCATCGAAGGTAAGGTGCAGCGGGACATCACCGTGGCTGTTGACCGGTACATCCGGGCCAGCTGCCGCAAGTTGTACGTTGAGCCGTTGATCGATGACCTGCGGTTTGCTGCCGGCCGGGCCGTCTATGAGGACCCCAGCCTGTCCTGGTTCCCGACCTACACTGATCACATGATCAACGTGCTGCAGGGCCGTCCTTCGTGGGCGGGCAGCATGGTTGATAATGTGTTCGCCAGCAACAAGGCCATGGGTCGCACCATCGAACGGGTGCACCAGGAGACCGGCCGCATTGCCGGTGTCAACGATCTGGTCCAACCCCCGCGTAAACGGTATGTGCCCCTCGATCCCGCTGTGCGGGAAAAGGTCCACAGCACCGTGTACGGGGCCACGACCTTGGCTTACATGGGGGCGCTCACGGGCAACCGTCGCTACTTCCCCATGGCTGTGGCCACGGGGCTGACCACCACGGGTGGACGGTACGGCACCTGGCGCACGCTCCGGGGTGTGCTCATGAACACCCTTCCCCAGTACCGGAAGCTGTCGCAGTCCGCGGGGGTGGAAAAGCAGTGGGGCAAGTTGCTCGAACCCACGGGCGGCAACTCGATGGCGCAGCAGGTCCAGCGGTTGTCGGAGACGCTGTCGAACGTGCACCTGGGCACCCCCAGTTTGCAGTACACCGAGAACACGATTCGTGGGTGGACCTTCCATGCTGCACTGAGTGACTTGATGAGCAAGACCGGGTATCGTACCTGGGACGAGGTAGCTGACGCAGGTCTGGCGAACAGCTACCTGGCTGAGGCGGCGCAGATCACTCAGGAGATCAACCACCGGTTTGGTCCTCTCGGTCGGGCTCCTGCGCTGCGCCGTCTCAGTGAATCCGGCACCAGTGCAGCCACCCAGTTCCTGAGCTTCCCCTTCAAGCAGCTGGAGACCATCGCCTCGATGACCGCCCAGAACCCCGGCTACCTGGGGCGCTACCTGGCGTTCTCCGGCGCGATGTCGCGTCTCGGGTCGCAGCATGGCGTGGACCTTGGCCAGTATGTGGGCGTGCCGACCGACTTCGACACCCAGTCGATCATGACCGAGACCCTGCGTCACTGGATGGACGTGGCGGTGCAGACTGGCAAGGTGCTCGATGGCACGGGTGATCCGGCTGCGCTCGACGACGCGGTCACCATGGCTCTCGAAGACGTGAACAACCTGATTCCGATCTCGAACGCGGCCAACAGCTGGATCGAGTCCTACTCGAACCTGCAGACTGGTGAAGTCCGGCGCGGGGGCGAGCTGGTTCGCGAGCTTGACTTGGGTCAATTCGAGTGGGATGATTCGGTCAGTGTTGGGGAGAATTTGTCTCGTTTGCCGATGGGGTTCTACGGGGAGGATGGATCCCAAACTGACATGGCGTCGGTGCTCACCGGCCTCCGAGCCACCAGTGCCAACATCGAGAAGCAGCAGTACGATGCTGCCAACCAGCAGCTCCGGGATGTGGCTTACCGGAAACGCCGCATTGCGGAAGAGCTGGACCACTACTTGACGACCGGGGACGGCGTTGAGTACAACCGTGTGTTGAATCGCGCAATCGCGGACGGGGTACTTCCTCCAGACCTACAACGTGTGGCCGAGCGGTCGGTGCGGAACCACGCACTCCCACGGCTCCTGCGGCTGCAGGCTGACCAGACGGAACATGCCCTGAAAGTGCTCCAGGCGATCCGGGCGAACAGGGGACGTGAATGATGTCCAACGAGCGTGGTTTCATGAGCAAGATCTGGTTCGAGGCCAGCAAGGTGCTGGTCGTCGGCGTCATCATCGTGGCGGTCACCGGAGTGAACACCTTCCTGCTGCAGGACGTGTACACCAAGGGGGCAGTCGATGAGAAGCTGAGCCACGAGCGTGAGCTGCAGGAAGCACATCGTTCCTTCCAGGAGCAGCAGTTCGAGCAGCTGAACGACCGGCTCGACCGGATCGAGACCCTGATCCAGGATGCGATCAATGGCGGGTAGGCTCCAGGCACCTTGCGGTATCACCGTGCACCACTCGGCCACGGCCGATAACCTGGTGCTCAACTACCCTGCCATCTACCGGTACCACACCGAGAACAACGGGTGGAGTGACATCGGCTACCACGCGGTGGTCGAGATGACAGACCGGGGGCCGATCGGAATCTTCGGTCGGCCCACCACCATCTACGGGGCGCACGCCAAGGGTCACAACGACACCTTGGGCATCTGCTTCGTCGGCAACTACGACCTCGAAGCCCCGCCCCCGATCCTGCTCGACCTCGCGGTCCGGCGGATCATCGTGCCCTGGTGCATTGCCTTCGGCTTCACCGAGCGCAGCATCAAGGGCCACCGTGAGCACCATGGCGTGACCAAGACCTGTCCAGGGGCCATGTTCGACCTTGGCCAGTTCCGGTCCGATATCAGGAGCAAACTGGAATGGCATCGATCAGCCTCCCCGAAACCAAATGGGTGATCCGACGCACCTTCATGTTCGTGGTCTGCGCCGTCTGTCTCGTGATCGCAGGCTTCCTGGCTTACGGTGCCGTCTTCTACGAGGCGGATGGGTCCCTGGCTGTGGCCGGCATCACCGGCTGCCTGGGCGTCGTCGCCGCCTGCGTGGGCAGCTATGTGTTCGGCGCTGCCTGGGAGGACAAGACTCGTCTCGAAGTGCTCGGTAAGGCCGCGGGCTTCGTGGACGTTCCCGAGACGGAGGGTGCCGATGGGCCTGCTTGAGATTTTGCAGCTGCTGGGGGGTGTCGGGCTCGCGGGGGGCGTGCTCTGGCTCCTGCGCAGGCTGGGCTTGCTGGGCGGCTCGTCACGCGCCGGACAGGATCTAGGCCAGGGTCTGGACAGGGCGAGCCGCGAGGGCCGTCAGCGCGAAGACAGGGCGCGTGAGCAACGAGAGGACGCAGATGATGCCGCGATCGAAAAAATTACGAATCGTCCTGTTACTGACGATCCCGCTGCTGATCTGGCCGATCGCCTCTACGGCGACAATGACGACGGCGCTGCCTGACTCCCTTCAGATCGTCCCCAAGCAGCTCCTGCGTGACGCCACGAAGCGGATCGACACCCTCGACATGCGCGTGCACCTGCTGACCAATCGGCTCGCTGAGCGCGATTCTGTGATGGCTTCACGGGATCAAGAGTGGAGTGAGCGGGTCCAGTACTGGCGGGACTTCGCCGAGCAGGCAGCCAAGCAGGGCAGCGACTGGCTCGTGGCCACCCTCGTGACCCTGGCTCTGGCAGCTGGCGTGTACATGGGGATTTGGGCTCAGAAACAGTGAAGGGCGGGGATCCCTCCCCGCCCCCAGTCCTGCCGGCTACGCTACTTGCGCAACCACCAGAACAGATCGATGAGCGCCAGGCCCATCACGGGAATGAAGAATTCCATCTTCATGCTCCCTTCGTCGCTCGGCGGTGGTCACTTGCGCAACCACCAGAACAAGTCGATGAAGCAGAGGATCCCGCACACGGCAAGAAGCTCCATGACCCATCTCCTTTCTGATCGTGCGCACCTCGCAGGACATGGCTGATGAACGTGACGAGGATCTGAATGAGCAGACACACCGCTCCAATGATGACCTCCGTGTCGTGCATGCCTAAGCCTCCCGCTTAGACTCGAATAGCCACGGGCACTTCCGGGCCAGCCAGTGCAAACCCCTCACGCACGCAGCTCCCAACCGCTTCCACCAGGACGGACGTTCAGGCCGCACCCAGTACTTCAGGTCATCGTACATCTCGGGCTCCTGCTGCGTCGAGGAACTAGTGCGCATGGGCTTGTTCTGCATGGCACGGCGTTGTACTTGCTCCCAATATGCTGGAGGTGGGAGGCCCCACCAACGACGCTCAGCTTGGCAGTCCTGGCACCGACAGCTGCGCAGGTCATGCCCCTGCGTGCTGATCCACCGGGATGTCATATCGGCCACGTCGTGCAGCTGCCAGTGAGGTGCTGCACGGTGCTGGCGTAGGTGGCATGGTCGCGGTGCCAACGCTGGATATCTTCAGCGCTAGGCGTGGATGGGCGGTACGGCCGCACGGCGGGCTCCGGGGGCATGGGGGAACCCTCGCACACCTTGTACTCGCGCACGGCGTCGTTGCGCAGCCACTTAATGAGGGTCTTCAACATCGTAGGTCACCTCCGGCGTCACATACCAGTCAGTCGCCCCAGCGGAAATCAAGGGGCATTCCAGGGGCACCGTAATCTGCAATGATCCACTGGGAAGGATCACTCCAAACTCCTGCTCGATCCAGCGAGTCCACCCCGGCGACCCGAGAGCGTGTCCCGATCCCAAAGGGCACTGTGAAGGTGTAGAAGGTATCGGGAATGTCTTCTGCCACGGTTTGCCAGTCCGAGGGCTCGGCGTGCTCGTCAACTTGAAATTGCAGCTGCAGCAGGTAAGTGACAGCTGGGGATCCGCAGGAATCAGCAGATCCCACACAAGGCGGCGACCAAGTTGCCCGAATGAGGGCGACGTTGTGGACCTGCTGTTGCTGTCCGGCACTGAGGGTGACGAGTTGGAGTCCGAGGAAGAGGATGGAGACGAGGGTTCGCATTGGACAGCCTCCCAGATGACCCGGTCCAGCGCTTCCCCAGCCGACCGTGCCATCAACACGAGTTCGATGTTCGAGGGACAGGCCCCCGCAACGTGAGACACCCGCCACCCTAGATGGTACATCTCGAAGCCCGAGATGCCCAGTACCTCACATGCGACCGTGACCGCCTCGAACTCATCCGAGGCAGCCACGGTCACGGCGTGGTCCCGGTGGGACCGGCAGGTGTACCAGTTACAGCGCACCGAGGAACAGCCTGCGCGGGTCGAACTCGCCGTAGTTCGACAGGTCGCCCACCACGGGCAGCTTGCCCCGGCGGTTGCCGATGTACTCCATGCCCCGGTTGCCCCAGTCCTTGAACTTGCCGCGGGGCACCTTGACCCGCTTCTTGGTGACCTTGCCGGCATCCAGGTACGCGCAGTACACGATGCCCTGGTCACCCTGGTCAGGCTCGATCTGGAGCACGAGCAGCTGCTGGCCCGTCTTCTTGTGCTCCCAGATGTTCTTCGGATCGAGATCGATCATCGCAGCGGTCTTGTCCTTCACGTCAGTCCTCCATGTTTCCGGCGGGGGAGCCCTCCAACACTTTGAATGTGTCCACGCTCAGCTGCTGATCCTCCCAGTACAGGTGGATGCCAGAGATGTGGACGTTGATGATCCCGAGATCGATGGTCTTGGTGGTGCCATCGTCCAGGGTGGCCACGATCGGGATGTTCGACACCGTGCCCTCGTAGTCGTTGAAGGTCACCCGCATCCCCGGCTTCACGTTGGGGTGCTCGTGGCTGAGCAGCAGCACGGTGCCAGAGCGCTCCCGCTTCTGCTCGGTGTCGGGGATGTGCAGGCCACCCGAGGTCATCTTCTTGGGCTCATCGCGCAGCAGCACCACACGATGCGCACCGTCGTAAGCCTCGACGACCCCGAAGCCATGCTTCTTCACCGACATGAGGGCAGCTTCGTACTTGATCTTGTCGAACGGCATCAGATCCTCCGTGTCCATGGATGTGTCCGACCGTTGGCCGGCCACTTGTTCTTCCACTGTGGTCCACGCCCCATGTTCGAGTCAGCGTAGATCGGCTCCAGCAGTGGCTTGGTGTCCACCAGGGGCGCAGCGTCCATCCGCAGGCTCCCGATGGCTTGGGCGTCGGCCAGGTGTTCCCGGCATTCGACATCCGGTCGCTTGCACCAGGCCGAGCAGTTGATCATCACGTCCTTCGACGCGCTACCTTGGCCAGTCCAAGCAGACTTCACGGTCTTGTTGTTGACCCCCGCGAAATAAATGGTGCAGTCCTCGAAGTCGAACAGGTGAGAAGTGATAAACCCGAACAGCAGCATTTGCCTACGGTACGTCTCGATGTTCGACAACCGACCCTTCATCGCGCGGGGGTCGCGCTCGACGTTGCCCTCCGACCAGTCACGCAGGTAGGGCAACTCCATCATCACATGCAGGTGCTCCAGCTCGTAGGCTGTGATCCAGCGCTGGAGGTAGTCCATGCAGAACACGGCGATGCGCCGGCACCGTACTTCCAGGGGATCGGTCGAGGCAGTGGGTCCCCTGGCACAGACCGACCGGATCGGCACACCGTCTCGGGCCAGCACCATGGCCGTGTAGGTCAGGCCTGGATCGATGCCAACCTCGAACTTGCGGTCCGCCTCTGCCCGTTTCTTGCGCCTCGCCATCAATCACGTCCCCAGGTGTAGTCGTCGTATGCGTCCATCATCAGGTCGTCGCAGTATGCACTACGTCGTTCAACTAGTTCTTCAATCATCTTGAGCGCTTCCGACTTGTAGATCGGAATGTAAGACGCTCCGCATTCCTCCAGCACTGCTCGTTGCGCAGGGGTGGTGAGCAGGTCAGGGCGCACGCAGCAGTTGTTGCTGGCGTTGACACGGAACTGCGGACGCTTAGCCATCCCAGCCGACTTCCTTGCTTGCAGCAGTCCAAGCAGCAGGGTCTTCAGCCTGCAGCTGGCCGAGCCGATTAGCGAAGTAGTCACCCGCCTTGCCCTGGAAGATGGGATCTCCGCTCTCGCTGAATCGCCAGCGTCGGAGCAGCTGCACCAGGGTAGCTTCGTCAATCCATTGCTTCTGTGCCGGGGTCATGAGCCAACCGTCCCTGCGTTGAACTGTGCAGTGGTGTTGTCACCGTCGTCGAAGAAGTCTCGAATGAGGCAACGCTTCATATCAGAGTGCAGCAGGAACACGCTGCGCACATCGCTCTCCCGTTGCTTGAGCACCTTGACCCTGAGCTGGCGATCGATCAGTTCCTGGTCTGTCTGGTTGAGCCCGAGGATGATGTCGGCATGCTGGACCACTCCCCAGCATTCGGCCACGTCATCGGTGGTGAACTCGAACTTCGTCGAGCCCACCCGGCGCACCTGCCAAGCGGTGATGATCGGCACGTTAAGACGGTTGGCCACCTCACGCAGTGCCACCACCATGTCGCCGAGCGCTTCGTCGCTACGCTGGCCTCGCCGGCTGTAGTCGGGGCGCATCTTCCCAGCGTAGTCCACCATGACGTAAGACACGGGGAACCCTTGAGCTCGTAGCTGCTCGACTCGGGCCTCGATCATGCTCGGGGTCAGAGGCTGGCCCACATAGTCATCCAGCCACATCCCACCCTTGAGGTTCTTCCGCTCTCGTTCTACTTTCTTGCGCAGCTTCACCAGTTCTTCATCGGTGGCGTGTACCAGGGCACGGTAGAACGTCTTGATGCACTTGTACGGTTGGATCTCTAGGGTGCTCGCCCAGACATATTCACCCATCCGCGCCGCAAGAGCCGAAGCAACCCACAAGCAAGTTGTTTTGCCACGACCAGGGGGACCAAGAATAACAAGTAGCTCCCCACGAGCAATGCCCCCACCAAGCTCAGCATCGAGCTGATCTGATAGGCCGATAGCCATAGCAGTTCGCTCAAGCTCAGGGTCGCCCGGAAGCCCAGCATCACGGATGTCAATGCCGCACTCACGAGATCCCTTCGCGATTTGTGCAGCTTCTGCCAGCAGCTGCGCTGGCACATCGAAATCAAAGACGGGGCTGTTGATGTGCGCTCCCACCAATCGCGCACCTTTGACCGCCTTACCTCGTGCGATGTATCGTCGGATAGCAACATCGATCTGCTCTCCATCGACTAGCTCCTGTTCCATAATCTCAGATGCCACCCGCAGCAGTTCTTCTCGGCGGTCACCTTCGGTGGTGGCTTCGATGGTGGCCCGCATGACGACCGGATCCACGTCGGCTTCCGATGCGTCATGCAGGTCACGCAGTACGGTGTAGACCCCAGCTGCCTGGCTGTTGGGGAACACATCGTCATCGAGCAGGTGCTGGTAGCTGATCCAGCAGTCCCGCTGCATGAGGCTGCGCAGGGTTACTGCCAGCAGCTCATCCATCAGTGTTCGCCAGGCCGTGTGCCCTCGCTGCGTCATACAGCTTGCGCACCGTCTCTAGTGCCTCCAGCACCTCTACTTTCTTGGGGGCACCCGACTCCAGCTTGCGCTGGAATTCCAGAGCCCTGTCCTGTGCGTTCCGTCGCTGCACCCCCGCCTCATGCAGGTCACGTTCCAGCTGTCGCCGTTTCGACATGGACTGGCCCAGAGCAGTGCGGGCCTCGCGCAGGTGCGTCTGCAGGCTGTTGATCAGCTCCCGGTGCCGCTTGCGCTTGGTCTTCATGTTCTCGACCACCTGCCGCAGGTGGGCGATCTCTTCTTCGGGGGTTCGTTCGGGGCGGGGATACTCGGTCATCGGACACCTCGTCGCTTGATATCGTTGGCGTGCAACTTCTTCCCGAGCTGCGGATGCCAGGCATGGGGTTCGATGCCCTGCTTCTTCCGCTTCAGTGCCCCGTGGCACAGATGGAGGAAGGGGCAGTAGTACTTGCACTGGTTGTCGCTGGCCACATACTCAGCCCGCGGGGGCTTCTCTTCCCGCAGTGCATCGGCCACGATCTCCATGCGCTTGACGATCTGGTTCCAGCGGTTCTGGTCCCACTCGATCACCAGACCACCAAGGATCTGGCCGGCGTCTCGGGTCGAGTGCAGGCCCACGGCACAGCTGTCCCGACCCTTGATCACCAGATAGGCCAGCTTCAAGCCTGCCTCGAACATGCCGGCGTGGCACTGGTCGATGTACTCGGGGTGCTTGTCGTTGATCACCGCGAGCACGGCAGCCGGGTCCAGGGTGTTGGTCCACAGGTCGGTGTACGCCTTGTAGTCCCAGTAGCTGACCGACTTGATCTCCAGCACACCCTTGCGTCGACTCAGGCGGATCTTGCCGTCTTTGCGCACATGGAGCTTGACCCGATGCTTGCCCGCATCGAGGACCACGTCACGGCCGGGTTCCTCTTCACTGAGCAGGCCACCCTTGCCCCGCTTGACGCCCTCGATCTTGGCCCCGCCCTCGTCGACCATGAAGGTGCGCACCAGGTCGTGGTGCACATCTCCGTCACGTCCGTAGTCATCGCCACGGGCACTGCGGGCAGCGGGGATGTAGCCGGAGTGGCGGTAGAAGATCTTCCGCTTGCAGCTACCCAGTTCCGACGCGATGAACCGCAGCGGTGGAGCCTTGAACTTCTTGATCCGCTCCAGGTTCTTCTTGGTGATGGCTTCGTAAGCCAGCACGATGGGGTCATTGGGGAGAACCATCGGATTCTCCTTCCTCCGGGAACAGCAACGCCAGCTGTTCGTGCCGGTCTTCGGGCAACACGTCGAGGGGTTCGACATGCAGCCCATACCTCTCGTATGTGAAGTCGGCGATGATGCCGAGCAGGGCACACCGCTCGCTCATCAGCCGACCTCCCGTTCGATGTCCTCCCACGGCAGATCGGGCAGGGTCTGGAAGAGCAGCTGCTTCTGCTCGTTGATGTCCATGACCCGCAGATCCAGCTTGGCGTCCACGTCGGTGATCGCCTTGCTGAGCCAGTCGGGGTCCATCTTGTCGTAGGGCATGGGCTGGCCGGTCTGCTGCACGCTGTACCGGGTGTCGTTCATGGTCGAGCCCTCACGGATCAGCGCGATGGGCTGCCCGTTGTCGGGGTCGCAGAACGGAGCACTGCCCATCTGCTCGGCCATGTTCAGCAGGCTGTTGATGCCCTTGTAGATGGTCTTCGAGCAGCCGCCGGACTTGTACAGTCGGGGGCCGTACCACTCTTTCTTGGTCTGGTCGAAGATCCACACCTGGCAGAAGATCTGCTGGCTGGGGGCCAGCTGCTCGCCGAGAGCCTTCAGCCGGAAATCATCGTTCTGCTTGAGCCAGTCGGCCACGTTGCAGATGTAGCAGTCACCGTCGCCGTGCTCCTGCAGGCAGCCGGGAGCGATGGTGCGCTCGGGGTTGTCGGGATTCTTGAACTTGGCGTTGTCGGGGCCGTAGTGCAGGCTCTGGGTGTTCCAGATCAACCCGTTCTCCAGGCCTTCGGGATCCATGCGGGGGATCACGCACGCCATCACGGTGGTGTTGGGCTCGTGCTTGTAGAACAAGCCCCCGGTCTGGACCAGCCCGGCGTTGGCCGCACCCGAGATCTTGAAGCTCGGACGCTTGGCTCCAGCCTTCGCCGCCGTCTTCTTCACGGGGGCTTTCTTGGTGGCCTTTTTCCGGGTGGTCTTCTTCGCTACTTTCTTCGCCATCTGGTGCCTCCATTGGCTTAGGTTGGAGAACAAGTGTGGCACGCGGGGGCGTGCCTGTCAAGGGGTTCTACATCTATTCTACATTCTTGCGGTGCCGTCGCTGTGCTCGCCAGCGTTCGATGCGAGCACCGAACAGTGCCCAGATCACCAGACACCCGGCAGCGATCAGCAGGCCAAGAGCCAGCAAGTCACCAGTGTCGATCACGAGTACCGGCTTCATGCAACTTCCTCCACTTCACCCCAGTTGGGGCCGATAGCTACATCGGCGGTCATGGGTACGACCAGGTCGTCCACCCCGTACCGGCCAATGGGTGCGTCTTCAAGGTGCAGCTTCACCAGGTCAGCCACGGTCTCTTCTTCACCGGGGTAGATGTCGATGAGGATCGAGTCATGCACCTGCATGACAATCAAGCTGCGGAGATCCAGGTTCCGCATGTGCTCTTCGAGGTCGATCATAGCAGCAAAGGTGTAGCACGCAGCGGGGTTCTGCACCTTGTGGTTCCAGGCCTGCCGCTCGATGCGCCAGCCCTCCCACGCATTCCAGTTGGCGGGCTGGCGGAAGTGCCGGCGGTAGCCGAAGATCGACTCGCTGTACAGGGTGCGCTTGACATCCTGCTTCACCTTGTGGATGTACCGGGCAAGTTGGGGGTAGGTGGCGAAGTACTGATCGATCAGTGCCCCCGCGGCTGCCTTGCTAATGCCGAGCTGCTTGCCCAGTGTGCGAGCCCCACCACCATAGAGCACGAGGAACGTGGTCTTCTTGATGTGCGTGCGTTCCAGCTTGGTGACATCTTCGGGTGCCTTCCCCAGTGCCTGCGCAGCCATGGCCCGGTGCAGATCCTCGCCCGAGCAGATGGCCTCGATCAACTTGGGGTCACCTGAGAGGTGAGCCGCCAGACGAACCTCAGCTTGGGACAGGTCGGCCTCCATGATCTGTCCCCCGATGCCCGCCCAGCGGCTCACGTACTGACGTTTGATATTAAGTTCGAGAGGGATGGGGTGGTCGTCGTCCGGCTCGGGCTTGCGTGGAATGTTTTGGAGGTTGGGGCCTTGACTGGACAACCGATAAGTCTCCACCACATCTGTTCGATACGACGTGTGAACGAAGCTGCGGCCATCTCCATGTGATACGACATGCTTGTCTCGCAGCCCGACAACGTAGGTAGAATGTAGTTTTGCATAACGACGATAGGTGAGGATCGTTTCGATAATGGGGTGTCGGTGGGCTTCACGTTCCAGCACCTCCCGCTCGGTGGTCATCTCGTCGGGGTCTTCCCCCTTGCGCAGCGGGTACCAGGTGCCGGAGAACTGGCGCTGGAGCTGCGGCTTCTTCAGGTTGATGTTGGGCACCACCTTGACCAGAGCATCAGCCAGCTGGTCAGGGCTGTTCGGGTTGATGGGACCCAGCACCTCCATGATCTCATCACGCAGCTCGTGCATGCCTTCAGTGAACGCTGCGTCCAGCTCGGTGTTAACCTCCAGGTTAACACATGCCCCGCGCGTCTCCATCTCGGCCAACACCGAGTAGAGATCCATTGAAAGGCGGAAGGGACGGGCAAGTTTTCGATCCCGCAGTGCACGGCGCTGTGCCAATGCCGCAGCTACCGATGCTTCCCCGTCCCCTCCACAGTACTGGTACTGTTCTTCATCCGTGACGTGCTCCCAGCCCCCGCGCTCAGTCACTAACGATCTGTGCTCTCGTGAGTAGTCGCCCAAGCGTGGACAATAGATGAACGTGAGAGACTTGAGGTCCGTCATGGGATTGGTGCAGTCCAGCACATGCTCAGCTGTGGACGTGTCGAACATGTTCTGCATGGTGACGCCGAAGCGCCGAAGCCAGCGATAGTCGTACTTGATGTTGCTGCCAGCCTTGGTGACTGTGGGGTCTTCAACGATCTTCCGCAGCCAGGCAGGCAACGCAGAGTTGTTTCGCAATTGGATGATCCAGGCTCGACCCACGCGGTGCGACAGCACGGCCATGCGAATACGCGCGTCGGGGTGCCATGGGTCGAGCCCTGGATAGGTCTCCAGGTCGAAGCCGACCATGTCGAGCTTCTTGGGCAGCCGTGCTGGACGCTTGGCCCACGCGGGGGTGCCCGGTTGCAACACCGTATAGTTGCCCCACTCGGTGGTGGTCTGCCCGTTGAGCGCAGCCACCGTGTCCAGGGTCAGCCACTTCTCCATGCCAGGCTTGACCGCTACCTGCTCGATCGAGTGGGTGGCCACGCAGCACACCCCATCCAGCTCGGGTACGGGGATCTCCTGGCGAAGGTGCTCGCGCAAGGGCTGGTTGCCCTTGTTCAGCAGGCACGCGAGGGCGGTGGGTCCGCACGCCACGACCGCGCGCGCATCGCAGCGCACTAGCTCTTCCAGCACGCCCCCGCGGTACTCGCGGATTGCCTTCATCGTGGGCTTCTTCTTGGTGCCGGCGAACTCCAGGTCAGGCACGGCCACCACGATGTCCGCCTCGATGTCGAGACGCTTGGCAACACGGTCGAGTAGGTCGAAGTCTTCCTTGGCGAGCATCTGCTGGGTGCGGGCAGCGTCACGGTAGGGGGTGCCGATCAGGAATACGACATCGCTCATCGGTACCACCCATCGAGCTTGCCAGCGTAGTGTTCTCCATCACGCTTGTTGCAGATGACGCACACCCGGCGACCCGACAACAGGTACTCGGGCTCGTAGCTGTACATGTCAGTGTACTTCACCCACATCGTGTGCCGGCCAGGGATACGGCCGTCGTTGGCCTCCAGCTCGTACCACCATTCGTGGTGGTCCTGCAGCAGGCACCTGAATAACCATTTGATTGCGCGAGAGAACACGGGCGTCACTCCATGCTGAAGATGTATTGGCTGGGGAACAGGCGGACGCGGAACGTAAGCGCTCTACCAGTTGAGCTACCGACTACTTGAATTTGCCGGACGGGACTCGAACCCGCAACCTCTCCATTACAAGTGGAAGTAGCCGCTTCCTACGCCACCAGCCAAGTTGAAGTCTATCAACCGGGGAACAAGCGAGTGCAGCATTTAGCGAACGAGGAATTGAACCTCATCGGATTAACAATCCGACCGCAACCGAAGTATCTGCTCTCTACGCCACCCGGTTGTTCAATAGGTCGAGGAACAGGCGGATGCGGTGCTTATACTGTTGCTCTGCCGGTTGAGCTACACCAGCTGGAAGCTGGCGGTGGGACTCGAACCCACAACCCACAGTTCCGGAAGTAACCGCTTCCTACGCCATCGACCTAGTTTTAAGCCAGCCAGGGAACAAACGACTGCGGTGTTTTTCACCGAAAGAAGTAACCGCGGTCTACGCCACTGGCTGATGCCATCAGTCCTGCTGCTCGTACTGGGTGATGTAGTCGATCACCGATTCCGACCAGCCATCGATGTGGGTCCAGGGGCCGTAGCCCACGCCGTTCCGGTTGGACGCCACGTTGATCATGTAAGCGTGCTCGAACGCAGGGTCCGGCAGCCGGTCATGCGACTGCTCGTCGGTGACGACCACCAGCCGCTTGAAGTTCACAGCGTGCGGGTTCATCGTCCGCACAGCCTGGCCGAGCAAGGTACCACCGTGGCGCTGAGACTTCAACACCGCATCTCGCAGGGCAAAGCCCCGCCGGTTCGGCACCTCCACCAGCTGGTTCGAGAACGTGAAGATGGCCCCGCCCTCGCACAGCTCACGGCCGCACATGGCCACGCCACACGCAGCATCCAGACGATCCATGTCCGACTTGTCGGACAGCCGCCACTTCATCGAGCCCGAGACATCGATCAGCCACAGCGTGGGGCCGTCGAGCTTGGGCCGCATCTGCAGCGACCGGAACATGGCCTGCTCCAACGCCTCTTCCAGCGACGGAGCGAAGCGAGCTGCCGCGATGAACCGGAAGGGCAGCACCCAGTCCACGCCCATCGTGATGATGTAGTCGCTCAACGCTCGATCGGTGATGCCGGCTTGCTTCATGTTGCGGATGTTCCGCAGGCAGGCCAGCGCACCCAGCTTGCGCTCCTTGAGCAGCCGCTGCCACTTCTCGTGGGGCGACACGCCATCCTCTGCGGACAGCGCCACCTCCCAGGTGTCGGGCACAGCCAGGTCACCTGCGATCAGCCGCTTCCACAAGGCATCCTGCGCCTCGTCCACCGGCTTGGGGTGGCAGAGGAACAGCACGTCTCGCAGCTTGATGTCACCCGGCCGGTTGTACTTGGCCAGGGCATGTTCGTCGAACTTGCCGAAGGCACGGGCCAGTCCCTTTTTCACCTGACCGGACAACGGGGCCTTGCCGCCGTTGATCTTCCAGTAGATGGCCAGGAACTCGGTCAGTTCATCGGCACGCTTGATCACCTGGAACAGGGTCTCGGAGACCACGCCCTTGTGATCGGGGTACTTCGCCATGGCAGCCGCGATCAAGAGCGGCACATGCCGCAACTTCGACTTGGTTCGCGCGTCGATGGCGATGTTCATGCACGCCACGGGATCCACCAGCGGCACCAGTTCGACGATCCGATCCGCGATGGTCTTGCCGTCCTCGTAGAACTCTCGTTCCCAGAGCATGCAAGCCATCACCGAACGACGTAGCTGGGCCTCGTGGTTGATCCGCTTGGCCGTTCCACCCTCGTGCGTGCGGAGGGGGTCCGGCTTACGGTTCAATCGGGCCATGTTACCTCAGTAGTTCTCGAAGAACTTCCGGTTGGGTGTCCGCTGGGTCGGTTCCTACCTCCAGCGGCACAGTGTCACAGCGGAACTGATCCATCAGCGCTTCCGACAAGAGCAGTGCATCCGCAGTCGCATCTCCATCCAGCATGATCACCACTCGGCGACGGCACAGCTGGCGCAGGTCTCGCTCCACCTTCCGGCTCAGCGACTTCCCGCCCAGTGCAATCGTCGGCAGCTGGGTAGCCTGCCAGACAGCGATAGCATCGAACACACCTTCAACGAGCACGGCCGTGTCGACCGGCTCCCAACGGGGCAGCATGTACAGCGGGTGGGTGCCGGGTGCGCTCAGATACTTCGGCGCATCAGCTGCCCACGACGCATACGCACGCGCCGTCCAGTAGATGATCTGTCCCTGGTTGCCACGGTACGGCACCAGGATCCGGGGCGAAGTTGCCATCTCGACGAGACCCAACGGCCCCCGCAGCTCGGGGAGGATGCCCCGCCGATCCAAGTACCGCTCCGCGGGTGCCGTCAGGGTCATCCAAGAGGGGAGGTCGACTTCCGGCCAGGGCTCGCCCGACCCCGTGGTTGAGGCACCCGACAGCAGCTCCAGTAGCTCTCGCTGCGCCTCATCCGTCCAGTCGTCGACCTCCACGCGCCCACCAGCACTGTGTGCACGAGCGAAGCAGAACCACTTGCCGTCCTGCGGATTGACGTAGGTCTTCCAACCCGTCGACCCGCACACGGGGCACAGCATGTAGTTCAGCTGCGTTCCACTGGCCCTGCTCGGGCCGGTGAAGTCACTCATTCGCTGTGGACGCACGGCGTTCATCCTGTGAATTCGCCTCCACCAGAGGCGGGGGTATCCGCCGGCACTTCCGCGGGAGCAGTCAGCACTCCCATCTGCGCCAGCTGTTCGATGATCGGGCTGATCGCTTCCTGCACGGCGATCTTGACCGCCTGCTGGTTCAGCTGGCTCTGCGTGGCCTCCACCAGCTGCATGGCCTGGATGTTCACGTCGGTGACCGGTGCCTTGGGCGATGTCACCATGATCTTCTGGCCGTCGTTGGTCTCACCGATGACCACGTAGTACTTGAGGTCACCGATATCCAGGGGGGTTTGCGGGGCTTCGTTCGTCATCGATCATCTCCCGTGGGTTGTCGTCGAATGTAGAATGCAGAAGAACGTAGTCGCTGTTCTGCAGCCTGTCAACAACTTTTTGCTGCGCTTGGTCCTGGACCAGTCCATGGGCCAGGGTGATCGCCACCATGGTAACGATGCCGCCCACCAAGCCAACCACTAAAAACAGGGCGAGCGTTGCCCACGCTGCGATGATCACCTCGTTGACCGCCAACGACACGGTCGATTCCCTGTGGGTCTGCATCCAGCCGTTAAACTGCCACATACCCACCACATAGCCGACGAACACCAGGTTACTCGCCGTCTGGATCATCCACTTCTGCCACCACGGGATCGGCTTCGTCCTGATCACCACGCGCCCTCTCGATACGCGCCACCAGATCGGCCAGCGCTCGACGGTTCGACTCGGAAGCACGGCTGCCCGGCTCCACCTGCTGCACCTCCATCAAGGCGCACGCCTCTTCGGGGGTCAGCGTGAAGTCCTCCGGCACATGTCCGAGGAACACGAAGGCCAGCTTCTCACCCTTGGTCGCCTTGTACTCGCTGTACCCGGTGATACCAGGGGCGGTCGACTCCTTGCGGAACGACCCCCGCGTGTACACCACTTCGCCAGGTTTCATTGTTTCACCTCTCGACGGACTGTGGTCACCAAGGCGTGTGCAACTATGCACACCACCACGATGTAGCAGTCAGGGCTGCCAACACGGAACGCTTGCAGCATACTACTTGCCAGCGCACCCCAGCCTAGTCCCCATAGTAACTGACGCATCACTACTTCTCCGAGATTCGTTCGTCCCAGTAGAACTTGGCCAGTTGTGCGGTGTCCATCAGCGGTCCTCGTGCACCACAGCGAGTGCACTTGACTGCCTTCAGGTCAAAATAGGGCACGCCTCGATAGTCGCGGGACACGACACGGGCGTTACTTCCGCAGAACGGGCACGGTTTCATCGCTGCTTCTCCGACATTTTACGCATGAATGTCCCCGCCGTGTAGGCGTAGGACACATGCCGTTCATTGACATTGTACCAGTTATAGCAGTACATGCTCAGGATCAGCTTGCCGGTGGGCCGGCGACGATAGAACCTCTTGCGCTGCCATCCCATCCTGAAAGCCTGTGTGATCACCTCGATCAGACGCTCAGGCTCTTGCGTCAGGTCGATCATGCTGACCTGCTTGGTCACGGCAGCGCCTCCAGTTTACGCAGCGCTGCGGCTGCTCCCTTGGTGATGCCCCACTTGGCCCGCTGTTCCCGTGCGAGACGCAGCCAGCCCTTGAAGGACAGCTTCTTGCGGCCACCGCCCCAATCCATCTGATCGCAGATGTCAGGGTGCGGCACCTTGTCGATGGTCACCTTGCCCGCGGGGGTGGGCAGCACGGTGACCGCCTTGGGTCCCCATGTCACCACTACACCCGTGCGCTGGGTACGTCCGTCCCAGTACCACACCAGCGTGCCAGGTTTCATGCGCCACCTCCGTTTACGCGCCATGGTTCTCACGACACTCTTCGCTGCAGTAACGGGGGTGGCCTGGCGGATTGTCGTCGATGAACGCCCCGCAGAACTCGCACAGCGTACCATCCAGGTACATGTCGCTGATCTCACCCACGTTCTACCTCCCGCATGTTCGACCGTTTCAGCATGATTCGGCCGGTCACGCAGCCGATCGTTGGTTGCCGTCAGCTGGCCTGGTCGTCGCTCTTCTCCAGAGCAACGGTGAACTCCACCTTGCTCTTGGTACGGTAGCACTTCAAGTCGCTGGCCGGGATGCCCTGACCCAACGCCTCGTGGATGAAGTGCTCAGCTGCCGTGCGGTTACCATGGACGTGGTTCCGCACCATGCCGTCATGGCTGATCACCTTGCCACTCGTGATGAACACCAGATGGTCCGTCATGTTGTCACCTCCCTTCAGGTCTCTTCGTGTGATGGACCGCCGGGGAATCAAACCCCGCTGGGTTGGGATAGAACGCCCGTCAGGTCCCCAGACGCGGCCCCCCATCTTCAGTCAGCCAGGTCGTCACCGTGCTCGTAGTCCACGGCGCTCTCGTAGGCCGACTCCAGGTCACCGTCGAGGTCGGTCAGCTTGATCACGGGCATGTAGTAGGTGCCGTCTGCCCGTGCCACATGCTGGGGCAGGGTGAGCTGGGCCACCTCGATACCGCCCAGTTCTGCCTTCAGCACCCAGTTGTTGCTCGTGTCACGCCCTTCCACCGTGACCTTGAAGTCGCTGATCGCGAACATCTCGTCCGCGATGGCTTGAGCGCGAGCACGGGTGATCTTGATCCGATCCTTGGCCATGCTTCCTCCGCTACCAGCTCGCCTGGTAGATGAACGAGACCATGGCATCGCTCGGCACCTGCTCCTGCAGGACCTCGTCCAGGATCTCCTTGGTCTCCTTCAGGTACTCGACGTAGTACTCGTCATAGTCCTGGCTGCCGAAGAAGAACCCCGATTGTGTGGGCAGCTTTTCCACCGCCACCTCCGGGTTCAACACGATGTCGCCGTCTTCCACCATGGGTACGAGCTTGCCGTCCGTGTCGGGGCCAGCTCGATGGCCGCTGACGACCTTGCCCTTGCAGGTCTGAATGTGCTCCAGCACGTCGTTGACATCGCGCAGCAGCTGCTCCAGCTGTTCCCGCGACACCTCCGACTCCTGGCACTCGTCCATACCACCCTGCACGTTCTTCACGAACCACGCATGGATGGCGTTGGCCTTGCGCCAGTAACCCACCTGCTCGTCGATCTGCGACACCCGCTCGGGCTTGATGTGCTCGATGCTGCCGGTGGTCATAAGAGGCACAGCGCCACCCTCACCACGACGATGCTCGAAATTGAAGCCCACATAGGTGCGCTTGGTCAGATACATGTCCAGTCCCATGTTGTCACCTCCCTTCGGGAGCTAGAGGTTGGGGCCGGCCCTGCTACCAGATGGGGGAATGGCAGCAGCATTCGCCAGACCGGCCCCGTGGCTGTTATGCAGGCTGGCTGTAAGGCGTGTAAGCCTGCCACCAGCTGTTGCCCACCACATATCCGATGTGGAAGGTCTTTCCATCCTTGTTGTCACAGTACATGCGCCGGGCACTGCCCGGTGCGTAACCCGTCTTCTCGCATAGCTCCCTCACAGTACGGGCGAAGACATGGCTCCCGTACTGGTCAACGTAGAGCATCAGCTGGCCGCGCATCCCGCTACCAGCGTGCAGGCGAAGCAGTGGCCAGTGCCCACAGTGCAAGCACCACGGCCAGGCCACCTCGCCAGATTCTCGATTTCCAGGTCTCCATCGGCGTCACCTCGATGGTTGGGGGCGGGGCTACCGATCCTCACCACCCCGAGGTTGGGGGAGGAGGGGGAGACGCTCGAAGCGGTGTCTCACGGTAGCCCCTGAGCGATGCAGTATAGCACATGGTGCCCGTGGTAGCGAGAGAACCCTGCTAAGGCCCGCATCCACGGTGTGCTGCCTCCACCGCTACACCAACAGCAGCTCCTGCGCTTGCTGCTTGATCTTCGCACCCTGGCCAAACCAGGCCGAGGTCATGCGCTTATCGTCGTCGCTGCCACGGTCGTGATCGATGTACTCGGTCACAGCCTGCAGCAGGTGCCAGGCACTGGTCCGGTGCTCGTCGGTCATGAAGTCCGCACCCCGCGCCTGGCCCGTGAACAGAGCCAGGACACGCTCCCGGTGGTTCCGCGCCTTGGTGGCGTTGGGCATCGTGCCGTCCGCCTTGGGCTTGGGGTCCGGCCAGAGCGTCTTGAGGAACTGATCCACGATCAGCTCGTTCATGGGACGCTGCGCCAGCTTCTGGAAGATCTCCACGGTCTGACCGTAGCTCTCCAGGTACGGGCGCACAGCCTGGCCCAGGTCCTGCAGCCGCTGCTCGGCACTGGCCGTGTGCTTGATCTTGAAGATCGAGTTGTTGGCCCGGCCTCGCATCTCGGCCATGCGGTTGGTGTTGGCGCACACCACGCGCACCGTGGTGGGCATCACCTGGACACTGCGCGTGCCATCGTGGCCCATGTTGAGCAGCAGGAAGCCGTTGACCGGGTCGCCCGGCACGATCTCCTTGGTCTCGCCGATGCGAGCCAGGATCCACACCAGCTTGCCGCCACGCAGGCTGCCCGCCGTCTCGTAGGACGCGAGCCCGTCCGTGATCATGGGATCGAAGAACTGGAAGGCCTGGCCATTCTGCACAGGCTTCCAGGTCGGTCCCACCACGCCCAGGATCTCGCCGTTGTCGGTACGGCGCACCACTTGCGCTTCCACTTCCTCCAGCTCATCGGTCTGACGCAGGCCCATGATGGGCTCCACCCCAGGGATGTCCAGCCCAGCCAGGTTCTCGGTCACCATCTTCCGCGCGTACACGGGATGGGTCTCGATCATCCAGTTGAGGCCAGCTCGCCGGATGGCGTCCGCACTCGTCAGGGACCCCGTGACCTGCTCTCCCAGGCCATGCTAGGGCACCTCACCGCGGTAGAACATGCTCTCCAGTTCGTGTGCCATGAGGTTCACCTCCTTCCGTCTCGTTGGGGGTTGGTCGGCTCTTCGTGATTGTAGCACAGATGTAGAACAATATCAAGAGGGTTCTACAGTCACCTCCACCTCAGAGTCGAAAACATCGAACGTGGTGTCATCGCTGCGTACCTGCATGGCCGCAGAGACTGCACGTTCCTCATTCATGGCGGTCACCTTGATTCGGTGGTGCACCGTCTCATAGATGTCGATCACATATCGCGTGGCCATACTTCACCTCACGGCATGAAGGTCTCGTTGTACTCCTGGATGCAGGCTTCGAGCCAGCACATCGCCTTGTTGGCGAAGCTGGCCGTCTCCGGCTGCTTGTTGTCATGGGCCAGGGGCAGCAGCTCGGAACGCCAGATCAGCAGGTTCGTCTGCACCACATGGCTCAACTCGTCACGGTTGATCTGGCGTGCCATCACGAACACCTCCAGTTGTCGTTGAACACGTAAGGGCGATCGGTGCGCAGCGAGTAGAAACCCTCGCTACCCACAATCACATGGTCCAGAAGCTGGATGCCCAGGAGCTTGCCGCAACGGTTGATCCGCTTGGTCAAGTCCAGGTCATCCTGGCTCGGGCTGGTGTTACCGCTCGGGTGATTGTGCACCAGGATCACTGCACTGGCGCTACACTCGATCGCCCCCTTGAACACCTCGCGGGGGTGCACCAAGCTGGCGTCCACCGTGCCCATGGACACGACTTCCAGCCGCCGCAGTCGGTGCTTGGCGTCCAGGCTCAAGGCCAGCACGCACTCTCGATCCATGTTCTCCAGCTCCAGCCCCGAGAGCACGTCACGCACTCTGGTGGGGGTGTTGAGTTGCTGGAGATCCCGAGCGAAGGTCTGCACATGTCG
>FUIF01015121.1_pt1 | contig 49980 bp, 69 predicted proteins | sample 1003461 | NCBI WGS metagenome assembly FUIF01 (sample SAMEA80401918, study PRJEB19352) | marine metagenome
AACAACGGTGGCCTCACTCTCGATCACTGCATCTTCCACCGGTGCGGGTACGTGTCCGCGGCGGGGACCGGGGAGTCGGTGTTCAACCACAACATCTATCTCGACAGTGAGAGCGAAGTGTCGCCCACGGTCACCAACCTCATCAGCATCGAGGGCAACAGCCACGGTATCCAGCAAAGGCCTGGCGGCACGTGCGATGACTCACTGTTCATCCGCAACTCGCTGAACTTGTGGCTGGGCTCCGACACGACGGAGGGTGGGCCGAATACCCGCGCGATCACTCTGTCCAACAGCATCGTCTACGACGGCAAGGATCTTGGGGATGGGGTCCTGAACTCTGGCCGGGCATGGAACGACATGCTCAACACCAGCGCCGGCCTGATCGACAACAGCCTGTTCTATGGCTTCGACGGCGTCGGCGAGACTCTCGATAGCGCCTTCGGGCTCGGCGTCGACCCTAACGGCGTCTCCTCCACGGTGGCTATCGAGATCCGCGACACCATCGTCTACGACTGGGAGACCAACAACGGCATTGGCCGGGCGCAGTTCAAGATCAACGACGTTGCGAACCTCGATCTCACTTTGACGCGGTGCCACTTCCAGGCCCAGAACACGTCGGGTAACGACTACGTGGTCACGGGCGAGAACAACGACTCCTCGTCAGCCATCACCTCGGCCAACTGCAAGTTCTGGAGCGAGAACTTCGGGGCGTCCGGCGAGATGATGTACGACAACGCCGACCCCAAGACGGTTGCCGAGTGGAAGACGCACGTAGGGGACACGACCTCAACAGAGGAGGAGGTCACCTATACGGACCCGACGCGCACGCCGTTGACTTACCACAGCACGGTGATCGGAGGAGCGGGAACACTGGCCGCTCTCGTCACCGACCTCAAGGCTCAGCGTCGCAGCGACTGGGACCCGGACCTTTCGGCGCCGGAGATCAACGACTGGATCCGCGCCGGATTCGACATGGATCTGACGGGTCCACCGGTGGCACCTAGCGGCCTGTCAGCCACAGCTGATGGCAATACATCCATCAGCTTGTCGTGGACCGACAACAGCGGCACCGAGACCGGGTTCGAGATCCAGCGCTCCCCGGACGACTCGACCTGGGCAACCATTCACACGACGGCGGCCGACGCCACCTCTTACTCGGACACCGGGCTCTCGGCCGGCACGACTTATTACTACCGCATCCGCGCAGTCGACTCCTCGGGATCGCCAACGCTCAATTCGGACTGGACATCGTCCGCATCGGCAACGACGGGATCCGTGTCGACGCCGACAGGATTCGGCGGATCGTCCAGAGGCGGGCGCACTGCTACGCCAACACATCCTCTGCGCCGTCGGCTGGACAAGATGAAGAGGACCCGCCTCGGGCTACGCAAGCCGCCCAGGCCCTTCAGGAGACTCAGATGAGAATCGTGATCGTGTTGATGCTGCTCATGGCCACGTCCTGCTCCTCACTCAAGCGGTGGGCGAGCGATGCGGCCGTTGAGGTGGTGAACGAGAAGCTGGCGCCAGTGATCGAGAACCAGCTGGATCCCGTAGAGCTCGCCGAGCTACAGAAGCGCGCGAGCGATGCCGGCTTTGTCGACGACGAACGGCAACATCAAGTACACCAAGCTGATCACATCCGGCAACGGCCTCGGCATCCTTGGTCTGTTCCTGGTCTACCTGCTACGCAGGCGGCTCGGCAAGAAAGTGGGGGAGCTATGGAACAAGAAGGCCGACGCGGAGCCTGCCAAGCCTGCTGTCTCCTCGCAGCAGCCGCCCTCCTGACCGGTTGCTCGCTGATCGAGGATAGCCCCGAGGTCTTCGCAGATGTCATCGATGCAGTCCCGTCCGAAGTCTGGGACGCCCTCCTCTTGCTGCTTAGCTACGCCCTTGGGGCGGGAGTCTGAAATGCCAACCGCCCAGAAGAAGGACGAGACCATCACCAAGGACACGAAGGTCACCGTCGGTGTGATCATCACCGTGGCCGCCGTCATCCTCTTCCCCGCCATCGGCACCTACATGACGATGAGCTCGTCCCTGCACGACGTGAAGCTCGAGCTTGCCACCGGCTTCTCCCGGCTCAGCTCGGACGTCCAGCACAACACCGAGCAGCTGCGCCACGTCACCGAACGGCTGAACGGGTACGACGGCATGCGGGCCGAGATCGCAGCCCTGTCAGCGCGCATCAAAGTGCTTGAGGGTAAGGAGTAAGCGAAACCTTTTAAGGTGCCGCCATACTCCTTGTATGAAGAGGGCCTCCCACGCCTGGCTCATTATCGTGGGAGGGCTGCTGGCTGTGGCGGCCCTCTTCTCTTTACTCTCCTACTGCAGTAGCCAACAGCTCTCGCAGGAGATTCACGAGATGACCGAGACCGAGACAGACCCGCAGGTGATGACCACGACTTGGGAGGCAGCCGCCGGCACGATGACGCTGACCACCCCACGCAACCAAGGCGAGTCCGACGAGGACTGGGCGGCACGCCACGCCGCTTCGCTGGCCGCCATGCAAGCGCAGTTCCCCAAGGTCTGATGAAGCTCGAAGACCTCAAGGGAACGCTCATGGGCCGACGGGTGATGGTGCTCGGCCTCGGCCCCAGCATCAAGAACCTGCCGCTCGACCACGACGTCTCCCACTGCATCGGCGTCAACGACATCTGGCGCTGGCACAAGACGCCGTACGTGGTCGTGGCTGATCGGCCGATCGACTTCCAGGAGCGCAAGCCAGATGCGCTACCGATCATGAAGGAGACCAGGCCCAAAGCGTTCCTGTGCTACAACGAGTACGCCGAGCACTGGCGCGGCGGTGGCAACATCCCATGGGATCAGCCCAACCTGGTCGAGTGGCGCATGCAGGACATCGGGCTCAAGCAGAGCCAGCTGATGTCGCCGATCTACGCCGCGCGCCTCGCTTCCTACATGGGCGCTACCGAGATCGGCCTGCTTGGCGTCGACATGAACAAGCACAACCTGGTCGACAAGGGCCACCTGCCGAAGATCAACGCCTTCTGTGCCGAACTGCTGCGCTGGTGTGAGAGCCGCGGCGCCAAGGTCTGGAACCTGAGCGCGCTGTCGGCGATCAACACGCTGCCGAAGAAGCCGCTGACGGACTTCCTCAGAACCCCTTCAGGCGGCGGCGCAAAGAGTTTGCCAGCCGGCGCACCAAGAGCGACCGGATCAGGGCGCGGCGGGATTCCTTCGATCGACCGCTGAAGGCGCGGCCCATGTTGGGCCCGAACACCTCGCCCATCACGTCGTCCGGTGCGTCCGCCAGGGAGTCCACCAGTCGGTCGAACTCTGGCCCTGCCGCCCACATATTCCGGCTCTCCGTGACGTTTCGTAGGGACTGGTCCATGACGTCGGTGACGACGGACGAGTACGCGTTGCGTGTCCCGGCTCGGGCGTTGCGAAGGGATGATTCCAGGCGCTCCTGTAGCCTGTCGGTCGGGGTGGTCTTGAACTTGCCTCTGAGGCCATCGGCGATCTTCTCCAGGACCAGGTCGTACTGCTGCAGCACCTCTTCGTGCTCGTCTGCCAGCCGGTCGCGAATCTCGTCGGCCTGACCGGTCTTGACGAGCTCGGACCAGGCACCGCCGCTGAAGAATCGGGACTGCTTGATGGCGCTGCTGATCGAGGAGCCGCGCTTCACCTCGAGCAGATCGGTCAGCGCGTTCTGCACGGCATCGTCCTGCAGAACCTGCTCGGACACCTCTCCGGCCTCACCCGGCTGCATGGCGTTCTCGACCGCGGTCATCAGGTTCTCCAGCTTGCGCTGCCACTCCTGCCGGTGGACCGGCTGCCCGAGCGTCTTGGTGAACTGCGGGGCAACGTCCCGCTTGATGCGGAAGTAGGCCCTGGCCGAGTTGGCGATCTCCTGCTGCTGGCTGGCATCGAACATCGCACCGAGCCACTGGTCCTCTTTCAGGAACGGCGCCTGGCGGTTCAGGAACACCTGGATGCGCTCCAGGTAGGTGTCCGCCTTGCGGTAGGCACCCGTACCCGTGGTCATCTCGATGAAGTCCTGGCCGAGGCCGAGCGGCCACACCAGACGCCCAGCCGTGCGGACCAGGTCCGGAGGCTCCTGTTCGCCACCGATGCCGGTGACGCTTGCCATCCACGGCACCGCCACCTCGCCGATCGCCGCCGACAGGCCGCCGAACGTGCCGTAGGCGAAGCTCTTCGCCATGAAGCCGAGCGGGTTGGCGATCATGTCCTTGCCTACCTGCAGGATCTCGCGTTCATCGAAGCCGCTGCTGAGGAAGCGGACCAGCGTCTGCGACACGATGCCTGCCGCCGTGTTGCCCACCAGGTAGCGCGCCATCAGGATGCGGCCCGACCGGCGCATGTCGGGGTCCTGGCTGCGCATCGCGCGCCACGCGCCCACCGCCTGGTCCATCTTGTTCTGGAAGAAGGACTGGAAGCGGAAGAAGCTGCGGAACCATCGGGTGTTCTGGGCACGGCTTCGCTCGCCCGCCGACGCAGTCGAGGCGTCCATGCGCTTCACGAAGTCGCGGACGTAGCGATCTTGCAGCTCCTTGGGCGCCTTGCCCGACATGAGCTGCTTGGCCTGCGCCTCGCTGAACCCGAGACTGCTCAGAACGGCTCGGTCGTGAGCAAGAGCCCTTCCGGCCTTCCAGTCGATGAGGGCCTGGCCCGCAGTGGCGTAGGACTTCAGCGAGTTCAGGCGGTTCATCTCGATGAAGGGCAAGTTGAGCGTCCGACGCAGGAACGTCGTCATCGCGCGGATGTTCTCGCCCTCACTGAGAACCTGGTCGTGCCAAACCCTGCGCATGGCGCCAAGCCGTTCGGCGGCACCAACGGTCTCCCGGTAGGAGCCGAAGACGTCGCGCGCAGCTCGGGCCATGCGGCCAAGGCCACCGTGCACGGCTACGGTGCCCAGCGTCTCGGATATGTTGGGGACGGTTGCGGTAACGAGCTTTCCGATCTCCCATAGGTCTCGTGCACCGATGCCGATTTTGGATGCCGCCAGTCCTCCAGGCGTAGTCGCCAAGTCCTTCAGCACCGGGTCGCTCGTTGGCAGGCCCGACATGTGCTGCAACAGGCGCACGGCATCAGCCTCCTTCACGCCCTCCTTGATCGCGCGCTGGATGAACTCCTCGGCAGTCGGCAGCTCTGGCCGCTTGAAGAACTCACGGACGGAAGCGGGCACGTCCTGGGCGATCTTGTCGAGGAAGCTGGCGCGAACGGCAGTGCGGTGGACCAAGCCCGACATGTACTCGAACGGCGAGGCGCGCAGCAGCTCGTAGGTCTGGCCACCGTGCACGTAGTGGCTCGGCATGTAGTCGAGAACGCGCTGGTGCTCGAACGCCTCGCTACGCATGACGGACTCGACGGTGACACGGCCACCAGCATCCTCGGCGCCCGCCATCTGGCGGTAGATGCCACGCACGATCTCGGCGGTAGTGTTGTTGGCCTTGGCGACGTCGGCGTAGAGCGCCTTGGCTACGGCACCGTCGGCCCGCACGAGATCGTGCAGGACCGCGGTCGACATGCGGACCACGCGCGGCGACTCCTGGGTGGCGAAGGGCACGAAGCGGGCAACCTCACGGGCCTCGGCAGGCGGTAGCCCTTGCGCCTCGAGCGCCTGAATCCTGGCCTCGGTCGGGGTCGACAGCTCGAGTAGCGAGCCCACCTCTTCCTCGATGAAACGGCCGGTCACCTTGCGCGCCTTCTCCATCGCATCGACGTGTTCGCGCGCCGCCTCGCTCAGCTCCTCGCGTGACAGCCGACCTTCGATCGCAGCCTTGGCCACGTAGTCCCGCATGCCGCCGCCCGTGCTGGTCAGCTTGGTCAGCTCGAGCAGGGACTTGTAGTTGCGGATCTGGTTGCCGACGGTCTTCCACTTGCGCGGGTTCAGGAGGGCGCCGGACAGGTCACCGGTCGCTGCCGCCAGCTCGGACAGGATCTCGCCCTCAAGGCGGGCGCCGACCTCGCGAGCCTTATCGAACACCTCGCGCGCTTCGGCGCCGGTTTTTGCGCCACCCTGCCGCTCGACCTCGGTGACTTCGGGCTCGAAGTAGCGGCGGGCCAGGGTGGCCCCAAGATCGGCGAGTTCGGATGGCTTGGCCTTGTCCCACACTCGGCGGAACAGGTTGCCGCCCATCGCGCCAACGGTGTTGGAGCGCGCTTGCGCCTGTAGCGCGCGGGCCTGGCCCGGTTCCACGTGGAACATGCGGGCGACGTCGCCGATCTCCACTCGCTGGCCGGCATGCTCCGCGAGGACGAGGAACTGGAAGGCTCGGTCGCGGCGCTCTGACAGGCTGGCGTCGCGCCATCGGTCGGCGCTCGCCTGGATGCGTTCGGGCGTGAGATCGAAGGCGTTCGCCGACTGGGTCTCCAGATGGCTTGCCGCCACCTCTTCGACGGTCTTGTCGGCGACCTCCTCGAGCTCGGACCGGGCTTGCCGCCTGCGCTTCTCCAGGACCTGTTGAAAGCTCTCCCCGAGGCTTTGCTCCAGATCGGACCGCATCTTGGCATTTCGGTCCCGCGCCTTGGTCAGCTCGGCGGTCTCGCCCGCTTCCTGGATCCGGAAGGCCAGGTCCTCGGACCGCCCGCCCAGCTCCATGAGCAGGATCTCCGCATCCTCCCGCTCCATCCGCACGGTCTCGCCCTTCTTGCCGGTGGGCAGGAGCTCGCCCAGCTCCGTGCCCTCCAGCCCGCGGCGGAGGGCCCTAACTTCGAAAGGGTCGACCCGCACCTCGACGGGTGGCTGGGGCGCTTCCTCTGTGACGGCCTGTGTGGGCTCCTGCCGGCCTGTCTCCCGCAGACCCACGAGGACTTGCTGACCCTCTTGAACGCGCAGCACGCGCTCTGCCAGGGCCGGCTCGCGCAAAGCCCGCTGCAGGGTGGATCGGCTGATGTCCAGCTGGGTACCGAGCTCAGCCATGCTGATCGGCCCCTCCACTCCCTCGAGCGCCTCAAGAACCCGCTGCCCCCTCCCGGTCAGAGCGGGGACAGCGGTTACCTCTGTCTCTTGAGCTCTCTCTCCCGAGAGATGATCCAGCACCGGCGCTGGACCGTCAACCAGCTGCGAGATGCCCAGGGCCGCCTGCATAGCGGCGGTAGGATTCGTGGTGCCGGCAGCGAGGCTCGCCATCTCCATCGCCAGGGCGTCGATCTTGGCCTTGTTCAGTGGCCCGAGCGTGGCCGGGTCCAGCTCCATCATGAACCTACGGAGCGCCGCAACACCTGGGTGACCAGGATCGCCGTAGCCGGCAGCGAACAGCGAGGCGTTCATCGCCCGCCTGGTCGACAGCTTGAGCGGTCCCACGGACTGCAGAAAGAGCGCAACGTCCGACCACTGCTTGTATACCGGCGCGAACTCGGGTGGCACGTCGCCCGCCGGAGTCTGGTTCAGAGGGCCGACCTCTTCCCAGTCACGACCGGACTTGCCCAGGGATGACCGGAGTAGACGACCGTCCGGGGTGACGGTGGCCAGGCGGCCGTTGTCGTCCACGTAGATGCCCGAGCCCGTCTCCGTTTCCTGCCAGCGGCCGCCCAGCGCAGCGGCTGCCATCGCCTTTCCGGCGAGGCTGTGGTTGGCGGCATCCTGGAGGAATTCCCGGGCCGCATCACCCTCGAGCGTTAGCCGCTCCTTCCCAGCCTTGCCCAGGATCGAGCGCTGGTAGCCCGGCGGGACCTCGACCTGAATGTCCTCGGTGCCGGCCATGCGCCGGATCACGACGTCGCCCCGCACTCCGGGCACTCTCATCCGGGCATTCAGACCCAGGGCAGACTCCCCGGCCTCGGCGGGCGCCTTGCCCTCGGGCGTAGCCAGCCGGACGTCACCGACGATCTCCCAGCCCGCGCGGAAGAGGGGATTCGTCGCCGCCCTGAGCGCCGGATCAGCCTCCTGGGGAGTCAGCTCGCTACGGACCTTCTGGGCATCCAGCCTGAGGTCAAGATTGTTCAGGTCTGGGCGCTCGGCTTTCCAGCTCCGCTGGTTCTCGGGCTTCATGCCGTGCTTGACCATCAGCATGCCGCCGGTGGTTCCAAGCCAGCTGACGAAGAGGTCTCGGCCCGCCTTCGGGTCGCCGTTCACCCACTCGCTGAGCAAATGCCAGTTCTCCGAGTCCATCATGGAGAACCCGGTGCCCTCGAAAACGGCGGCCACGCTACGTGCGGCCCTGGGCGACAGCGAGCCACGCGCAGCGGAGCCCTGCACCCACTTCTGCACCTGCTCGAGCGCCTTCCGGTCGGTCGCGGCGAGGTTGGGTTGCGCGAGGAATCCCTGAAGGCGATTGCCCAGCGCCGCCATACCCACCATAAGCGGGGACAGCGCAGCGGTCTGCCATGCGGCGGCGACCCGGTCCTCGAGCGTCGGCAGCTTCCACTCCTCGCGCCCGGCGAAGATGCTCGCCTCGAGCCCGAAGCCTGTCGCGGCACCCACGAAGTCAGCGATGCCAAGACCCGCCTCGTCCAAGCCCTGCAGGGCCCTGGCGACTTTCTGCCCGGTACCCAGCTTCTGGGCCACCTTGGCTTCGAGCATGCCGCCGGCATGGAGCTGCTTCACCAGGTCGTCGGAGATCTGCAGCTGCTTGCTGTAGTTGCCCTTGGTGATGCCGTCGAGCACGCGCTTGGTCGTAGCGCGACCGAACGCGCTGCCGGTAGCCACGACCTTGCCTTGCGCGAAGGCCGGGTGCACAAGCATGAACAGGTCCTGCGCGCCGTTCAGGACGGATCCGAAGTCGGCCAGGTCGCCGCGCAGACCACCGACACGCTTGGCCTCTTCGAGCGTTTCGTCGTACCGGTCCCGCAGCCCCTCCGGCACCAAGCCCATGGACCCGAAGATCTCGTAGACACCGCTCGGCTCATCGAAGCGGAATCGGTCGAGGTCGCCTCCCACGCTGGCCGCGTCCACGCCGAGGTTCCAGAGCGATTGCAGCCCGAACAGCGTGGTGTCGGCAACGCGGTTCAGCGTGCCCGTGATGAGCGCCGGGTAGTAGTCCTCCGACAGCCGCTGCGTGTCGATCCGCGCGGACTCGGTGAGGCTGTCGAGCTCGGTAGGACTCAGGAGCTCCTGCGATCCCTGCTGTTGCAGATCCGCAACCTCCTCGGGCGTGAGGATGCTCTTCTGCGGGTCCTGCTTGGGGATCGTGGGGTCGGTCATCGTCCTTGCCTCATCCCCTGCAGGCGCTCCCTGAGCTGATCCCAGATCTCAGCGGCTCGCTGCTGCGCCGCGTCCTGATCGAGCCCAGTGCTGTTCAGCTGCAGGATGCGCGCGATCTTGTCGACGGTCCACGCACGGTTCTCGAGCTGCTGGATCACGCGACGACCAGCGCGCTCCGGCGAGTTGCCGCCCTTCACGTAGGCCGCGTGCATCTGGCTATAGAGCTGCCAGAACGGGTTCTCCATCGTGTCGACGGCGCGCGGGTTGCCGATGCTCATGACCTGGCGCAGGGCGTTGGCCATGTTGTTGCCGAACTCGACCTCCGGGCTCTGGGCCTTGAAGTCGGAGATCGCCTTAGGCACAGGCATGGGGGATGTGGCCGGGTTGAACGCGCCGCTGAACTGCCCGATGTTCATCGGTGTCTGTTGCGACTGCAGGGCAGGGTGCCCGCTGACTGGCAACGTCACGCCAGAGTCAAGACGTGGAGCCGCCGTAGGAGTGACGGGATCGACAAGTTGCGCGCTCTGATCGTCGCGGTCTTCCTCAACCGGAGTACGAATCTCTGGCGCGGTGACGCCGGGGATCGGTGGCGGCGACTCTTGCCCGCTCGCCCTTCTCCTGGCGTCGCGCGTATCGTTGAGCTGCTTGAGGTCGGGGATGCCCGACTGCTGCAACATCTCGTTGATCGCATCCTCGATGTCGACGTCGGGCTGCTCCATGACCCGGATGGAAGCGAACAAGGTGGCGGCAGGGATTCGCTGCGCGATCTGCTGCCCGCCCTCGCCACCGAACAGCAGCATCGCCTCGCTCGTATACTGCTTCATCACCGATTGCAGGAGATCCAGCTTCTCCTTCGTACGATTCCAATCATGCTTGGTCAGGAACTCGCTCTTCTTGCGCTCGAACTCGCGATCGAACGCAGCCTCTTTCCGCTTTCTATCGGCCTGTCGTTCCTTCAGCTCGGCCTGCTTCTGGGTTATCTGGGACTGGATCCTGGCCTTATTGCGCTCGTCGGCCGACGACATCCGTAGCTTGAGAGCCTCGATCTCGTCCTTGCGCTTGCGCTCATCGATCATCAGCTTGGACACGGCCTGCTTGCGGTCCTCGCTGAGCTTCTCGATCTGCAGCGACAGCATGTCCTCGTGCTTCTGACGCAGGAAGGCCAAGCGTCCTGCCTCACCAGCGCTGGTGCCGGTAGCTGCGGCATCGAGGAAGGTGCCGACAGTCTTCGACCTCGCTTGGTCCTCGATCGTCTGGAAGCGCATGCCACCCCGGCCAGCGTTGGCCGACTGGTCGAACACCAGCTCCTGCACATCGCCGTCGGCCGTGCGACGGAAACGCATGGACGGACGCTGGCGTAGATCCTGGATCGACGGGACGCCGCGTTGGCGTTGCGCCTGCATGCGCTCCAGCTCCGCCACCTGGACTTCAGCCATGCGGTTCTGCAGCTTCATGGCCTGCAGCTCCTCCTTGCCCATCTCGGCCTGGTTGAGCGCCTGAAGGCCAGCGAGCTTCTCGCCGAGAATGCCGATCTGCAGCTCGTGCTGCTCCGCCTGTAAGCCGGCCTCGAACTGCGCCATCTGGAAGTCGCGCTCGGCCTCCACCATGCGCTGAGCCATGCTCACATCGAACTGCCCTTGCTGCTGCGCCATCCGGCGCGACTGCTGCACGATGTTGGAGGCGGTGACGGCGCCGCGGAAGATGCCCTCGCCGAGCAAGCGCTCGCCCTCGAACTCGAGCCGTCGGGACTGAAGCTCACCGGGCAGCAGGAACTTCTGGGACTCAAGCAGGAAGTCGCTCATCTCACGCCACCATCTCCAAGAACAGTTGGTCCAGGCGCGCGTTCAGTGCCGCGAAGAAGCCCTCGCTCTCCTCGAGCATGTCCTGCGCCAGAAGCGATGCGATCGGCGCCCCGAGAGGGCCACGCGCAGCAAAAGAGTGGGCAGCCTGGCCGGCAGGTGTAGGAGGGTTGGTCACCGCCTGCTCTGCGCCAGGCTGCCCGGCAGCAGTAAGCTCTGGGGAAGAAGAAGGGGACTGAGCTCCCTGCTGTGGCCCAGCGCCCTCTGGGCGGCCAGGGGCACCGGCGGGTGGTTGTGTAGGCGGCTGAATAGTGGAAGCCAGCGGCTGCTGCAATGGCCCACCTCCAGCTTGCGCGAGATTCTGCGCACCCGCGCCAGGAAGCATGTCGGGATTCACGCCCGGGGTCGGCCCCTGCTGGCCCGCGCCGGGATCGGACAACTGGATCGCGTTCTGCACGCCTTCGGGGCTCGACGGCGCTCCAAACGGGCCAGGCACAGTGCCTTCAGGAGCAGCTGGCCCACCACCGCCCTCACCACCCCCACCGCCGGCACCCGCAGGCATTTGAGACGGCTGCCCGCCCATCGCTGTCGCCGCCACGTTCGCCGCCGCAGCGAGGAACAAGGGCGCCGTTGCCCCACCTGTCGCGATGGTGGCTACCCCCGCGCCAACGGCGCCGATGATGCTGCCGAGCCGGGCTCGCCTGGCCGAACGGCTGTCGCGCGCACGCTGGGCGATCATCTGGTCTTGGCGGAAACTGAACATCAGGTCGGGCGCCTGAATGTCCGCAGCGTCCGCTGCGATCAGCTGGGCCTGGTTCTGCAGCAGCCCGCTGGCCAAGGCCGGGGCGGCGCCAGGACGAAAGCTCTGGAGCAGCGAGAAGCCCTGCTGCATCGAGTTGATCGCATCCTGGAACCGAGCTCGACGGGCAAGTCCGGCTTCGCGATTGGCCTCGTGTTGCAGGAACGGGGCGATGTTCTGATGCGGCGGGCCAAAGAAGCCCGTTGGGAAGAACGCCTCATCGAACCCCTGGAAGTTCTGGGTCTGGAAGCCGAGGCTGTTGAAGCCGCGGCCGTTGAGTCGGCGGAACAGCTCGAGATGGCCCTCGCGGCTCTGCATCAGCTGGTTCGGCGTCGTGTTCGGCGGGAAGCTACTCATGTTGTGGCCTCGGGTTCTCGAAGTGGAGCGTCCCGGACAGGGACGAGATGGCCTGGTATACCGCGTTTGTCGGTGATCCAGCGCCCGGTGGCACGTAGACGCCAACCCGCAGGAACAACGGGCGCCCGTAGACCACGCTACCGACTGGCCTGCCGAATAGCGCCGTAGTGTCCTCGATCGCCGTGAATCGCTTCTCTGGCAGGATGTCGCGGTAGATGTCGCTCCCTGGCCGGCGAGTCTTGAGCTGCACCACGGCAAGCGTTACCTGGCCCTGGTTAAAGCTGCTGGTGCCGGTGAAGCTCTCGCCCGCCCACATCTCCACGAAGCCTGCGGAGAGTTCAGCTTCGTACGGGTGACCGATGAAGTAGTGCTTGAAGCTGGTGACGCCTGCGGCAGGCGAGCCGATCCACGCCTGGAAGCCGTCGATGTGGAAGGCCATGGACGACATCGAGACGACAGGCTCGGGCGTGTTCTGGAACGGGATGATCCGTCGCGCCAGCTCCTGCTGCCTCATGCTCGTCAGGTCAGTCACTCCCGAACTCCATGTAGATGTCGTGGATGCGGGTTTGTGCCGGCCCCTTGATCACCATCTTGAGCTGATGGTCCGTGGCACGGCTGACCGCCTGGTCGAAGTTGCGCACTGCGGTGATGGGCGTCGATGCGTTCGCTTCGCCGAGGAGCAGAGCGAGGTTGCCGCCGCCGTGCATCTTGAGCGTCTTCCCCTTGCTGTTGACCAGCTGGCAGGTGGCCCACGAGGGCGATCCGTCGGTGGACGAGCGCACGCTGTGGCGCAGGTAGACGCCCTTGACCGATGTCGGCTCGTAGGGCTTCGGCTTCAGGGCGACGAACTGGGCCTCGATAGTGGCGTCTTGCGGGGCACCGATGATGACGAGATCCCCGCTCTCCCAGCTTCCGGCCGCCGAGAGCGTGATGATCTGTGGGCTCGTAGCGATGGAGGCCACCGTCGTCTCGACCTTCAGCTTCTTGGTGGTCTGGTCGTAGATCTGCACCAACATGCCGGCGATGACGAGGTTGTCGTCGATACCGCGAGCATCGGATCCGTTCGCGGTCCCTGCGATGGTCAGCGATGTAGAGGACTCGCCCTTGGCCGACGCCGTGGTGCTGAAGTTCGAGTTGTGCTCGGCGAAGAACTCATCGAGGGCGTAGATCCTCTTGTCGTTCGCCAGGAACAGCATGCGGTAGACGCCATCCTCGCAGATGCCGTGTCGCATCCAATGGATCTCCAGGCCAGCGGGAGGCCGCCAGGTGGTGACGATGTCGGCTCGGTAGCTCCACACCAGGACCTCGTCGGCGGGGAAGCGACTCAGCGCCGAGTCGTCCGAGGTCTCCCTGGTGTGCGATGAGCCTTTGTAGCTCACCGACACCGTGCTGCCGACCGAGACCATGCCCCACATCACGAGGCCGCGCTGCGGATCGTGCGCCGACCACGCATGCCGCATCATGCCATCGCCGTCACGAGTATAGCGCGGCAGCTGGCTGACGAAGTAGTCCTCCAGCTCCTCGGCAACCCAGCGGAAGCTGCCGTAGTGAAGGGCGACGGGGCCGCGCTCGCTCATCCACGCCAACCCGCCGTCGTACTCGACCATGGTGTTGGTGCCAATGCAGCCAACGGTAGACAGGATCGGGATAGGTCGCTGACCGTTCGGCGTCTGGTTCCAGCGCAGGACGTGGGTCTGCGAACGAGTGCAGAAGACGGCGCCGCCTTGCCAGCGTCCGATCGCGACGACGTCCTTTTCTAGCTCGGCATCGAGGAAGTCGACATTGAGGGGCGGGGTGATGCCGGGGTTGTCGAGCTCACTCCACTGGTAGCTGCCCTGAGGCAGGCGGATGAAAGCTTCCCTCGAGGTCGTCGCCAGATTGTTCGTCGGCGGCGAGCCGACAGGCCCGCCCGGAAACACGCTGCTGTCACGCCGCTCGTCCTCCAGGACCCAGGGCTGCAACAGCTTCCATCTCGGGAAGTAGGCCCACGGCTTCCAGTAGACGCCTGAGTTGATCAGTCCTTCGAGGTTGTGGAGCGAATCCAGGATGACCGTGTTCGTTGGCCAAGGGAAGGCGTCGAGAGCGAACAGGCTTTGTCCTGCGTAGGCGGGTCCGATTCCGGGATTGGCCAGGTTGAACGGGTCGTCGAGCACCGTGCCGTCCGTGTCATCGAACGTCCTGGTCGAGATCTTGTCTCGAAATGGGTCGACCGTTCCCGACTTCCGGTAAGTGCTGGAAATCTCGCCGCGCTGCAGGTTGCGGCTTCTGCCATGCGTGCCCTGGTAGCCGCTGAACAGCGTGATGCCGCGGATGGTGCGCGCCACCGTGCAGCCCATCGGCATCTGCGTGAACAGTGGCGGCGGCACCGTGAAGTCGAGCTCGTCAGGGTGGAAGTCTTCGGTATTCGACCCCGCCAAAGCGGTGCCCTTGAGCGAGATCGGGATGATCATGCTCGGCGTCGATGCCGGCGAGAATCCGTACTTGAACGACTGCGGCACCGAGTTGCCCATGTTGTGCTGCAGCGCCTTCCAGAAGCCGAAGGTGTCGCCGTCGGCCTCGGTCGCCCAAATCATCAGCGTGAGCGAGAGGCTCTCCGCCATCAGATAACCCGGGTGCAGGATGAACAGGTTGACGGCGTTTTCCAGGGTCGATGGCGACCGGGACGCAGACAGCTCGACCTCGATCGGCTCGGACCAGACGCCGACTTCTCCCGTCGCATCATCTCGCCATGAAATGCGGAACTTGTAGGTGCCGTCGGGCACCGTCATCGTCTCGGCTGAGTTGACGATGAAGTTGTCGTTGCCGCCGTACTTCGAGCTATCCTCCTGGGCGTCCAGCAACACGGCCTTGGGTACACCGAGGCATCTCGGCATGTCCCAAACATCGTTGTAGCCCTCATTGATGCCTTCACCGCCAGCCTCGGAATACACGCTGTCCGGCGGCGTGATCATCGGCACCTGGAACACGCAGCCATAGCGCTCCGCGGCCAGGAGCAAGCGGTTCGACGAGATGTCGGGGTTGGGCTTGAAGGTCAGGCTTCTGGTCTTACGGCGCGGGTTGTGGTCAGTGCCCTCGTTGAGGATGTTGATGATGTCGCCCTGGTCCATCATCCGGTTGGCAACCTGGGCCGGGAAGCAGGCCGTAGCGGGATCACCGACCTTGGGATCGGACTCCACCTGATACGTCGTCAGGCTCTCCTCGTCCTGGATCGTGTCGGCATCGGACTCGCCGAAGTAGCTGACCGGGTAGGTGCCGCTCTGGTTTCGCCTAGTTCGGTAGATGCCGCCACTGTGGGTTAGCGTGCTGCTGGCGGACGAGGTCGTCGTGATCGTCACCTCGGTGATCGGGCTGCCAGAGAGAGCAGAGACCTCGTGGAACTTCTCGTTGATGTCGGACGCCGTGGGATCGCTCGTGTCGAGCTCGTCCACGTAGATAATGTCGCCGACCTGGACCGAGTTGAATCCTGACGTGGCCGGCGTGCTGCCAAGGGTCAGCGTGATCGCGCCCCCACCGCTTGGGACGGTCCACGACTTGACCTTGATGTCACCGCCGAGTGTCGTCCGGACGTTCTCCTTGCGGAAGTCGGACTCACCCCAAAGGATCAGCCGGCGGTTGACGAACTCGAACCCGAGGATGTGGGTCGGGTCGGTCTTGCACGTCTTGGTCTCGGTCGGATCGATTCGCTCATAGGTGCCGGCATCCGAGGCTGCTGAAGGGTTCTCGGTGGTCAGGGCTCCGAGAGGCCGAACGGCCTCTGTATAGGTTCGTGAATAGCCAGTCGTGGCCTGAGATGTAACGAGGTCAGCGACGCACCGAAATCCAGGCCAGCGACGAAAAGTCTGTCCGTCTGATGTGGGGTAGACGTTCTCGAGCTTGGTGAAGCGAACGCCTAGGCCATTGGCCTGCACCAGGCGGTTGACGCCGGTCCAGATTTGCTGCTTGAGGGAGACAGCGCCAAGATCGCGGTTTGCAGGCATCTCACGGCTGTGGGTATCTCTGGTATGCGTATCGGGCCTCGCCGAGACCGTCCTTGCCCATACCGCTGAGCTTACGATGCATCATGCGGCTGGCTTTGTTCATGCTGCTATGGAGCTGGTTCATCAGCACCGCCTCGCGCTCGCGCATCATGGCGGCGAGCGAGGAGTCCGGCTGAATGATGGCGACGCGGTAGGCAGCAGCCACCTCGAGCAGCTCCTGGTGCTCACGAGGAATCAGGACCATGTCGCCGTCGGTCTCGAGGTCGTGACCTCTGGAGATGTAGTGGACCCAGAAGGTTCCGGAGTAGCCGTTGCTGTCGAGGATCTTGATCCGCGGCCTGCCGCCGTCCACATACGCCTCGAACGCCCAGCTGATCGGCAGAGCAGGCTCCAGCGAGTCCTGGATGCGTAGCACCCGCAGCATGTGCTCCGGAAGGTCGACGAAGTAGTCCGGCGATGTCGTGCTCCAGGAGATCTTCGAGACGTTGCGGGCGAACCACGCCTTGTCGCCGATCTCGTTCAGGATGTGCTCCTGGGCCCGCTTGATCGCGAGGTTGTAGACGTCGTTATCGATGTCGGAGTTGGCACTACCCTTCTCGACCAGGACGCGGACGTTGTCGCGCACCTCTTCACGAGTGGGCCTGGGCGTGAAGTCTTCGACCGACGGTGCGGGGGCGGCAGCCGTCGGGGCGTTCTTGACGACGTCGAGCCACTCGGAGGCCAGATCGTCGCCGAACGTGATCTGGTCCTCCTGCGTGTAGTGGATGTTGTCTGCGATCAGGTCGTAGGTCGACGTGTCCACCTTGCCCGACCACGGATCGTCCGAAGCGATGTCGTCGATCCCATCGTTGACGAGCCCGATGCTGGTAGAGGTGGCCCCAGACAGGCTGGTGTGCACCTTGCCCATGATCCATGGGATGCGCTTGCCGTCGCCTCTGGCGTATCCGTTCGCCTCCAGGAAGTTCCGTGAGGCGTCGCGCACGGCGATCATGCCGGCCTTGTAGTGTGGAGCTCGCACGTCGACGCTGGCATCGCCCTCGCCGATCATGCTGAAGATGCCGATCACCTCCATCGTGTCGCCGGCAGCGATACCGCAATCGGCCTGGCCCGCGGCCAGGATGCTCTTTACCGAGCCCGTGTAGGTCGACGAATCGAACGGGTTGGGGATCGTCTCCCCCTCGAAGAACGACTTGTAGAGGATGTCCCAGAGCTTGTCTTCGCTGGTCGGCGCCCAGTCGTTGTGCGGGTTGCCGCTGCCGTCGTCCAGGGCAGTGTTGATAAAGCCGCTTGCAGTGGAGAGAGCGGGAAGCGCGAGGTTTCTAGGGGTGACGACTGTGGCATGGATCGCGAGCTTGATTACGAAGATCGGCTCGCCGAGGAAGTTGCTCATGTTCCAGGCGAGCGACATCTCGGGGCCGAAGCTGACGAAAGTAGGCGTCTGGGCGACGTCGTTGTTGATGCGAGGCTTAGCGCCGGGGTTGACAGTCTGCAGCAGCCGGGTGAACGAGGCCGTGTAGCTGGCGTGCGTGCCGAAGGTGCTCGAACGAATCGTGACGGTGTCGGCGCCTGCCGTAGGGATCGTTCCGGAGCATGTGATCACCGTGGCTGTGGCTGAGATGACGGTGTAGGTGCCGTTGTTGGATGGAGAGACAGTCGACCCCGACACCGTGACCGTCGAAGCAGCCTGTGGACGCGAGGTCCAAGACGCAGCGGTGATCGTGAAGGTTGCCGGGCTGCCGCCGACGTTGGCGAACGTGACAGCGCCGCTGTCGATCATCAGATCGGTCGGCACCGAGGCCGCGCTCGCCGTGCCTGGACTGTCCGCGTACGGGTCGAACATCCAGATGCCAGGGAAGCCGGGGAAGGTCAGCGCGTTGTTCTGGAACCTCTCGTCGGCAGCCGTAGCGGTGGCGCCGTTGCTCCAGAAGCCCTGCATGTTGGACTGGCCCCAGCAAACGATCGCCTTGTGCTTAGTCGCCAAAGAACAAGCCCTCCCGGCTCAGCTTCTTCTTGGTGTCGGTCTCCCAGTAGCGAGGATCGTTGGTCTGCCGTTGTCGCATTCGATGCAAGCCAAGCGGGATCGTGCCGATGCGGCGGATACCGACGTCGTGCCGCTTGCCCATCTTCCGCCTCGCCTGAACCGCTCTCTTGCGGCTCGCTTCGACCGACTTCTTGTACATCGTTTCGTGCTGCTTGGCGGTCATACCACTATCGGCATACTCGCCACGCACGGCGTGCCGGAGGTCGTAGTCCATGGGATTGCCATCGACCAAGACCCCGGGCACGTGCAGGACGGTCCGGGCCACGCCACCGCATGCGGGGCATGGCCTGGTGTCCCTGTGCTCTGCCATGCTCTCGTGCACGTCTTCCTGCAGGTTCCCGCAGTCTGCGTTCTCGCACAAGAAGTCGTACATCGGCATGGCAGTCTCCTACGGCGCCAGGATTCCCGTCGCCCCGATCACGCCGAGCGGGTGCTCCATCTGCAGAGCCCACTCGCCGACGATCTGCTCCTTCACCGAGTCGCCAACCGGGCCGATCCGCTGGCGGCTGAAGCCACGGATGATGCCAAAGTAGATCAGCGTCGGATCCAGGATGACGAAGGTGTCGTTGCTGGTGTAGGTGAAGTTCCCCGACGGCGTCGAGCCGGTGCCGGGGATGCCGTAACCCGTGAGCGTGAACGACTGGGAGGTCGGCAGCTCGAAGTAGCGGTCACGATTGATGAAGTGGATGCCGTAGACGGTCTCGATCACATCGACGTTGTCGAGGATCGCATACCGGCTGGCCTCGATGCTGCGCTCGAAAGCGGGCACCTGATCGGCGAACTGGTTGAACAGGCGCTTCACCCGTGCGCTGCACAGGATCAGGGCGCCGTTGGCGTTGAAGCCGTAGATGCTGTCGTTCGCCGGCTCCATGATGTCCTGGCTGAACATATCCAGGTCGAGCGGCGTGTTGTTGCCCTCGAAGAAGTTGGTGAAGTACTCGTCGTTCAGCTGGTGGCCGAGTGGGTGAGCAACACCTTGCGTCGGGCGCGTCGGGTAGTTCTGGTAGACGCCCTCACGAGCGGCCCAGGTGACGATGCCGTCGGTCTTGCGCGGGTCCTTGTCCGCGGGAGAGCCCGTGCTGGAGCTGACCTGAGTGGTCGAGTTCGCAGTCGGGATGTCGTCGGAGGTGAGGATGCCGAAGTGGGCAGCCATCTCCACGTTCTTCATCAGCTTGAGCAGCTTCTTGTACTGCTGCTCCTCGAGCGGACTCCTGGTGCCGGCGATGTTCAGCGCCTGCGAGGTGTTGTCGACGTCGTAGCTGATCTCGTTGATCTGCGCCATGCACTGGATCCTGGTCGGATATCCAGGAGCATCGAACGCAGCGTCCGCGCCCGGGTGGGCGATGTCGCCCTCCATGTCGGTCACGGTGCCCGGCCACCCGATGTCATCGATCAGGAAGTCGGAGAGGTAGTTCTCCATCCTGCGGTGGCTGAGGGTCGAAAACGTCGGAGTGTGCGTCGGGTGCATCACCGCGACCGTGTTGTGCAGCTCCTCCCGCAGCGCCGTCTGGTCGTGCGGGTAGGTCTGGTTGGTGTTGAGCAGTAGCGTGCCGCTCATAGCGTTCTCCTATCCTTGGACGGTGGGAGGAGCTTGCTGGTTGATCTCTTTGAGCTTGTCGATCACAGCTTGCTTTCGTTGCTGCGGCGAAGGGCCGCCCCATCGGGCCGCCTTCTCCAATCCGCTCAGCGAATCGCCGTCTTGCGGCGCCTCCCGAAGAGTTCGGGTAGTGCGACCGGCTGCCGACTGTGGCACCTGGCCGCCGATTTGGATGCCTGCGAACTTGTCCGGGTTGTCGATCATGGCTTGCGCCAAAGCCCCTGCGTCCGACATGCCAGGCCAGGTCTTCTTCGCCTCTACGATCAGATCTGCCTGGTCATCGGAGATGGTGATGTCGAGATTCCTCTTCACCACCTCGCGCGCCGTCACCTGACGCACGTCGCCGAGCTCGTTCTGCAGGCGGTTCTCGACGCCCTCAGCGACCAGCTTGTTGATGGTCGACATGAGGTCTTCGGATCCGCCCTCGCCCTTCTTTGTCTGCAGTGACGCAAGCTCCGCCTGCGTTCGAGAGAGGATCTCCTCCTTCTCCTTCAACGCAGCTTCCAGGTTCTTCTCCTTCTCCAGCTTCTGTTGCCATCGAGGATCCTGGTGGAACGGAGGGTGCTCACCCTCACCGCCCGGCGCCTGCGGCTGATTCTGTCCAGCCGCGCTTTCCGGGTTCTGAGGTTCCGAAGCGCCTGCGGGCCGCGACTCCGCAGTATCGCCAGCTTGGTTTTGCTCTTCGGGAGGCATGGGTCACTCCTTAGTGGTTGCCCTTGGTGTTCTGGCCCTTCTGGCCAACCTTGCCGCCGAAGCTCCCAGGGGTCGGGCCCTTGGGAACCGTGACGGACTTCTTGGGCGACTTCGACATCTTGTTGATCTTCATCTTGCCGCCCTTGCGCTTCTTACCCATCAGGACTCCTTTCGTTCGTCAAACGGGTCTTCGTACCTACCTTCCCAGTTGGGCTGATCGGCCATCCGGTCCTGGACCCGTTCCAGCTTGTCCTTGAGCCTGACCAGATCCTTCTGGGTGGTGTTCTGCAATTCGAACCACAGCTTGATGCCTTCGGCCTTGCCCTGCAAGAACCCCAGGCGCTGGACGAAGCAAATCGGGTCCTCGCCGGGCCTTGGCTTCACCTCGGACAGGTCCCGCAGCAGCTTCGTGTAGTAAGCGTCCATTTTCTCGAACGCCGCCTTGAAGCCTCGCGCTGTACGCAGAGACACGATGGTCTGCGCGATGGCGTAGTCCTGCTCGATCTTCTGGATATCGACTGGGTTCATGTGATCGACGGGAACTGCTGCGGGGCGCCGTTACGGCCACCGCGCGGCTGGTTGTTCGGTGTGGTGGGGCCTGGCGACTGGCCCGTCTGCTGGCCTGGCAGCTCGCTGCCACCGCGGACCGGAGAGGCTGCTGGCTGACCGCCCGCCTCGGGCGGCAGGTTCTGCTGCTGACGCTGCTGCACGCCGCGCACGGTCTCCTGGCGTTCGAGCTCGAGCAGGTGGTCGCCGAAGTGCTCGAGGATCATCTGCTGCGCACGTTCGCTGTAGACCTGCTTCACGACCGGCTGGCCATCGGGCCCGGGCTCCATGAGCTGCTCGACCATGCTCTCCAGGTGCTGCTCGTGGTCGTCCTGCGGGTGGACCAACACCTGGTGTCCGGCCTTGAGGTGCTCGTTCTCCTCGGACTGAGGCTTACGGTCCTCGGCGTTGTCCATCGGGCGGATGATCTCGTCGCCCATGTTCCGGCCGACCATGAGATCCCACCCGATCTGCATCAGGCGGCCCTGGTTGGCCACGTCCGGGTTGTTCGGGATCAGGGCGCCGAATGCATTGAGCCAGGTCATGATGCCGGTCGCCCGGGCACCGACGGTGTGGAGGTTCTCAAGACCGACGATCTCGAAGTCAACGTCGCTCGTGAAGATCTCCGGGTTGGCGTGCTGGCGGTCGCCTACGAGCAAGTCACCGCGCTTGCCGATCACCGGGAACACGGTCTCCTCGACCAGGAACTGCCGGTTCATCGCATCGATGATCCTGAGGCTCTGCTTACCGAGGTTGCCGAACGCGCGCACCATGCCCTTCACGCGACGGTTGGCTTCACGGGTGCGGCGCTCGACCTCGGTGGCGGTGTTGCCGCTCTCCTGGCCCTCGAACACGCGCGGGGCGCCAGCCAGCTGCTCGATGCGGCGGCTCAGCATCTCGGTGAAGGCGAACGATGTCGGCGACAGGCCCGGCGTTTGCGCGAACTGGACATCGCCCGCGTCCTGGATGATCTGGCCTTCCTCGAGATCGAAGATCGTCTCGGGCATCAGGTCCGAGCGCGAACTGGCAAACACGATTGGCACCTGCAGGGCCTGCACGCGCGTCATCTGCGCTTCGTGTCGGTCCTTCTGAGCCTCGACCTTGAGCGCGATGTCGAGGATGCCCATGTTGACCATGTCCTTGGCCTCGCGCGCCATGCGGCCGATCGCATAGGGGTGGCGCAGGCGGTCGTAGAACGCGCGCCTGGCCTCCAGGACATGAAGGTCTTCGCCGACCGTCAGCACGCACCACTTGAGCTTGCCGTCGTTGTCGATATCGAACTGCTTCCAGACCTCGCGGATCTTCCACAGCCGCATCGTGTTCTTGCTGTTCTTGGAGTCGTCGTGCCCGAGCTTCGGAAGCCAGCGGTTGGTGACGCTGCGACTGCGCTTGTAGTGCTCGTTGCGTCCGGCGCTGCCCTGGGTGTTGAACTCGAACGGGGTGACGTTCTTGATCAGTTCGTCGACCTGGCCGTTTGAGTAACGACCCATCCTGGCCATGTGACGCAGCTCGTTCTCGTCCATCAAGAACTGGTCGCCGACGAACCGGCACTTCTGTGGATCGTTCTCGTTGTTGTCGAACAGCATGTCGTAGCTGTCGACGATCTCGCAATCCGGGCCATCGAAGGTGACGACCTCCTCCTCGGTCACCTGCCGGGCGATCGGCACGCCGTTGTCGCGCTGGATCGTGCGCTTGCGCTGCCATTCGATGTCCGTGCGCCAGTACCATTTCAGCATGCAGAGCTGGTAGGGCACCATCGTGCGCAGGATGGGCTCTACTTTGTCGAGGAACTGCATCTGGTCGAGCTGGTAGTCGTACAGCGCCTCTCTCACATGCACGACTGCCTTGTCCATGGCATCCCGACCCCTGAGTCGGAACCAAGGATCGAACTCCAAGATCGCCTCAGCGATCCTCGGCACCAGGTTCTCGACCATCTGGTACAGCTCGCCGCTGGTCATATCGACCGGCAGGCGGCGAGCTGCACTCCGTCCACGCAGGCTGTCCCCGATCCGCTTCCAGCGCTCCCAGATGTCCAGGACCGACGACTCGAAGCCGGTGAAGAGAGGCTCGACCTCGCCCTTCACCCGGTCTGCGAGCTTCTTGTCGCCGGCCCGGTTCTCGTAGAAGAGGGACGACTGGTAGTAGGCCACCGCCTTCTCGGGGGTGAGCCCATCGCCTTGAGGGATCGGAAAGCTGGTCATGGTTATGTCGGCTTCTGGCCGGCTCCTGTCGCATCAGGGATGCCCGCGGTGCCGTCGAACTTGTGCTCGACGCTGTACCAGCCGGCGACGATGACCTCCCATGTGGTCAGCGTGCTGTCCTTGTTGACCTCGAGGCGATACCCGAGCGGCCCCTGGATGAGGCTGCCCGGGTGCAGCTGGATCACGCCAGCGCCACTCTGCACCAGCACCGGAACCGGGTCCGGAGACAAGCTCTGGCTGAACTCGTCGCCGAACTCGAGAGTGAGAGACCCGGTGCCGGTGATGATGTGGATGGTGGCGTGGTCGATCGTGAGACTGCGGTTGGGTTTGGTTGCCGCCGTACTGCACAGGATGAACGGGTCGGGGGTGCTGCCGGCGGAGTCCTGATCCATCCGGCGCCACCACCGCCCACCGTGGTACGGATTGAGTGCGCGACCCATTACGTCTGCTCCAGGAGGCTGGTGGCGTCCTTACGGCTGGTGTGCTCGTAGTGGCCCCATACCAAGAGGCCGCAGTGCGGCACGCCGACGTTGGCCGTTACCCGTAGGTCCAGCGTCCGCTTCACCGGCAACCGGATGCTCTCGCCGTTGGCGTGGGACATGCGCTCGGTGCCGGGCCCGGTCTGGAAGTCGGCCAGGAGGCCCGTTGCCGTGCTGCCGTCCCACGCCTCCAGCTGGACGCCGAAACCGATGCCGGTCGCGACACCCGTGTCTCTGCCGATGAGTGACAGGAAGTAGCCGTCGACCACGATGCGCTTGCCGGGCTCGCCGGTGACGATCGTGGTGCTGACGGCGGCGAGCGGGGAGCCAGCCTCGTTGACGGAGACGAACTTGGCCCAGGTGCCCTGCCGGGTCTTGCGATGCTTCAGCTCATGGATCTTCAACATGATTACACCGCCACGTTGTAGTCGTCCGAGGTGGCCCGGTTGAGGAAGATGCCGCCGACGAACACGGCACCCTGATTCACCGAGGGGCTGCCGCCCGAGAAGTTGTTGCTGGTCAGCTCGAGCGAGTAACCCTTGTTGATCGGCACCCACATCGAATCGCAGTGCCGCCACTGGTGGTTCTCGAGCGCGGTAGCATCGCCGTGCCACTGCATGATCGTGTGCGTGTCCGCGGGCGAGCCACCATCCGTCTGGCGCAGGGTGACCAAGCCCCCGGCACCAAGGCTCAGGCCGCTCCAGCCGAGCTCAGTGATGATGAAGTGCTTGTTGGACTGGGCCGTGATCAGGGATTGCGTAGTGCCGTCCAGGATCACCGCGCGGCGCACGATGTTGTCCTCGGTCTCGTGCGTTTGGCGGCTTCTGCTCGAAGCCTTCTCCTCGTACTGCACGCTGATCGTGCCGCCGTTCACGGTCTGCCCGGTAACGAAGTAGCCAAGACCGTAACCGTCCGGCAGCAGGATGTTGAGGTTGTCCTTCATCACCGACCAACTGCGGTCGCTGGTTCCGGCAGCAGGCGCTACCAGCGGGGTGATGATGTCGAAGAAGTTGGTGCCGTCCGTCGCATAGCAGCGCAGGATCTGGTCGGCGGTCGTGGTGTCCGAGACGACGACGTCCATCTCGATGCGGTGGACCAGGAGCCTGGTACCGCGCTTGCCGGCGACCTTCTCGGTGTTGGCCGCCGTCATCACGCCTGACGGGTTCGGCAACCTGCCAATGCGGGCGCCGATGCCGTCGGTCCGCTCGCTGATCAGGTTGTTGTGGAAGATGTTCCGCTTTTGAGACATGACCTCCGCTCCTTTGCTTCGAGGTTCTTTACTAGCCGATCGAGACTAGCATGCATCCGACACAGCCACGGTTCCGGATGCTGCTCCTGGTTGACGAACGACCACAGCTTGCGGCGGATGCCGCGCAGCTCGCGAATCGCTTCGCCCAGTTCTTCTGCGGTGAGTGTTACCTGCTGCTCCATCCCAATGTCCTCGCCCAATCGTCCTGCTCGGCGCCGACGGAGACCTTGTGCATCTCACGACTCCTGGGCACCTCGCGGAAGTAGCAGATGCGCTCGCCGTCCTTATCGACAGCATCGATGTCGGCCAAGGCATCTGCGATGTCCATGTAGCGCCACTTCGGGAAGTTGACGAACTCGTCGACCAGCTCGCCTGCCGGCACCCGCCTGCCGCTGTCGAGCACGGTGCCGACCGGATCCCACAAGAGCTTCTCCTTGCCGAAGTGCAGGAAGTTGCGCGGGATCAGGTCCGACACCACGATCAGCTTGCCGGCCGACCACCTGCTGGTAAGCCTGGTGATGCGCTTGATCTTGCTCGGCTCGTTCTGGTTGCGCATCATCGTCTGGATGTTGAGCCGCAGCCGCTGCTGCTGGGCCTTCTCCTCGATCGAAGCGCGGTAGACGTCGTTCGCCGTCGTCTTCTCGATGCACTCGCCCTGGTGGTTGCACCTGCGCTGCCACTTGCTGAGGCAGCTGATCCACTCGTCGACGAACTGGCTCGGGTGCCAGTGGCCTACCCTGAGATCCAGGAGGTAGGCATTCATCGCGCTGTCGAGGCCGACATACGCCACCACCGAGTAGCAGTTGTTCGGGTCCTGGTCCGAGGTGGCGCTATCGCACAGGAGCCATCCCGACAGCTCCTCGATATGGGTCTGGAAGCTCTCCTTCACCCTGAGGTTCTCGATCTTGAACGAAGCGTTGCTTCCCACCGAGACCTTGTTCCAGAACTGGGCCACGGCGAAATCGAAGTCCTTCCGGATCTCGACATCGATCATGTCCTTGGTCAGGGTGCCGAACTGCGACTCGCCATCGAGGGTGATGCGGCCATCCTCTTCCTCGACGATGTCCATGCCGCAGTCGTAATGCACGATCTCGTAGAGGTCCTCCATCTCCGCTTCGATGTAGCCGTACAGGTCGGCGTAGCTGTAGCGCGTGCACAGGATCACCTCCTTGCCGCCCGCGAGCAGCATCGGCCCCATCCGGCGCCAGCAGTTGAACGTGAGCTCGAGCCCTCTTGGCGTCTCCACCCAGGTGTCGTCCAAGATGTCATCGAACACCTGGACGTGGTAGTGACCACCCGTCAGCGGCTTCTCTGGACTGAAGACCGAGAACGTCGGCTCGGCCATCGAGTAGTCTGTCCGCAGACTCGTCGTCCAGCGGGTCTGGTTCCAGAAGCCGCTGCGCAGGGGCTCGCCGCCGCTCCACAGCTGAGCAATGAGCGGGTTCTCCTCCAGGCTGTTGCGGATCGACAGGCTCTTCTCGGTGGCCTTGTCGAGGTTGTGCATGCCGTAGGCGATCTTGATGTTCGGCTGGGTGACGATCAGCCGTGAGAGGAACGCCTGCGCCATCGTGCTCTTGAGGCAGTTGCGCGGCAGCTTGATCATCACCTTGCGCTCGGGGCCATCGAGCAGGCTCACGCACCTCTGGTGCGGACCTTCTGCCCTCACCCCGCCGGAGCCTACGTTGAGGCGGGCGACCTCCCCGGTGATGGGGTCTGCCGTCTCGTCGTAATTGAAGCCGAGGACCTCACGCGCGAAGACTCCGGTGTCGACACTGGCCCGGGCCTTGAGGTCCTGGAGCTCCGGGCTCAGCTCCACGGTCTACTCCCCCGGCTTCTCGAAGGAGCCGCCGGCCTCTTCCGGATCTACCGGCTTCTCGGCTTCTTCCTCTTCGGCTTTCGCGGCGACGAGCGTCTTCCGCTTGCGCCGGCCTTGCTTCGCTTTCTCTTGCTCGGCCTCGACGCCCGCCTCGAGTAGCCCATCGACGCTTTCTCCCTTCGCCTCGAGCCCGGCCATGAGCAGGCCGATCTGGCGGTGCAGCTTCTGGTTGTCGCTCTCGAGCCGCTGCAGCCGCTCTTCGCTGTGCTCGCCGGGGATTTTCCCTGTGAGACAAAAGCGTAGGATGGCTTCCGCCCACTCGCCCATCGTGGAGCTCGTATGGCGAAACTGCATGACCAGGTTCCAGCGGATCGGCTGGCCGAAGTCCACCGGCCGGCCCACGCGATGGCTGTACAGCTCCTTGAGCCGCGGGTACTTCTCCAGGTCCTCGCGCTCGAGGGTCCTGGTGAGGCAGAGCCCGCCACCCGAGTAGGCGCCGAGGGTGAAGCCCCGCTTGTGGATGATCTCGTGGACCTGCTTGGGGACTACGCGCTTCTCTCTGGCCATGGATTACCTGCTCACGGTAGGCCGTTTTGCACGGGCTTTCGTCCGGACCGTAGCACGGCGATAAGGCCGCCGCCAGTACCAGCCCTTTTGGCAGCGGAAACACGTCTCCAGCAGACGGAGCCCAGGGGTGGGGCAAAAGCCGGCCCCACATCGGCGGCATGTCTCTTGCATTCAGCCGGTACATATCGTTCGGCATCAGGACCCCACCGTTTTCCACAGAGAAATCTCAGAATTTCTTCTCCGGTGACAGCAGGGATTTACGCGCCGATCAGGTTCCGTTCAGCAGCGTAAGCTCAGGCCGGACAAATTGTCCTATTGGAGCATGTGTTACCCTTTGACGGGTCCGCCGGGAAACAGGCTTCGCGAGCGGCCTCTAGCGAGCGGAGCTGTTGATAGCCAGCCCGTCGGCTCCCCACCTCTTCGGGCATGCGAATCAGCGCCACCGCCCAACCACCTGGTTGACGAAGCCGCGCCCCGCGGCTGACGGAAACGCTGCTCATGGCTCGCCCAGCTGCTAGGTGACACAGTCCTCAGCGCCATCGGATGCCACGCCGCCATCTCTCGAGCTGACTGCTTGCTGTAACCTAGCTGTGCAGATGCGTCTGGGGGACTCCCGCATATGGGACCCAGAAGTCGTCAGCCTGAGGGAGCCCCCCGGTGGGGTGGGGTCGGCTTGATGAGGCATACAGCGCCAGCTGACCACCCCAGGCAAGACGCCTTGCCACCGCAAGCCAAGCCTGCCAGCGTGCATGGGCCATATCACGCGCAGCGCACAGACAGCGCATGCACAGCACACGCGCAGCTGTGGTAGAATGCACGGGCCGGCCGGGTGAGGCGACTCGGCCTGAGCAAGGCTAAGACCCGCTCAAGCTCGGCCGGCACCCTGACCGATGAACGGCGGGGACAACATCAACAGGAGGCAGACATGGACGAGACGACGAAGGGGCGGGCCCAGCCCATCAACCCCGACGCTCCCGGCGATATCTGGATCGTAACCCACGAGGTCAGGGCAGACGGCGCCATTGGCATTTTCGAGAGAGCGAGCCTTGTGGTGCGGGCGCCGAGCGAGGAGACAGCCCGCGACCTTGCCCGCTTCAGTTGGCACAAGAACGGTTACGAGACCGCGGGGGGCTACGCCCGGAAGGACGACTCATGACCCCCAGCCCCCAGCCCCACGCGCTCGGGCCCAGCTACTACGTGCAGACCGCGCGCGACGTCATCGAGGCGAGCAAGGACCCCTTGGCTGACCTGAGCGAGGAAGCCGTGGCCTTGGCCCACTTCATCGTGGACACCCACGAGGCGACCGACCAAACCAGCCCCGACCAGCCGGACGTCTGGCACGTGGGCGTAGGCGACACGCTGCTCGACGAGAACCGGCTTCAGGTCGGTGCTCGCGAGGTTGTTGCCCGAGTCGACACCCTCCAGCGCGAGAACCAGCGCCTGCGCGAGGCTCTGCGGAACGTCGCCCAGGCACTCGGCGAAATGACGCCGGACTACGTCGTTGCCGCCCTGGCCCAGGAGCCCACGCCATGACTCACCCTGAACGACGCTACACCGTCCACCGCACCCCTCGCGGCTTCCTCGTGACCCGAAACGATGGGGTGCAGTCCTGGCATGGCGGGTTGCCCGCACTCAGGTTCCGCGTGAGGTCCTTACGCCGCCGTGGTTACCGACGCACTGCATAGCGCGGGCGGGCCAGCGCACAAGGGGCCCGCACCATTCCGAACAAGCCTGTGTCCGTGGTTCGCTTGCCACAAGTGAGAGGGGCAGGGGCTCAAAAAGAAAAGGAACCCGCCCCCGGGAGCGCATCCCGGTCATTCCGTTCTTTCACAGCATCCGGAGGGAGCCGGCATGGCGACCGGCAGCGGGTAGCGCCCGCGGGATCAACACCCCACCGCGCATGTGATCTGGGACGCGCGATAGTTTCCCGGTGACACTCATGGCTTGGGGGTGCCCGATAGCAGGTTCGAATCCTGCCCTCCGGACCAATTCCGCGCCCGGCGGTTTCCGGGCAACAACAGGAGAAAGCACATGCAAACCAAGAACGACGTGCCCGCCGACTACGGCCAGATCGGCTACGTGGTGGCCACAGATAGCTTCCTGAGCGGCTGGGGCGAGGCCCCTGGCCGTAGCCTCTACGCGGTGGCCGTGCGCACCACGGAGGAAATGGGCGACGTGGAGTGGCGTATGGGCCAGCGCAGCGACTTCAAGCGGGTGCGGTTCAACATGCACCTGCCACGGTTGCGCGAAGGCGACCACCTGCACGTGGTGCCGGCCGAACAGTTCCGCTACCAGCCAAGCGCGGGGAACGTGTGATGAGATTCCCCGACAAGGAACGCGAGTCGTTCACCTCGCCGTGCTGGTCGGCCGACGATATCGCCAGCTACACCGGCCCCGTCTTCCGCGCCACGGTCACCTGGCGCACAGCCGAAGGGCGCCACTGCTCCAGCGACCTCGAGGAGCCGAGCATGATCGCGCTCTCTGAGTCCATTGCCAAGGTCATGGCTCGGCACGATCACAGTTTCTGCACCATGGGCCCGCACACGGAGGGAGAGCACCAGCCATGACCACCCAACACACGCCGGGGCCTTGGGAGACCCTGTATGGAGTCGTCCTTCATATGGCCTCGTATGGGAACCACCCCAAGCCCTTCCGCATGGCCGTGCGCGACATCGCCGACACCATGCCCGACAGCGTCCAGGCCGCTCGCTTGGCAGACGCCGCCCCCGCCCTGCTGGAGGCGCTCAAGCTCGCGGAGCGAGACCTTGCTCCCCAGGATGGGCTGGACTGGGAAACCCTGAAGGCTGTCCGTGCTGCTATTGCTTTGGCGGAGGATCGCCATGAGTAGCCAACACACGCCGGGGCCGGACTCGCCCCTCACCATCCACACCTACCCTTGGCCTACAACCACGGCCAGGGACCTCCTGGAATCGCACGCCGCCCTGCTGGAGGCGCTGCGGTGGATCGCCGACGACATCACCGCCAACTTCTCCGAATACGAGCTGACCCCTGACGGGGACGAGAGCCTGATCGGCATGTGGCGAGACAAAGCCCGCGCCGCCCTCGCCCAAGCCCAGCCGGAGGAGTCATGACCATGCGCACACCAGAGCAGTGGTATCAGTTCAAGCACAACCACTACGTGCCGTGGAAGAAGCTCATCGCCATGGTGCAAAAGGAGGTTCTGGAGCACTGCGAGATCCCAACCTGCGAAGGCTGCGGGGCACAGGCCCAGCACTTCGGCGAAGTCGACCTTTGCAACGAATGCATGCGCGGTTTGATCCCCACCCAAGCCCAGCCGGAAGGGGGCTCGGATGCCTAGGTTGTCCGTCATTCTCGTCCTCCTGGCCTTCTCGGTTCTGGCGCCGCTGACCCTCGTGGTGCTCGTCCTGGATCTTGTTGGGCGGGCGCTGCGCTGGCCATCTACGGCTCTGGCGAGCGCCCTGCGCTCAACCGCCGACTGCCTACGACGCAAACGAGACAAGACCGATGGCCAGTAACTACCGCGGAGCCGACCCCGCCGGCATCCCTACGCCTACGTGCGTGGAGTGCGGGGCCGAGCTGACGGCCAGTGAGCGCCCGCCATGGGACAACCCCGGCGACGTCTGCGACCACTGCTACTGCGGGCGCACGCCGCTCATCCGGGCGCTGAAGACTGCCAGACACTACGTCCTGTGGGTGCTCAACAACTACCCAGACAAAGGCTCATACGCCTATGGCGATTTGGGCGTAATCGACGAAGCCCTGAAGGAGGCCGGTGCCGATGTCTAATAAGCGCCACCGCCTCAATCTCGCGTTATCCGAATGGGTTGCCGAGCGGCTGGATCGCTTAGTGCAAGAAGTCAACGCCGAAAGCCGGACGGACCTGATCCGTCGCGCATTGGCGGTCTACGACGAGTGCGTAGATACCCAGAAAGCCGGGGGCCGCGTCGTCCTCGAATCGAAGGATGGCGAGAGGACTCAACTGCGCATTGTCTGGTAGAGCCTCGGGCGGGCTCTGAGCCGCCCTCCACTGCCCCCGGGCGTCGACCGGGGTGTCCGGCACGGTGTCGGTAACACCCTTCCACGCCTACTGGAGCCGCCTGGGGGCGTTTCTGAACGACAGGAGGAAGACATGAGCCATTTCACAGTTCTGGTCGTGCTGGGCAAGGACCCCATGCCGACCACCGACGAGGCGCTGGAGCGCGCCCTACAGCCCTTTCACGAGTTCGAGTGCACGGGCACACGTGACGAGTTCGTGGTCTTCGTCGACGAGCAGGGCCGCCTGGAGGCGGAGTTCAACGAGCCAACCGAGATGTTCCGCGATCCAGCCGACGGCAGTCTCTACTCGCCCTATGACCGCATCTTCATGCGGCCACCGACCAAGGCCGAGAAAGCCAAGATCGGGCCCGCAGCGGGCACCGGCTGCGCCAAGGGCATCGTCTACGACACCTACTACCTCGCCTACAAGGAGCGGGACGACCCCGACCGCATCCTCACGCTGGTCTGTTGCGACTCCTTCAAAGACAAGCTTGAGCGCGTCGAGGTATCGGGGGAGGAGGCTCACGGGCCCTTCGCGGACTTCTGCGGGCGCGATGGATGCGAGCAGCACGAAGGCCGTTGGGGACGCTGGACCAATCCGAACGCCAAGTGGGACTGGTGGGTCCTCGGCGGCAGGTGGCCGGGATCGCTGAAGCTCAAAAGCGGCGGGAGTGGAAGGCTCGGCCGTCGAGCTGGTGCAGATCATCGAGATCTCCCCGACGAAGGCGCCGACCTCGCGAAGATCGGTCATCTCGATTTGGATGCCATGTTCGCCGACGACTTCTACACCTTCGCTGTCCTCAAGGATGGGCAGTGGCACGAGCGCGGCAAGATGGGCTGGTGGGCCAACGTCAGCGACGAGATGGACGAAGGTGAGTGGAGCCAGCAGTTCCAAGGGCTATTGCGAGACCTTCACCCCGACACCGTGGTCGCAGTCGTCGACTGCCACATCTAGGAGGAATCATGAGCCACCGTCTCGTCCTCACCCGCATCCTCGCGGATGAAGTCATCGCCCTCGCCAAGCAGGAGCTGGCCAAGGCCGGCATCCCGCCGGACTTCTGGTCCAGCATTCCAGAAGGCGCGTACGCCTGGGACGACCTGCGCGGCCAGCACTGGCTCGACCAGATCGTGGACCCGTTCTACCTTTCGAACATGCTCGGCGACATCGAGCACAAGCTGCTAGTCGAGGCTATCCGCGTGCACGTGGAGCACGAGTTCCAGATGGAAGCCGCTCACCTTGAGATGGCCAGGGAGCGGGAGGAGGAACAGTCATGACCACCTCTACACACGACTGGCCCGAGGGCCTCACCTACAGCCGCCTCGTGCGCTACGTGGCCTGCCAACCGTGCACCGAAGCCAAGCGGTGGGACGAGGCGTGGTCGGCTCTCGCTTCCTGTCCAGATACTGGACCGGACTACCAAGTAGCCCACAGCGATTTGGTCGAGAAGCAGGGCCAATGCGGTTGCACCCCTTGCACAGCCCGCCGCGTGGTTTGGGCGAAGGAACCATCATGACCGACGACCACCTCCAAGCAGCCCTCCACCTCCTCGCCGAGATGCACGTCGAACTGGACCGTCTGGCAGACGCACCGCCCGCATACGACGACGACGGAGTCTTGTTCGACAACCAAGCCGAGCACCTGTGGTCGCTCGGCGACGAGCCATGGAACGCCCGCGTAGAGCGCCTCATGCGCGAGGTCCCCGGCGGGCTCGACATCTTCGATTCACACAGGAGGTCTGACTGATGCCACGCAAAACAGTGTTCCAAGTACTGGACTTCTATGTCTTCCAGGGCCGCACCAGAGAGTGGCTGCACTGTGAGTATGTCTACAAGGGCAAACACGGAGCGGCCCGCAGCGACATCGGCATCAGGTGGTATCACCATCCATCCGGCCTGCCCGTGAACGTCGTCAGCGCGCTGGACAAGCACCTGATGGCTACTCGCCTCCGCTACGAGTGGGGAGACCTCGGCCGGAAGGAGAACAGCCATGCTACTCGGTGACCTACCAGCAACCGGCGGACGGCCGGACTTCTCGTTCCGGCCGAAGCCGGTCGATATACGCGTTGACCTCAGCAAGGAGGCGCGCATCGAGCGCATGCTCTACATGCACGGCACGACCGACGGCCACTGCCAAGCCTGCGGCTTCCACGAGTGCGAGTGCCCTATAGACGCCGAGGGGCTGAGTCGAATGCTGCTCGACGAGCAGGAGGTGGTGGTCGACCCAGAAAACGGCCCCATCCGAAACTTCAAGCAAGCGCGCGAGGCAATGGAGGTGCTTCTGGGCAATATCACGATCGGCAGCTACCTCGAATGGCTAAAGGCCAACCATGACTGATCGCAAGTGGCATGTCGGCCAGACGCTAGCCGCGTTCATCTACTACACCTGCGTGGTGCTCGCTGCAGCGGCCTTGGTCGGCCTCGCATTGGCCTGAGCGATGGCCCTGTCTTCCAGCAATCGGATTGAATGAAACACCAGGTCGCACGCCCAGTTGAATGCCGGCGCATGCAAGCGCGCCGACCAGTTGGTTGGCTTGTCGCTCATCATGCGCAGCATCGCCAGCTTCACGGCGAGCGGTTTGGCCTGCTGCCAATGGTGCGGGAACCGGGAGCCTTTCATGTGCTCCTTGATTCTGCGATCGAACTTCTTCATCCCGCCCTTCACTATCGGTGGAAACAGATCCAGCGTGGCAGGGCGGGTATCACAGGACGCCACGACGGTGTCGCCGAGCCGCTTCTGCAGCGCGACCACACGCTTCTTGATGGCGAGGATGACATCGGCGTCCGGCATCGGCGAGAGGGCCTGTGGGCCGGGTGGTCTCACAGCTCTCTCGTCATGTTCTATCACCAGCCACCGGGCGGCCTGCTCGAGGTTCATCTCGGGGCGGAAGCGGTCCATCTTGCCGATCACCACCAGCAGCGGGCACTGCACTTTGGTGTCGCCCAGTGCGCCGCGCCTGGCCGTGAAGGACTGGTCGTTGCCGTCGTAGAGCGACAGCAGCCGCCGGCTCATCTCGAGGTTGTTGCGCGTCAAGAATCGGTGGCACTCCGGATCCCAGTAGACCGATACGGGCGAGCGGGACAGGTCATCGGCAATCTGAGGGCCGCGCCGAAAGTCCCGCCCGATGCGCTTCTCGCCACCACACGCACGCAGCAGGGCCTGACCGTAGCTCTGCAAAGAGACCATGTCGAAGTTGCCCATGGTCGCGACCAGCAGCGGCGCCCGTGTGCTCAGGCACCTCAGGTTGCGACCGAAGATCGCAGAGACCAGGCCGAGCGCGTTGGCCATGGCAGCTTGCCGCGAGATACCGCGGCACTGCTTCATCATGTCGCTCACCATCATGCGGATCAGCTCGCCGGCACCGCCGCCGTTGGCGGAATGCATGGCCTTGGTCGGCGGCGGTGGCTGCGGCATCACCTCGGATGCTTCGGCGGGGCCGAGCCACTGCTCCAGCCACTCGCGCTCCTTGGCCTTGGGGAACGAGCTCCACTTCTGCAGCCAGTCGGGTGCGACCTCGATCTTGCCGGTGTCAGTCCACGCGCCCGCCTGTCCCGGCAGCCGCACCACCTGCCCTTGGCGGTAGAGCCTGAGCATGGTGTGCGGGCAGTCCTTGCCCTTGGCTTGCCTGGCCCAGTAGAGGCGGTAACGCCCTTCGGGTCGGTCGAACGTCTTGGTGCGCGGCAACGTCTTGCCGAGGTTCTCGAGTACACGCTCCTGCTCGCTCGGCACCGGCATGAACAGGCACACCATGTCCGGCTTCAGCTCCAGGCCGATCTCGGCTGCCGGGTGGCGGTGCCAGTAGCTCTGCACCAAGCGCTTGAGGTTCGTCGGCGGCGACATCATGTGCTCGCCGGCCTTGCCGCAGTTCGTGGCACATGCACAGATCCCGTTGGGGGCCGGGTAGAGCGGGGCCACGGCAAGCCCTGCCTTCAGGTAACCCAACGCCTTGTCCAGATTGGTACGCAAGATGCTCAGACTACACACAATTGACGGAACCTGGGGAAGGGTCGCCGTTCGCTTCACCGAAGAAGAGGAGCGCAAGCTCTTCGTGCGGGGTTACGACCTCATCTACAAGAACGGCAAGGTGTTCCTGGAGGGCATCTGGGACCCGGGTGCACTGGAATGGATACACCCCATCGAGATCAAGCCGATGAACTGGCCCAACCGGCCGCGGCATCGGCGCGATTCGTCCGTCGCCTGTCGCACCTACCTGCTGGAAGAGATCGGCAACGCGCTCAAGTGGTGGTGGTTGACCGAGGGCATGAAGCTGCCGGTCAGAGGAGAGAACGATGGCTGATCTCACCATGGAACAGTTCGACAAGCTCCTGGACAGGATGCGCGGCTACCCGCCGCCGAAGTACATCGTCGCCTGCCCCAAATGTGGGAAGAACACCTACGCCTGGGGCGAGGAGCGGGATGCGCCCTGCATGCATTGCCGCTTCCGGTTCCATGTCAAGGAGGTGTCCGATGACTGACACCGTCGCCATCGTCAACGGCCAGATCACGCAGCTGCTCACCATGCTGCGCAAGTTCCACAACCGCCGGCTCACCCGGTCGGCCTGCTCGATCCTGCACTCGCGGGCGCAGGACGCCGCCCTGGCCGCCAGCCACGACCCCACCCTGGTCGACTTCCGCAAGACCCTGCAGCAACTCGAGCGCGCCACCTACACGATGGAGGCGCGGACTAAGGGGCTCGACCGCGAGGTCACCCTGCGGCTGATCGAGATGGTGGAAGACCTCGCGATCGCCTGGAATCGGCGGAAGGCTGGGCGGTGATGGGCTCCGGAGAAGTGTGGCCTGCGATCCCAACTCCGAGCAATGCGCGCAACACGGTCGTCGAGGTCAAGGTGCGCGATCTAGCCACCTACCACGAGATGTTCAGCCAGAAGCGCGCCGAGGATGGCGTCCTGGCTAGGGAGGCTGGTCGCCGCAGAGAACGCGGGCGCATCGCCTCCCTCATCCGGGACCGCATGGTCTGGTTGATCCACTGGCTGTTCATCTGGGACTGGGAAGCCCTGGGCCGGCGGTGATGGCCGATCTCGCCCGTCATCCACTACGGACACCCCAAGCGGCCGAGGCCCGTACAGGGCAACCTGCGGCCTCTCAGGCTATGCTTGGAATCACTCATGTCTGGCTGCGTCGTCCGCAGCCTCCTGTTGTTGAGGCCGGGATGGTGTCTGCGCGGCGCCGTCCCGGCTTCTTTTTTGGTGCAAGGCCATGAAAATGCACGGCTTACTCCTTCTCGCAGCGATCGGCTGCTCCTCCGGCTCAGGCGGCGTCGACCCGGTTCCCCCGCCGCCCGACCCCGACCCGCTGCCGCTCACCGTAGGTGATACCTGGTCGGGCGAATACGTCGACAACGAGGGCGAGACCGGCGACATCGATCTGGTCATCACGTCCCTCGAGCCGGGAGAGGTGCGGATCACAACCAGGAGGGTTGTTCCGCTTGTCGTCGAGCCCTGGCTCCTGACCCAGCCAACCCAGACCATCATCCGCGGTGTCCGCATGGTCGACGTGGCCACGGCCATCGGCCCGGACCTCACCCTGCAGTTCTCGCACGGGTTCGATCGGGTGAAAATCACCACCCCGATTTTGCAAGGCTGGCTCGGCCGCTGAATGTGATAGGCTGGCGGGTGGTCGGGTGGGCATCTGGCATGCTGATCAATCGATCGATCTATCTGTACCCGATGGATAGATTGATAGATAGATTGGCAACTCGTGTGCCAACTACGGCTCTCCCGGGTGGCGGGACTCAGCCCCCGCCCTCGGGGGCACTCTTTCCAAGGCTGAGCGGGCTGAGACATGGACACGACGAACTCGTTTGCGGAGGTCCTCCGTGAGCTGGGCATTCACGCGCTGGACCGGTACGCGCTGAAGCGCTTCGAGATGGCCACTCTGTGCAGCAAGCACTGGGACGACGCCAAGCTCTTCGAGCACGAAGCCTCACAGGTCGAGAAGTCGCTGGAGAAGATGGGCAAGAGCAACATCCCGGCGGCGATGAACCAGATGATCATGAGCGCGGTGCGAGGCGACCCCGATGAGTGGCGCTACCACCTCGCACGAGCAAGCAAGAAGAAGCGGGGCGCCATGGAGCCAGGCTCGGGCGACATCCGCTCGGACATGCAGCGCATCGGCCGCGAGCGCGAAGAGGACCCCGTCTACCTGCGGCTCAAGGTCCGGGCGATCCACTTCGGCGACAAGAAGTCGGTCGAGTATGCGGCGGAGTGCGCTGGGGTGAGCGTGCATCAAGCGAGGGAGTGGTGTGATGATTAGCTGTCTCCACTGCGCAGAGCCAACGGACAACCACGCCATCTGCGACAAGTGTTTCGCGGCCGCCAACAAGAGACACGTCACGGCTCTTCAGCAACGCGCCGCGTTGAAGGGCTGTCCGGTATGCGGCAGCTACGAGCACTTCGCCATCGGGCGGATCGGCGTCCCCGAGTGGACTCGGTGCAGGTGCGGCCAAGAATACGACCGCAGGACTGGGGAGGAGTGGTGCGATGAAGCATGACATCCCCCGCGACGCCAGCGTCATCCGCCACGAAGGCAAGGCGGTCGGCTACGTGCTGCGGCTCGACCACCTCTGGTCCGCCCGCAACATGAAGGGCGACAAGCTCGGCATCTTCACGACGCGGGAGGAGGCTGTGGAGGCGGTGATCATGTTGAGGGAGGTGAAGAAGTCGTGAGCCGACACTACATAGACCGCTGGTCCTGGACTTGCATGCAGATGCTGATTCTCCTGCTGGTCTTTGTCGCGGCGCTGGGCGCCGGGCCGCTCGGCGGAGTCATGGCTGCCTTGTTGCTCTACGGCCTCGCTGGGCCACCATGGAGGCGGTGGTGATGCTGAGAGAGGCAAGGAAATGAGGTTGATCGACGAGGCCGAGTTCCTTCAGGCGGTCAAGGAGATCGAAGAGGCGCACATGACCCCCGAGATCCGGAGTCTCGTGCTGGCATGGATCCGCGCCCACAAAACGAATCTCGATCGCCACCAGAGGTGGCGCGAAGCATGGAAGAATGCGAAGGCCGCTCTCAAAGAGGCGCTCGCCAAGATCGAGGACGTAGAGGGCGTCATCCCAAGGGGGGCGAAGAAGTGACGCTGCTAGAAGGCCGGACGATTCACAGCTGCGCCCAGGCGGTCCACGAGCTGGTCCAGCTACACGACCGCATCAACGAGATCCTCGCCAAGTTCCCAGAGCTACGGAAGATGGTCTTCAGGATGACCCACATCAGTGCCCAGGAGAGGCGTGGACACATCGAGCTGTTCCTATCCAAGCACGGGGACGCTAGCCCAAAACAGGTCTATGACCATTTGTCCGAAGAGCTCGGGCTGCCCGTCGGCATTCAGTCCGTTTACGACGACTTGAGATCGGACTACCGCTTCGAGAACGTTAGCAGAGGGCTATGGAGGGCTAGGTCATGACCAAGAAGATGGCGAAGTTCTTCGGGGGGCAGAAGCATCTCCAGACCGAGAGGACCCACGGTCACCTGTGGTTCGAGATCGTGAACATGCAGAAAACCAGGGAAGCCACCGACCTCGCTGAGGAGTTGGGTTGGGAGGGGCCGCTCTATACCAAGCGCGACACGTACTACCTACAGCAGAGCCTCGAATGCATCCATGACGGAGAACGGGTCGACGTCTACGTGCACGAGAGCCTCTGCAACCTCTACGGTGTCGCCCAGCACGGCGAGATGGAGGAGCGCGATGACGATTAGAGTCTTCGTCGGAACGGACGAGCGCATGCAAAAGGCGGAAGCCGTGCTCGAGCACTCGATCCGCAAGCACACCCCCGTCCCCGTCGACATCACCTGGATGCGCGCAGGCGAGCCCGGGTTCGACGACTGGAACATGGGCCGCAAGCCAGGCAAGCCCTACACCGCCGGCTGGGCAACGGACTTCACCAACTTCAGGTTTGCCGTGCCCGAGCTGGCGGGGTTCGAGGGCAAAGCCATCTACCTCGACGCCGACATGATGGTGCTGCGCGACCTGCGGCACCTGCTGGCCAAGGCAAGCCTGTCGGATTGCCCATGGGTGTGCCCGGGCTTGCGCACTGAGGTGTCGGTGATCGACTGCAGCAAGTTCGGCTGGGAGAACTGGCCCTATCTTCACGAGATGCGAGAGAGTGGGTGGTCGTCCACGCACTACATCAAGCGGCTGCAGGATCAGCACATGATCGACGGCAAGACGATCGGCGGCGAGTGGAACTGCTGCGATGGCCGCGGCTACAAGCCCGGCGAGACCGGCATCTACCACTTCACCGACATGCACCTGCAACCGTGGAAGCCGTGGCCTGAGCGGTTCGAGTACCCACGGCACCCGCACAAGGCGGGAGTGGATCTGTTCTGGAAGCTGTACGAGGAGGCGTGCGGTGATACGAATCTTTGTCGGGAGTGACATGCGCCAGGGGCCGGCGGAACGAGCCCTGGAAAACAGCATCCGCCAAAACACCGATGCCGAGGTGCAATTCACGTTCATGAGGTCGGGCACCCCGGGTTTCCGCTGGCGCGACGATGCGTGGAAGACCAAGTTCAGCTGCTTCCGTCTCGCCGTGCCGGAGCTGTGCCAGTTCCAGGGCAAGGCGATCTACATGGACAGCGACATGATCGTGCTCGGGGACATCCAGGAGCTGTTCGATCTGCCGCAGAAGGCGCCGTGGCTGTGCATGTCCGAGAAGCGCAGCGAGCCGGCGGTGATCGACTGCGAGGCGTTCGCGGATGTCGCGGAATGGCCAACCATCAAGGACATGGCCAGGAGCACGCAATCGCTGTGGCACTATCGGCAGTACATGATTGCCAAGGGCCTGTTCGATTGCTCCTTGCCGGTCAAGTGGAACTGCATCGACGGTGTCGGATTCTGCAATCGCACCAAGCTGCTGCACTTCTCGACCCTGGAGACGCAGCCGTGGCGACCCTGGCCCGAGGACATCGAGTATCGCGATCACCCGCGGCCTGAGCTGGTAGACCTGTGGAGGAGCTATGCTGGAGAGGCTGTCGGATCATGAGGCCATGGCCCTGTTCGAGGGCAAGACGGTGGCGCTGGTCGGCAACGACAAGGCGATGATGAAGGCCGAGCTCGGCGAGCAGATCGACAGCCACGATGTCGTCGTCCGCATGAATCGCGGTGTGCCCAACCCTGGGCTCGAGAAGCGCGTCGGCAGCAAGACCGACATCGTGACCGCCGGCAAGATCCATCCGCTCGACACCTTCACTCTCGAGCCGGCTCACATCTTCTGGCTCAAGCACACCTCGCTCGGTGCCATGCACCTGGCTGATGTCGACAAGTGGCAGCCGTTCAAGAAGGCGGGCGTGCGGCTGTGGCACATGCCGCGGGTGACGTTCGACAGCTTCCAGATGGAGTTGGTCTCGGCGCCGTCGGCCGGATACATCATGGCGCGGCTGCTGACCCAGTTCGCCAACCCGAAGAAGATCAGCGTGTTCGGCATCACCTGCTGGGGCAAGCTAGAGGCAGGATCGCAATTCAACACTTGGTGGCCGCATGCGCGAATCTTCCACAACCCGGATGCAGAGGCGGCTGCCTTCCGGGCCATGGGGGTCCAGCGCATCGGCCGCCTTCACTTCGAGCTCGGGAGGGAGCATGCAGACACTTGAGGAGATGTACTTCGATCGGCACATGAACGGCAACAAGACGATCTGCCACCACATGCCGGTGCTCCGGTCGCTGGCAAGCGAGGTCGACAGCTGCGTCGAGTTCGGTGTTCGCACCGGCAACAGCAGCATCGCCTTGCTCCTGGGTTGTCCGGGCAAAGTGACCAGCTACGAGATCGAGCGGATGCCTGAGTGGCACGAGCCGATCAATGAGGCTGCAGGCGGTAAGTGGGTCGTGCGTTACAGCCGAAGCGAGGACGCCAAACCGTTCACCTGCGGCCTGCTCCTGCACGACAGCTTCCACAACTACGCCCAGGTCGAGCGCGAGCTGCGCGTGTGGGCCGATCACGTCACCCGCTATCTCGTGTTCCACGACTCGGTCAAGTACGCCCTGGCCGGCGGCGAGGACCATGCCCGCGGCAACTTCAACCCCGACCTGGCCGGCTTCCGCCTGGCGGTGGACGAGCTGATGATTCGGGACAAGACCTGGACGATCAAAGCCCACTACCCGGAGAGCGACGGGCTGCTGGTGCTGGAGCGGGTGAGGTGAATAGCCGGCCGCAGCGGAGTAGCTGAAGCATGGACGACATCGCGAAGCTGATGGAGATCTTCGACATCAAGGACAGGAAGATCGTTGTAGAGCTGGCCGGGGTGCTCAACACCTACATCAACCGCAGGGTCGGGTTCACGCAGGAGATGGTCGACGAATACAAGGCCAAGATCGCCGGAGAGGAGACCGAGAAAATGGCTCGGCTCAGACGGCACGCGGAGAAGCAGGAAGAGCTTCTCGACCTACAGATCGAGTACCTGAAGATCCAGATCCGACAGGAGGTCGAAGGTGAGGACTGGAAGGCATAAGTACTTGGTCGTCACCAGCTGGTCCGACAAGGGCTACGAGGCTTACGGCAAGCGCTTCCTCGCCAGCTTCGCCAAGCACAAGCAGATCAACATGGCGGTGCACGCGGCCCACGACGAGCACCTGGAGAGCCAGCCCGAGTGGCTCGAGTGGAAGGCCAAGTACAACAAGCAGCCCTACATCGGCGAAGAGGGTCGGCCGAACATGCAAGCCGTGCGCTTCGCCCACAAGATCTTCGCGATCACGGCGCCTGATCTTCCGGAAGCCCATTGGCGCATCTGGATCGACGGCGACGTGGAGTTCACCGACAAGATCGACTTCTCGTTCTTGGACGACAGCAAGGCTGTCGCCTATCTCGGCAGACCGTGGTACCGATACACGGAGTGCGGCTTCGTCGCCTATCACATGACCAACCCGAGGGCGGTGAAGTGCCTGCGCAAGATGCGCAGCATCTACACGTCCGGGAGGCTGTTCGAGCTCGGCGAGAACAACTGGCACGACTCCTACGTGTTCGACTACTGCCGCAGGAACCATGTCGCCGCCTCATTGTGGCAAGACCTTACGGGCCACTTGAATCCAGCCGACGTAGAGCAGGGCGGTACCCACGTCTGGCCGTCATCGCCCTTGGCAGTCTTCTCGGTCCACCACAAGGGCCCGGTGAGAAAGCGCAAGGCGTACGGGAGAACGTGTTGACACAAGTGGAACAGTGTGCTACTTGTGGCACACATGGTGAAGCACAGCGAACTCATCACCCAGCTCAGCGAGGGCCTGCACCGGCTGCTCGAAGACCGTAGGCTCCACAAGGAGCTGCGCAGCAAGCTGGTAACGAGCCTGAAGACCCTGGTCGACTGCCGCGGTTTCTACGAGAAGATCGAGCTGGAGGATCTGCGGCAGGAGCCGGAGCCCCAGGCTGAGCCGGCCGCGATGCCAGCGGACCAGAGGCCCAGCTCGGCGGCTACCGCAGTCGAAGACCAACCCATCCCGGACGACCTGGAAGATGAGTGAGCTGGAGAACATCCTCGACAGGCGCAAGCTGTCGATCCACGCCTTCGCCAAGCGGTGTGGGTTCAGCAGGACCAGTGTCTACCGCTGGCTCGAGGGCCAGATGATGAGCATCACCAGCTTGGCCAGGATCGTGGAGGAACTGGATCTGAACAAGGCTGAGCTGCGGCGGCTGATCAAGGAGATGATCGATGACAACGACGACTGAGGAGAGGCTCGACAGGCGCACCTTTATCGGCAGCTCGGATGCTGCGGTGATCGTGGGCATGAGCCATTTCAGGACCCGCGTGGACCTCTGGGAGGAGAAGACCGGGGACGAGCCCGTCTACATGGACGAGGGCGAGGAGACGCAGCTGCAGCGCGCCGGCAAGGCCCTGGAGTCCGGCATCCGCCAGATGGCCCTGAAGGACCTGAGCGCCTACTTCGGCTGCTCGCAGCTGGCGCAGGAATGCAACGTCCGCAAGGTCCACCCCGACATCCCGTTCATCCGGTCCGAGGCGGACGCCATCGTGCGGCACGTGAAGCCCGACCTGGAGAACGGTGGCCCATCTCTAAAGGACAGCTACGTCCTGGAGATCAAGAACAGCCAAGACCGGCGCTGGGGCGAGCCGTGGTCGGACGAGGTTCCCGAGTACTACCGCTGCCAGGCCCTCATCCATATGGCGGTGCACCAGGTCGACCTCGTGATCTTCGCTGTCCTGCGTGGCGGCTGGCGCATGGAGTACTTCCGGATCGAGCGGGACGACAAGCACACTCGGCTCGGCCAGTCCCTGCTCAAGGACATCGTGGACTTCTGGGAGCAGAACGTCCTGAAGAAGATCCCGCCCGAGCCCAGATCGGAAGCCGAGGCTCGCAAGCTCTGGCATACCGGCAGCAACGCCATGCAGGCAACCGAGGGGCTCAAGGCCCTGTGCGAGATGGCCGCCGAGTCGAAGCTCCTGCGCGACAAGTATTCGGACCAGTACGACGCACAGAAGGAGCGGATCATCGTCGCCATGAAGGATCGCGAGGAGCTGGTCAGCGGCAACGAGACGCTGGTCACCTACCGCAACACCAAAGCCGTAGACTTTGTCGAGCTGCGGAAGAACCGCCCCGACGTGTGGGAGGAGTTCAAGAAGGAGTCGCTGGACATCAATCGGCTCAAGAAGGAGCGACCGGAGATCCACAACGCCTTCCGTCACCGCAGCAAGAAGCGGCTGTTCCTGCTCAAGCTGAAAGCCGAGGATGAATCATGAGCGACGATGTCGAGCAGATGATCCAGAAGGGCATGGCCGATGCCGCGGCCCTGCACCAGCACCAGCAGCAAGGCGCGGTCGACGGCGCCATGATCGAAGCGTTCCGCGCCATCGCTACCCAGCTCAGCCGCATGGCGGCGTGCCAGTCTCTCGCCACGATCAAGGCGATGCTGGCAGACGAGGTGCAACGCGAGGGCGAGCACTACAGCGAAGAGCGCGTGCAGGCGTGTGAAGAGGTGGTCGGCTTCCTGCAGACCGAGATCTTCAACTACGAGGCGCGCTGCCTGAACGCCAAGGTGGAGCAGCAGCGCAAGATGCAGGAGGCCGCGAAGAAGGTGGTGGAGCCATGAGCTACCAAGACCAACTCGGCGAAGAGCAGGGCGTCCTCGAGAACCACGTCGTCCTGTTCGACATCATCAGCAAGCGCAAGAACACGCTGATGGGCATGATGCCGCAGCTCCTGCAGAAGGACTTCGGCCGCTTCGTGCGCATGGCAGTCGAGGCGTATCGCAAAGACGCCAACTTGCACAAGTGCACGCCAGAGAGCGTCTACAACGCGCTACAGGACTCCTTCCAGCTCGGCCTCAACCCCGTCACCAAGGCGCTGGGCGAGGCGTACCTGGTTCCCTACAACGAGGGCCATGGTCGGAACCGCGTGAAGGTCGCGACCTTCCAGGTCGGCTACCGCGGGATGACCAAGCTGGCGATGGAGTCCGACATGGTCGGGCGTGTCAGCGCCGGCCTGATCTTTCCTGACGACATCGTGAAGGGCTGCTTCCACGCCGACCAAGCGACTGGCGAGATCCGGCACACGTGGGATCCGTCGGTCGACCGATCGAACGAGGAGGAGATCGTTGCCGCCTACGCCTGCTGCTGGCTGAAGGATCAGGAGCTGCCCGTCGTACGCATCCTGCATCGCTCGGAGATCGAGGGACGCCGGGCCCGCTCACAGGCGTACCAGAGGGCGGAGAAGAGCTGGGACGGCAAGGATCCCAAGAGAAACTCGCCCTGGCACAAGGACTTTGGCGCCATGGCCAGGAAGTCGGCCCTCCGCGCTCTGTTCAGCATGGGCGTAATCCCGCTGTCGCCGAACGCCATGAAGGCCATGCATCACGACGAGGCGGTCGAGGTCGGCGACGACGAGGAGGTCGTGAAGGCGGCGGAGGCGACGGTGGTTGTGGAAGACCGTGAGTCGATCGAGATCAACGGCGAGGTCGTCTACCGCGACATGGTGTCCGACGAGGAGTGGCAGAAGGCGTTAAAGACAAAGGAAGAGCAATGAGCGACGAGACAGACAAGAGCAACCCCGACGACGTGACCGCGGACGACCCTGGCCTGAGCATGGTGCTCGACAAGGCGCTCGAGACGTTTGGTCCCGCCAAGCCGCTTGATCTGGGTGAGATCCAGGCCGCGCCTCCCGAGGAAGCCCCCGCGGAAGCCCCGTCCTGGGTCAACTGGAACTGGATCGCCAACAGTGTTGCCGATGCCCAGGGCATCGAGCCAGGCTCATGGACCTGGATGCTGGGAGGCATGGCGGCGTTCTCGGGCTCGTCCGGATCGCAGGCCAGCTACGGCTGGCGACACGACCACAAGCTGAACCGGACCTATACCAAGTCCGTGATCGCGAACTACGGCCACCGCCGCGCGTTTTACGCCCTCGCCCCATTCCGGCAGTTCGGCTACGAAGCTTCGAGCCGGCCGCACGGTTGGACGCCCGAGATGGTAGGGGACCAGCCCGACGGCACGACGATCTACGTGACCAGCCGTGGCATCGTGCGGGTGAGCGGCCCCGACGCCGAGCACTTCTGGCTCAACCCGCTATGGGCGCTGATCGACGACCCGTCACCGATTTCGATCCCGACTGGCCTGGGCACACCGCTCATGTCGGACGTTGCAGCCAAGCTTATCGGCTCGCTGCTCGTGTCCGCTGCGGTGGGCATGGTGCGCGACAAGGATGGCGGCAATAGCCAGCGACCCTACCCATGGCTCTACGGTGACCGTGCCAACAGCCGCCTCCTCGACACGATGATCGAGGGGTTCAAGCGAGGCTGCATGCTGCCGCAGGATGAGACAACGGCCGTGTCCTTCATGCAGGACGTACTGCTGCCGTTCTACGAGAGGGCTCCTGGCATCAGCCGCTTCGGCGGAGCTCCGGCTGGTCAGTTCCCGATCGGCACGTTCAACGGTCTCTACTGGATCATGCCAGCCTGTTACACGGCTGCCGTGGAACTGCAGCGGCACGACACGATGCGGGCCTTGGGCGACCGCTTCATGGAGTTGGTCAAGCGGTGGAGTCAGTGGGCGCTGGACATCGAAGAGACCGTTCCGGGCCGTGGCTTCGATGTGGACCGGATCTTCGTGGACAAGAACGCCCTCGAGAACGGGGTGGACGGCGTCCCGTTGCCCACCCTCAAGCCACTGCTGGACCCGGGCAACGTCCACTTCTCGGACATCACTTGGGAGATCTGGTCGTTCCGAGCCGCCGACATCGCCGCCAAGCTGACGGGCAACCCGGTGCTCGAGCAGGCGCGGGACGGCATCTTGAACCGACACGGTGGCAACCAGAGCAACCGCCAGTGGATGGTTGACGCCGACGGCAACTACGCGGTTTGAGGGGCGATGCGATGACGACTGACATCGACCCCAAGGCGCTGGAGGGCGGATACCGCAGGCTCGACGCAAGGCTCATCCCAATACTGCGCGGGGAGAGGATGGGGTGCATTGAGTGGTCTGGATACACCATCAAGACCGGGTCTGGCCGATATGGCAAGATCAGTGTCGGCGGCAGGTCCATGATGGTGCATCGCCTCGCGTATCAGCGCACACGGGGACCGATCCCCGACGGCCTCGTGATCGACCACCTGTGCAGGAACACCGTGTGCTGCAACCCCCTGCATCTTGAGGCGGTCACGCACCGGACCAACATCTTGCGTGGCGAGGGCCATACCGCCCGCAATGCACGGAAGAGATACTGCAAGCGCGGACACCCCCTGTTCGGGGAGAACCTGCGCATCACGGTCAACGGCTACAGGAACTGCCAGAAGTGCCGGACGCTGATGCAGCGGGTTCGCAAGGCCATCCGCGCCCGCGGCGACGGGGCGAGCGATGCAGATGGTTGAGATTCACTGGTTCGTTTTCATGGTGCTCGTCGCTGCTCTGTTTGGAAGCGGCTGGCTCTTTGGGGCATGGCTGGAGAGGGCGAGCGATGGCGAGTGAGCCCGAGCAGGAGTTCGCTCCGACATTCCGCCAATGGCTAGCCATGGTCGTAGGCATGGTGCTGTGGGCGGGCGTGTTCATCTGCGCCGTTCGCGGCTACCTGAGCTTCCCGCAACTGCTCGTCATGGCGACCTTGTGTTGGGAGATCTTTCGGACTCGCGTTCTCGCCCGGCGGTGGGGCAAGGAGGCGAGCGATGCTTGAGTGGCTGCGACGGTTCGGGCTGTGGCGTTGCCGCGTGCTTGACTGGCATGTTCCGGGGCGCAAGGTCCAGCATCACGGATACGACAACTTCGCGGCCCGCTGCAAGCGCTGTGGACGTCGCATTCTCTGGTCAACCGGCGGCTGGTTTGCTTCGAGCGGGGGTAACGACGATGACTGAACTACTCGCTGTAGCCGCGATCGCCGTCGTGCTGTGCGGCTGGCTGGGGGAGGAGTGATGGGTGACCTTCGCGAGCTGGACGTGGGGTGCGTGATCCGGATGCCGGCTTTCGGGCCGCGCGGTTCATGGCGCCTCTGGTATGTGTCTGCGCACCGCATGGGCGCTACGCGGGAGGAGAGCCTGTGGGAACTTGTGCCGCTGGACTGCGAGCCCGGCGACCCAGAACTGTGTCAGGTGCCCGCGATCATCCTGGAGACGCACCCCTCCATCGAAGTGGTTGGTGGACAGTGGTTCCGCGAGCGTTTCGTCCCGGGCAACCGGGCGAACTCTTCGGCGGTGGGCCATGGCTGACCTGCGCGAGCTGGACGCCAAGGTGGCGGAGCGGGTGATGGGGTTTGAGCGGTTCGACTCGACGCTGTGGGTTGCCCCGGATGGTCTGGAGTGTGGTATCGGACCCACGGCTTTGCACGAAATCCCCCGCTACACCACCGACCCCGCCGCAGCCACCGAGATGCTGGAGAAGATGCGGGACATGGGATACGCCATCGACATCTCGCACCGCGACGAATGGACGCTGAACGAGGAGGGCGGGCACTGGTGCGCAGAGTTCGACGGGCACCTTGCCTTCGCCGAAACCTGGATGGAGGCCGCGAGCCGGGCTGCTTTGGAGGCGATGGGCGATGGGTGAGAGATGGGAGGAGATCCGGGACGAGATCGTTGCCGAGTGGTCGGTCGCCCTGAAGACGTGCTGCAAGAACTCGTGGGGGTTCCGTGACGCCTGCAAGCGCATCGCCGCCCTGGAGGCCGAGCGCGACGAGCTGGTGCAGACCGTGGATCGGCTGCGCACCGAGCCGTCCGAAGAGGCCAAGTATCTGCGGCAGAGTCGCGACGAGCTGCGCGAGCAGCGAGATAGGTTTTCGGCGGCGTTTCGGGATACCACTGACATGCTCTGCCGCGCGGAGGCCGAGCGCGACAAGTGGAAGGGCGCCAACAAACGCAACGCGGCGAAGGTGCAGGAACTCGAAGAAGCGGAGTCGCGGTTGCGGGCCGAGCGCGACGAGGCACGGAAGGACTACGAGCGAGTGGTCGACAAGCGCCACGAGGAGATGCAAGCGCACATCGCCCAGATCGACGAGCTCCGCGCGCAGCTGGAGAAGGCGCGGGAGACTGCCGACATGTTCAGCAAGATCCGCAAAGTCGCGGTCCGGGAAAGCCGGAGGAGCGCGCTGCTGGAGGCGGCGGAGAAGTTCCAGAAGGTCCACGACGAGGACCCGACCGAATGGGCGCCGAATGGCATGGTGGCGGACGTGCTGCGCCGAATGGCGGACAAGACCGGTGGCCCTCAACACCCGTAAGCTCAGCAAGGACGAGTGCGATCGGCGCGGCTGGTCGTGGGCCGACGCCGACTGCTGGAACCCCTACAGCAAGCGCTGGCGGGACCTGTTCGGGTTCATCGACCTGGTGGCGCTGACCGGGAAGATCACCGCCATCCAGTTCACCAGCCGCACCCACGTCAGTGAGCGTAAACAGAAGCTGCTGGAGATCGAGGACGCCAGGAGGTGGCTCGAGGGCGGCGGCAGGATTCTGGTCTGGGGCTGGCGGAAGGTTAGGGAGGGTAGGCGGATGATCCCCGATCTGCGGGAAGTGGAGGTTACGCTCGCAGATTTCGATGGGTAAGATGCGGCGCCATGGCGCACCAGAACGCCACGCCGAACTGGACCGAGGTCCCCGCGCTCCACGCCAGCGACCGCATCATCTACGTCGACCCTGATGATGGCAACGACTCCAACGACGGCCTGACTCAGGGCAACGCCAAACGGACGTTCGGCTCGGCGCGATCGAAGATGTCATCCGACGGTCGCAACGATGTGGGCGACAGGATCTACATCAAGCCCGGGTCGACGTTGACGGAGTCCGGTGGTAACTGGGTCGGGATGCGCGGCGCGAGTGCCGACCGCCCGTTCATCATTGCGCCATGGTCCATCGAATCCGGATTGTCGCCGGGTGACGAGATCACTTTCGAGCTACCTATCGACGGCTCCGTGATCTCGTACGCGGGTGGCGGCAGCCGCTATGCGAACGACGGGACCGAGTTCCACTTGTTCATTGGGCTGATCGCGGACTGTGAGACAAACCGGACTCTTGCCACGCAGTCGCCGACGCTTGCCAACATCGTCAATCCGAGCGCAAGCAATGAGGACTGGTACGTACGCAACATCACATTCGAGGGGTGCGTGCAGATCGGCGGCGTTGAAATCAACGTGACTCAGATTGGGCCGATCACGAACTTTGGCCCGTTCACGTTCAGGGGTTGCGTCGTCTACGACACGTATTCGACGAGCGGCAACACGCAGGGGATGTACTCCAACTACGTGAACAACGGTGGCCTCACTCTCGATCACTGCATCTTCCACCGGTGCGGGTA
>FUIF01012922.1_pt1 | contig 49969 bp, 72 predicted proteins | sample 1003461 | NCBI WGS metagenome assembly FUIF01 (sample SAMEA80401918, study PRJEB19352) | marine metagenome
GGTAGAGCACTATCGTTCTTCAGCTTGATCTCCGTGTCAGCGGCGTTGCCTCTCACTTGGAGACGGTAGCGTCCAAACTCTTGGATGTTCTGAACTCCGTAGACAGCAGACCCAAACCTGTTCGATACGAATCGACGAGTCTTAGTTGGTCTGCCCTGTGGAGTGATCTCTACTTCAAAGAAAGCAGAGTCCTCATACATGATGTCAAGGGTGCGGACATTCAGCGTGCCTTGCACAACAATCTGATTATCATCCTTGACGTAGGGAGGTGAGAGGACTACCGACATGTTGTAGGACTTACCGATGATAGCAGGGTAGTCTGAGAAGTTACCAGCGACGGTTAGTGTTGTTACACCACCTGTCGTGTCTGTAGTAGATGAGATGATCTGACCTGTCTTCAGGCCCCACTGCTCACCGAGAACAACAGTGTTCATGTTGTTGTCTGTGAACGGGAGTGTCCAAGTGGTCTGCTCTGTAGCAGCATCGTAGACACCTGTGAGGACAACCTTACGATCCATAGCAGCATGGAACCCAATACCATTGGAGGTTGCTGAGCTTAGGATAAGCCCATCATTCCCCTCTGTGATGAGTTCGTCTCCGCCTTCTGTGAGTATATCCCAGTCACCACTAGAGACACTACCATCTGAGGTATTGTCTGGAGGTGTGAGAGGAGTGTACTCAATCCACATGTCAGTCCCATTATACAGAACCAGGTAGAGGTCGTTGTCGATTGGTTGGTGAGACAGTATGGTTACCGTGTCATCAAGAACCCAGCGGCACCAAGAGGACTGGAGCTTCTCTGTAACTTGCCATGAGGTGATGTAGAGGTAGAGGACATTAGCCTCTTCTTCCGACCACGCAAAGATCATGTTGTTGTTCTCAGACGCAGCAAGACGACGTACTGTCTGTGGTAGATAGCCTTCCACATGTGATGACACATTGTCCCCGATGTTGGAGTCACGGTCAAAGTTAGGGAAGTATTCCCACAGGTATGAGTAACGTCCTTGGTCGGACATGAAGTAGAGTTGATTGCCCACCTTGACAGGCATAGCATTGGAGTCTACATCGTAGTTAGTAGTTGGGATCTTGTTGACATCAGACGGCGTGAACGACCCGAGGGTCTGAAGTTCCCACTGCTGGGAGCCGTCTCCGATAATCAGGAGAGTGCGGTTGAACGGGATGAGGAACTCACCACTGTTCACACTTGCTCCTGAGAGTGTAATGTCAATAGGGTCTGAGTCAACAACAGTAGTCCAGTCGTTGATCCAGAAGTTATATAGGTCACCTGCCTGTGAGGACACGACCTGCTGCTCGCCTGACAAGAACATCCTGTCTTCAAAGATAGCGAGGTCAGTAAGTGCCTTACCTATGAACGAAGGTCCAGGGTTGGTGTCCCCATCACCGGACAGGCGGTCGTTCCACGGGCATAGCTGTAGTTCAAGTGTTTGGTTCGACGAGTTGTAGATAAGACGAACAGGCATCGACGAAGCGTCAATACTAGACAGGGCAGAAGGAGACTTTACTCTCTCATACCACGGCCCAATCTCTGCATCAGCACCAGCACCGCCTGAACCAATACCAGCCTTGATGTATTCATACACACCGGCAGGGTTACCGACCTCAGACGAGATCAGGTTGACGTACTGGTTTAGCTGTGCTGAGGTACGGGCATAGTCTAGGTCCGTTGCTGGGTTGTCTGTGCTCGCCATTGTGTAGGAGGTTTCCCCTCCAGATAGAGCAGTAACAACTGTCTTGTTCAGGATGAACACAGAATCAGAGTATGATTGTACTCTCAGATCGTTCCTAGATGTCCCACCACCTGACCGGATATAGGACATAGCAGACTCGTGGCCTGCCTTTATAGTTACGGTGAGTTTAGTTCCATCCTTGTCGAAGGCTTGGATAACATTGTCTGGATCACTCTGGGTCTTGTCAATCACAACACAGTAGACGTTCTCATCATCCCTCTCAACCCAGTGGATGATAGGAGACACAGGCTCACCATCATAGTCAAGATTACCAGATGCGGTATCACTTGATGACACGAAGGTGGACCCGTATCTCTTCTCTAGTCCACGGTTGAGAGCAAGGAGAGTGTTGTCTGAGGAAGTAGTCTGTGTGATGAATCGGTTAGATGGAGGTTGAGTAGACACCCCACCATTCAGGGGAGCAACGGCTAATCTTACTTGTGCCATGTTCCCTCCTTAGAGTGGGCGTACTTTATTCCAGTCGATACTAGGCCATACATCTGGCTTGTGGCGGTATATCCAACTCTTGTCTTTAGTCTTGGACGAGTCTTTCTTACACCGCTCCCACGCACGGAGTTCTTCTTGTGCAAGTATCTGGTCAATCTGTGGGTCACCAACGGTCTGCATCTGGTAGGTCCGAGCAGCAGCACGGGCGATGTAGAACCGGAGAGGTGAGGGGAAGTCCTCGAAAGAGATGTTCTGTACAACCTTGACTTCCACATCAGCAGTGAACTGATCGGTGTTGTCATCGAGATCATACAGGAAGTTGTTGCGTACAGCGAAGCGTCTACCGTAATCATCTCCAGCAGCATCTACCCGTAGGTAGTTTGTGGAGACGGTAATCTTGTTGCTGTTGTCTGGTGAGAGAGTGAGCTTGACAACGTTGAAATCCCAGCCGTCTGAGACGACCTCAAGGATCTTCTCGTTTAGGATTTGCTGAGCAAAGTCAGTATCGTTCACACCATCGTCAATGAGTGTGGAGACCTTCTGTTCACCAGCAGCCGCAAGCATGAGATTGACAGCACCGAGGAGGTCGAGTTTACTTGGTAAGGACATAGAGCCTCCTGTTGTTTGAATAAAAGACCCCACCGCCAGTTAAGACGGTGAGGCCCGGAAAGGAAGGAGTAGAGTTATTAGATGAGCTTAGCGAACTCAAGAGTCAACGCACCGCCTGAACGGTTCTTGATCGTGAGTACGTCTGAGTCATCGAAGAAGCAGAGCTTCGTATCAGTATCAGCAGCGACCCATGTAGCACCAGTCCAGATAGGGACTACGAGTGTTACAGTACCGTCTGCATCTACTGAGAACTCAGCGGCATCGGTAAGGTCTGCTGAGTTCCAGCATCGCCAGAAGCCAACAGCGTTAGCTGTAGCACCAAGCGTGAAGGTTGCGTCATCCGCGAGTGACCCTGTGCTGTACGAGCGGATAGGATCAGATCGGAGACTCTGGTGGTCCTGAGAAGGACCGACAATGTTCGCCTGAGCGGCGGGGTTATTTTGATCTGTAGACATTTAGGGCCTCCTTAAGCAATATCCAAGACAACAGCTGCTTCAGGACGGAGAGTACCGTACCCAACCCAAGTCATTGCATTGATATATTCGTTAGTGGACATAGGAACCGGACCCTGCTCAAACATGACTGACATGACATCTGCCTTGCCAACAGCTTCCTGCTGGAAGATAATGCCTTGAACCTTCGAGAGGTCGCCGGACGAGTAGAGTGATCCACGGTTGTTGTGGTTCGCATCGAGCGTGTGAGCAGCTTGGAGACCCGTGGTGTGGATGTCGTAAGTTGCTTTGAACAGTGAGTGCGACCAGATGTTGAAGTCACGGTAACGGATAGGGGTCTTACCGTCAACGAAGCGGGTGAATGGGATACGATCATTTTCAATATCCAAGTTACCGTAGATACCGCCTGCAATGGCAGTAGCTCCAGTGAACGCCTTCTCCAGCTTAGTGATTTCAACCACGTCTTGGATTGGGAGGATAACGTGGCGACCCTCCATAGGGACACCCTTCTCGTCCCAGACGATAGCAGTAGCTTCAAGAGCGTCGAGAATCTCAAGAGCCTTAGCCGAACCGGCTGTAGAGGTTGAGAGTTGGATCTCGCCTCCACCTTCGAGGAACTCAGTGGTGTTCTCGCTGCCTGAGGTTGTGTACTTCGCTGCGTCAACGAGAGCCTTCATAGCCTCGACTTCATCCCATGAAGCAAGGGCGTTGCCCATACCTGAAAGGATTCCGCTACGGGTGTTCACCTGCTCGAACATACGAGTGATGTGCTCCTCTTCGATACCTGTCCGGCGTGGACGGTTATCAAGAGTAATCTGACGTTGGATCTGGTTCTGATTCAAACCTGAGTAACGATCGTTCTTCAGGTGAGTCTCAGTACCAATCCCACCAGTAATGGTGAAGTCAACAGTCTTGTTTACAACACCACCGCCTTGGTGGAGTGGGGTTGAGTTTGCCATAAGGCGTGAAATGAATGTGCTGTTAGTACGAGCAGCTTGCACCAAAGACGCATTAACGGTCTTGTGCATGTCGTACTCAGAGGGGTTTGCGTTACCGGCATCGGCCATAGGTAGCCACAAACCAGAGAAAGTACTCATAGTGAGTCTCCTTAAAGTTTAGTGGATCTCCGGTATATCCGTTACCCAATGGCTGCCCTTTCGGACCATCGGCAGTTATAGACCATTCTCTAGGACTGGGGCCTCACATGAGGGCCATATCTCTTCGATTCAGGTGGAGTAGATAAAAGCATCCCCGTCCAGTTACGAACGGGGAGGCGGTTGGAACTATTGTCCCGGTAGCGATCAAGTGTTCTGCATCCCTAGCTTCAAGCGGGCTTCTACTTCATTGATCTTATTCTGATCTCCTGAAGCATATGCCTCCGCCACTGCCTGAGCAGTTGAGGGAGCATGGGGAACAAGTGGAGTAAGTGTAGGATTCACTGTTCCTGTGGTGGTAGGAAGGGGAGAGGGTTCGTTAGTGGGGGTGGTCGGTGTGTTTTCCACATCCACCGTAAACCCACTAGCTTCAGCCTCAGCCTTGAGCATCTCAAGACCGACACCAAGAGTGGTAATGTCTTTAGCAAGCGTTTGTGCAGCAACAACTTTAGGATTCGAGGAGTTCTCTGAGGCCCATTGAGACAGGGAGTCGAACTGTTCTCGACCACCTAATGAGTTATTAATCTTCTCTTCTTGCCACATGGTTTGTAGACTTAGAGAGCTTTCTTGAGCATTAACAAGTCTCTGGACAACTTCTCTGTCCGCTCCTGCCTTAGCCATTGCAGTAAAGAGTGCTTCAGGGATATTACCTGACTCATCTCTCATTTTACCATTAGCCCAGTCATACTCCCCTCCAGACCCATCAGTAGATGCAGCGGGTTTCTGTGTGGAGGCGAGTTGGGTAGTAAGTGATTGGTTCTGTTCTCGAAGTTGACCGAGTTCATTTCCCTGGGATCCAAGTTTAGACTCAAGGTTGGTGATCTGTTGTTTCAACTGGTCGAGTTCTGGGTTTGTGGTTGGTTCATCCAAAGTGTGTTCTCCTTTAAGCATTTCCTAATTGCTGTTCAGCGATAGCTCCCGCAGACTCCACAGTCTGCTGAGCGGCTTGTTGTTCTATCTGAGCCTGCTGCTGTTGTTGTCTGCGTTCAGCAAGCTGATCGTCTGTGTAGGTGTACTGCTCCATGTCCAGACCGGACGACCGAGCAATACCCTGCATGATATTTGTGAAGTTGAGAGGTTCAACCATCTCAGGTACACCTGACCCAACACCGATCTCTAAGAGATTCTGGAGTCGGAGGACATCCATCTGACGACCGAGAGCATCCAGACCAGACGAGATGGAGATAGTAACTCCCTCATCCTTGACTAGTTGCTCAAACTCTGGTAGGATCTTCTTGTCTTTAACGAGCAGTGTGAGTGTACGGCGTACCATACCCTCGATGTTCTGCTCGATAGACGAGAGAACACCACCGAGAGACTGTGACTTCTCATTCACAACCTGATTGGTCTGGAACGCAGTAACGCGTTCACCTCTCAGGTCAGACACAGACGATGCGAGGAACGCTTCATCAAGTATCTGGGTGTAGTAGCGGACAGCCTCAAGGGCCACGCCCACTGAACCAGCAACGTTAGGCTGGAATGTGGACAGGTCCTCTGGCCGGGCTGAGATGATGGACCAGTTCGTGTCACCGATGTCGTCCTCAGTGGTAGGGCCAGCAGAGTTGACAACGATACGACCTTCTGACCCAGCACGTAGTCCCTCAGCGAGAGCTTTAGAGATCCATTCGAGTGCTCGGATAGATCCCATGTTCTCTTCTACGAGTGAGCGTGATGAGTCCTCACCAGCAACAGGTGTCCACCCGATGTGGTAGTAAGGGAGGTCGCCGTAGGTCTTGTCGGTCTCGTACTTCTTCTCTCTGAACTCACGGTCAACAGCCCACTTCCCGTCGACCTTTCGGATGTGGGTGTAGAGCGGCTCGTGTTCCCCCCGCTGTTGTGTGGGTTGGCCTGAGTTTATATTCTTGAGTTCAGGATCTAACAGATCCGTTACTACCCAGTCCACTGTCCAGTATTCTTGGATCATCCCATCACCGTTACGGCGAATAAGGAACTGGGAGGGGTGGTAGACCTTGAACGACTCAAGACCTGACTGATAGATCAGGGAGTCAGCCATGATAATGGCGTGTTGGAGGGCTTGGAAGAGAGCCTCACGGAAGTTAGACGCTTGGATAGTGTCGAGAGTGATACGCTCAATCTTCTGAACGGGGTCACGGAGTTGTTCCTTAACATCCTCAGTGAGTTCAGGTGAGAGCATGTACTCAAACGGTGGTGTGTCGTTGGTAGGGAGGAGAGCGTTGGTCATCATCGCAGCCAGCTTCATCACATTGTTCCCAGCACGGGTACTATAGAGTTCCGGTAGTGAGTATGTGGTAGAACTCCCATCGAAATAACGGGAGGGGAAGAGGCGGGGGATGGTGTAGCTTGCGTGGTCGTAGGCACGATCAAGAGCGTCGGTTCTTTGTGCGTCTAGTTTCTTCCACTGGGCGTGGAGTGTGTCAGGGGTTGGCATAGGTTATCCCTTCCCCGGTATATTTAGTCCGGTATCTGTTGGTGAGACGGTGAGACTAGCGACCCCAGAACGAGATCCGCGGTCCCTTGCTCTTGCCGTTGCTGCGGCTAGGCGTTGACGTCTTTCCTTGTCCTCTTTGGCTGCGATCTCTTCGGCTGTCGGTCCCTGTGAGGGACTTCCAAAGAAACTCTCTAGTGCTGCTCCCATGTATCATCTCCTCTGGTATGCGTGTCAAGATATTGAGTAGAATGTGGCCCATACCGTGTGCGGCTAGGAGATTATTCTTGAGTGTGTCTGAATCCTCAGCGAGTAGTTCCTTCTGTGACCCGTGGTTTGTACCACTTGCTGACATGTACTCGTGAATGAGAATGTCGAGAAGTTCCTCACTGATGAAGTACTTGTTTCTGTTGTCTGAGTTCTCTGTAGAGTCCACCTGGTGTCCTCGCTTTCGTGTTCCTTCCCATCAGGAGTCTAATCCTGTGGACAACGGTAACACAGTTGATCGTGTACCGTGGGTATCCTATGAGTCCGAACAGGATCGTTCGGGATAGGCGATATGGTTCAGCGGTAGGGAGAAGAAGATCGAGTAACGTGGTGTCTAGTGAACCGATCTCGGTGATAGCGATGTCAGGTTCTCTTGTGGGCGGTGTAGTTGACCACTCCGTGTTCTTTCCTCTGATCGAGTGGACAAAGACACTACCGTGTTCGGTATGTATCTCAACGAGTACATGAGAGATCCTACTGAGACCTAGTAGATTAACGAATAAGGAACTAATGGACCCAAGTAGATCCTTATAGTTCCCTATTCGTACACTAGTAGTGTTTCTCTTTAGTATTCTATTATGGTAAAAGTAATAGGTTACCATAGAGATTCAGTATGATCCATACAGTACTCATATAGTATCCATATAGTACTCTTTAGTGTTCTTTTAGTGTTCTTCATTCTTCATTCATTACCTTTCCCCTTCTAGTAGTGCAAAATCAACACACATCCTGTAAATCCTTGATATTGGTACTGTTATGGCCCTTTTCTAGACCGTGATGTTTGATCGTACAGCACAGATATTGGCCTAGTGCAAAGTCCCTATCATACCCCTTACTCTCGTACCACTCGATGATTCCCTCAAATGTCACCTGTTCGTTCTCTACTAGGTATCCCTCCCATGCTTTGATGCCTGCTCCCTTGATCCCGGGATACCCGTCTGATGAGTCGCCCGTGACCCACTGCTCATACCGCTTGAGCCGAGCCGACTCGTCTGAGATACGGGTAGGGAACAGGGACTTGTTCGGGTTGTAGAGCCATGCCGGAACAGTGAGCATGTCCTTGTCCGTTGAGACGATAACACGCACTTCCTCAGTGTCGCAACGGTTCTCGGTAGCGTAAAGACCCATTCGGTCGTCTGCTTCTAGCTTGGGATCAGGGACCATCTGCTCGTAGTGGTCGAGCATCCACTCCTTTGCGTAGTCCACTCCAGAGGGTTTAGGCTTACCCTTTCGGTTCTGCTTGTACGGTTCGTATACCTCGTGTCTGAAGCATTTACCCTCGGACATGAATACCTTACAGGAGGAGCAATGTGCTGCCTCTGTCCACTCACGGATGTTGTGCTTAATGATGGACACGAGTTCGTCTGGTCCGTCTCCTTCGTTTACGGCAGCAGAGAGGTAGGCAATGATATCGCCGTCGATGAGGGCAGTCATGGGGGTGTCTTTAGTTATCATCATTTGGTGTGTCCTTCCATTCTAAATCAATCCAAGGGGAACTGGGGTAGTAGGATGTAATATGAAGAAATAAAGATGGGGAAGACATTGTGCGGGTCCATGTAGCTCTCTCCAGCCACCGTGTCTGTCCTCCTATCGTTTTCGGGAGCCATAGGAACTTAGTAACTTCGTACTCGGTATCGACATACCACTGTTCACGCTTCCATTTCATCTGTATTCTCCTTCTCAATCTGCGGGTGAGCAGGAGCCGGACGTGTCTCTAAATCCAACCCGAGTTCCCATCTCATTTCTTGTACACGATCCTCTAACCAAACAGTGAGTAGGGCATTGTTCGGCGTATCTATTGGATACATCTTCATGCTTCTACCTCCTTCTCAATGTCCAACACATCCTCTACCATCACACCATCCTGGACCCGCATGTACTCTTCCAGCAGCACCAGAGCGTTCCAAGCGTTCGCTGTCAGGTTGTACAGTGGAGTGTCTTCAGACACCCCTGATGTATACCCGAGCAGGTGTCGGAACTGTGACGAGATCAGAGAGGACTCAGGGAGGCCCTTCTCCCAGTTGCGTTCACGACCTAGATCACAGTCCACGTGGCGACACACAGCCATGACAGCACGGGGGAAGCCAGCGAGGAGGAGATCAGGACGGCCTTTGCCCTCCTTGGATTCTCGTTGGGCACCTGTGGGGTGGATGGTGAGGATGGAACCAGACCCATCCGGGATATACTCTGTGTCTGGTGTGTGAAGTTGAATATCCTCTAGATCCTCGATTGAGTCCCTTGAACCCTCCTCCACTAAACCGTGGATTTCACTAGCGTAGAAAGGAAGAGAGCTTGGATGAAGGTCGTCGTGAAGTTGTATATAATACAAATCAGACTGTCTAGCAGGTACTGTAACAATCTCACCTACTTGACCTTTAAGCCGCGACCCATACCCACCGTCCTTTACACGAACCATATCGCCTACTTTATATTCCATATCTACTTCCTTTTGTTAGTGGGTCTCTGCCCAGTTCTTCCCAATCTTATACTCACCATCAATCCGAATACCTAATCCGAAGTGTTCCCCCGCCATTTTAAGAGCAAGTACAAAGGTCTGTCCTACTCCATCAGCAATCTCAGACTCACACTCTGTCTGCTGTTCGTCATGCACGTTCGCACATAAAGCCCATCTCTCCCCGTGTGGTCCATACTTCTCCACCATCAGATCATAGAAGATACAAAGAGCCTTCTTCATTAGGACAGCTCCTGCTCCCTGTAGTAGCGTGTTGAGGGCCATGTGATCTGATCGGATAGGATACTTCCTACCGTCTAGACCGGTAAGTTCCTTCTTACCCTTCACCCATTCCATGAGCTTACGCAGAGCAGGGAGAGAAGTCAAGAACTTCTTCTTGAGTTCCTTACCTACCTTACGACCACGACCCACGATCTCCCCAATCTTCTGATCCCCAGCACCATACAGCCACCCGTAGATGAACGTCTTTGCGTTGTCCCGAGTAGGGAGTCCAGCAGCCTTCTGATTCACCGTATGTACATCACCCTCCAGGATAACACGAGCATAGTCCCCGTTATCCCACCTGCTTAGGTAATGAGCCAGCATACGAAGCTCCAGTCCGCTTGCATCCGCACCTACCAGAACCCACCCGTCACGTGCTCGGAAACAGGAGCGACACTCCTCGCCCCACTCGGAGCCGACCTTAGGAATCTGTGCGAGGTTTGGTCGTGAGTGAGACATACGTCCCGTCACGGTGCCGTTGGTGATTACGTCTCCGTGTACCCTACCTTTATCCTCATACTTACGCCACTGAGCAGTTTGCGATAGCCGCTTGTCAATCATAAGGATACGAGCAAGTGACTTTGCCTCTGGATAATCCAGTCCAGACAGGACCTTCTCGTCCATCTTAGGCTTACCGCCGTCAGTCTCTTCCTTATGCTTCCAGTCGTACTTCTCCTGGAACAGACGGATGATGTGGTCCCGTGAGTTTGGGTTGAACATGATCTCAGTACGCTTGATCTTGTTAGGCCCTCGCTCCAGACGGGATCGAGCACTGCTCGGTGCATCCCCTTTCACACGGTACTGCTCGTTGTCGAGCGGATCTACCCAATACGCAGGGGTCTTAAGTTCCTCCTCCTTTACCCACGGTGGGATATGTGACAGCTTATCCATCTCTTCTAGACGAGCAAGGTTCAGTTCGTGCTCAAGGCTCTCCAGCCTCTCTAGATCAAGAGGAAATCCGTTCTCGATCTGCTTCTGGATGATTGTGGCTACAGTGTGCTCAAGCTGTAGAGCCTCGCCGTATCCACCAAGTTTAGGTAGGAGGTACTTGTAGAGCTTAGTCTGGATGTCTACGTCTGTGTGACACCGTTCAAGCATCTCAGGAGTAAACACTGACCAGTCCTCGATACCTGCGTGGGCCTTCTTAATACCTAAGTGCTCTCCCCATTTCTCTAGCGAGTGTCCTCCCGCTGGAGTATTCCCCTTATCAGGCCAGAGCAACCGTGATGTGAGTAGAGTGTCAAAGCAAGGAGGGAGAGCAGGCAGGTTATTAGGTCTCCCGACCAGACGCTCCAGAGTAGGGACATCGAACATCCGACCGTTATGAGCAATGATACGATCGGCGGTAAGTAGGTGCTTATACAGTTCAGTAGGGTCTGTGAACTCATGTCGTTCTCCTGTGTCTATGTCTTCAACGATACCACAGTGTACGGATGTAGCGGTACGGAGACCGTCTGCTTCAATATCGAAGGCGTAGAGTTTCACTCCCAAACCTCCTTAGTTACCCAGTTGCCTCTAGGGTTACAGATAGGGCAAGACTCATACTTCCAGTTACATAGACACGAAGGCCCAGTACGTGGTTGGTTATACATTGTCTCAAACTCTTCTTCTGACAGACTTGGATACATCTGTCTTACCTTGTTCTTTGTTTCTTCCTGACTGTTGTAAACAGCTTTTATCCCGTTGGACATAGATTGGTTTATCTCAGCCTCAATTATCTTCTGAATTATGTCATCGTCCTTCATGTTACTCCCCCGTCAACGCTTTCCAACTCACTGGGAACAACGGAGCCATGATCTCATTGATAGCAGCGGCGTACTGCTGGGCCTCCCACTGTGCGTGAAGGTCTGATCGCTGGTTGTAGACACGAGCGAAGGCAGCGAGTGAGCCGGTCCAGATCCATTCGGTGTAGGTAGATTGGGGGAGGACCATACGGGCCTGTTCGGGGCATACTCCAAGACTTAACATTAAATCATAACTACTCTTGCACTCATTATAGGCCGCTTTCATTTCCTTAGCTGACTGTAACCCGTTTACTCCCATAAGTGAATCGCCACTTCCCTGTTTAATATCCTTATCAGGAACGGCTCTTAGTTCAGACGGGGAGTATACCTCAGGCGAGGTACTAATATACCGACGACTAATTTCTGATTCTTGGAAACCTATCTTGTGCTTGAACAACTGCCGAGCTATAAAGATAGGAGCCTTCACCCGCATACGAATAATAGGATGTGCGAATGGTGCCCAGTGTTGGGCCTTACGCTTGTACTCAAGGAGCATCTTCTCAATCACCACACGGTCGCTCTCTTGAGCAAACAATGTAATGAGGTCTTTCCACTCTTCCGATCGGTATCCTCTAGCGAGGAAGTGAATGAGTTTAATGTCGAGGGTGGAGAGGCCGGCTCTTCCACAGTCACATACAAACTCAATAATATCTTCACAATGTTCATCTCTGTACCCGGTGTATATACCTGATCCTCCACATTGCATACAAGCATCAGAGCGTGTTACCTCCCACTCACTCTCCTTACCAAAGCTCACCCGAGCACAGTTCACTACATCTAGGTCACTATCCGTACACTTCATGAGTTGTACGAATCCTTTGTCTAGCACATCAATCTTCTTACCCATTCCTCACCTTCCTTTCTGTATACCCCACCTGTCCCCTTTCGAGAACAGGCAGAGAGATATGGATCACCTCACTTAGTGTCGTCTTTAGGCTTGTTCGATTTGATCTCAAGATTCTCTACACGGTCCTTCAGGTCCTCAAGCATCTTGACGATGTATGGACCTACGCCCTCCTCAGGCTCGAACTCCTCTGTGTCTTCCTCGACATCATCAAGGTTGACACCAAGGACTTCTTCAATCAACTCAGCAGGTCGGTTGTCTAGTGTTCGTGTTCGCATAAAGTTGAAGGGCATTGCGAGCATCTCAGCCATAAAGCGTTCTTTCTCCAGAACACTCATAGCCACGAAAGGTAGGTCATAGTCCCGTTCAAACTTGAGGTCGTCGTACATCACCTGATAGGTCCAGAAGTCCTCTCCGACCTCTACTAAACTCACTGTACAAATCATACTGAATCTTCTTTCTTCTTAGCAGGCTTCTTAGCAGGAGGCTTCGTGACAGTGGGTGGTTTAGGTTTATTCTGGAGTTGTTCCATAGCAGTCATACGTTTCTCTAGGTCTGCTAGTTCACCTAGAATCATACTCTGGAGTTCCCGTTCGCGTGGCGTTCGACACGCTGCGAGTACTAGGGTTTTTGCTTGTTCGGAATCAATCACGATAAGGTCTCCATGTTAAAGTTCGGTTGGGACTCGTCTACGAACGGGTCCTCATAGTCTTCATCTGTGAGGTAGAGCCTGCCTGTTTGCTTGTCATACCTACGGGTCTCGATCAATCCAGTGTGTGCTCCAAGTCTACCCTTGAGCGAGTGGATGTTCACGAGGTTTCTATCTTCTTCTTCCTCTGCCTGCTGATTACGGGTGAGAGAGAGGATCTCATCCATACACGCTGGGATCATTTGAGACCCACGGATGTTCTTAATACTGGGCATCTTCCCTTCCTCGTAGCTCTTACTACCCTCACTCTGGGAGAGTTGAGAGATGATGAAGAAGTGAGCGTCGAGTCTCTTAGTCATGTGCTGGAGTTCCTTCACGAAGTTCTCCAACCCCTTAATGTCATCGCCCTCTACTTGTACTAGCGAGAGGTGATCGAGGATGATAGCCTTACAACCAAGTCCCGTCACCATGTACTCGATATTCGAGAGGATGTCTGATGCCTTTGCTGAACCAAAGTGATCGTAGAGGTTGATTGGTTTCTTCTTAATACCAGCCACCACCTCTGCGAGTACCTCGTCATCAAGTGTATCCTCGAACTCAGTGGGGATTTTTGGGTCAATCTCCTTCAGTGCTCGTTGTGTTAGGATACGACGAACAGGAATACCCATCTCCATACCCGCCAGTTCCAGTAAGGTGTCCCGTGGTGTCTCCTCAAGGAACATACATCCTACAGGGACATCGTTGCGGACATCATGTAGGAGTTCCTCCCGTACCCATGTGGTCTTACCTGAGCCTGTGCCTGAGACAACGAGACTCATAGTACCGAGTTTCCTACCAAGCATCTTAGCAGTCATCTTGCGGGAAGAGTAGGTAAGCACATCACCAATGTCAAGAGAGATGTCTACTGAATCCACTCCTACGATACCGTCCGGTCTCCAGCTCGGACTACCCCACACTTCCTTGTACAGTAGGGAGGTCTTCCGTTCCTGTAGGTAGTCGGATGGATCGTTGAGTGTAAGCTGAGTAACATACGCCTTACCTGGAGGGAACAGAGCAGCAGCAGCCTTAGCTGACTTCTGACCTGCACTATCGTTATCGAAGCAGAACACCACTTCATCAAACGAATTAAGCCAATCAAAGTTCTTACGGATCTCGTTGACTACCTTCGTAGCCTTGTCGCTGTCCTGTGCTCCACCGATGATTGACACGACAGGCCACTGTGACTTGGTAGATACCGTCTGGTACACGGACGGGGCATCAAGCTCCCCCTCCGTAATCACCACACGCTTACCTCCCTGCTCGAATAGGTGGCGACCAAAGAGCACAGCATCTGATTGAGATCCTTTACAATCCCTCTTGCCTGTCTTGAGGTTCTTAATCTTCTGTGAAACTACTTCACCCTTACTGTTGTGTAAGGGGAAGATAACACAGTTACCTCGTGTAGTAATCCCGTACTTCCTACAGGTCTCCTCCGTGAGGCCTCGTGAGGAAATCGACTTCACTTCTCCTACATCTTGAATCAAGTCTCCAGCCAACTTTGGTTTCCTTTCCTTCCGAGTCTCCCCGTCTGGGGCTTCCTTGTAGTCACAGGCAATACACGACTTCCACCCAGACTCCCACACTGCGAGGTTATCCTCTGCGGTGTCCTTGCCTCGTGAGGCACAGGAGGGACATTGGATACTGTATAGTGGTGGAGCTTCAGACATTATTCGTATAGGCCCTCGTCATCATAGTCAAACACTTCGTCATCATCAATCTCCCAGTTCATCAACGCTTGACAAATCTCTGCATCAGTCATGATGTCCTGTTCGCCTTCGTAGATAGCTTCCATGACTATCTCTTCATACGTATCCCAGTCTACAATCTGTCCCATGTCACATTCTCCTGCGTAGCACTCGTCGATGATGTCACTTGGACTCATCGGGTTGTGGTTTTCCATTTGTAAAATCCTTTAGGGTAATCGGTATGGTCTTGTATTCCCATCTATACCTTCCTTGTTCTTTGTCTGGGGCCTTCCACCCTATGATTTCGATTGTTCTCTGCGGACTCTGGAGCCACTCCCATGCGAGGGGGCTGGCGAGTATCTTCTTCTTACGGACACTCACCTGCCCCCATGTGGTATCCTGGATTCCAACTGTCTCGTCTCCGTTGAGAGCGAGGACATCAATGAACCCAAGGAAGTCCTTACGCTTACGGGAGAAGCCGCACCAGTACTCCATCTTCCAGACTACGGGGTAGTACTTTCTGTAGAGATCCATTGTTCTCTTACAGGATGCTCCCTTCTTAGCCATTAGATAATGTCCTCAGCACCACCGGATGTCTCATCTTCAAAGTCGGAGCCGTCTCCCCTTCCTCCGGTCTCGTCGTCGAACGCATCGACACCTGATACACCTCCTGACTCTACAAGTTGGACAGCATTGAGCCAGAAGGAAACATATGGATCTCCCTTCATAAACCCGAAGATAGGCTGGGCGTTGACTCGGATAGTGTCGCCCTTAGCGATAGTGGATGGGTCAATCGGCTTCTTGTCTGGACCTACAACTACAAACTTGTCACGCGACCCTGACTTGAAGAACAAAAGTTTACGGCCTGTCTTTACTGTCCACTTACCTGTGTTCTCATCTTTCGACTTCTCATCCTTAAGACATAGCAGAGTATCCCGCGTATCCTCTCCAGCTTTCTGAAGCTCCTCGTTTTGGAACTCCAAGAGCTTGTCAAGCTGTTCTTGGAGTTCAGGACTATCATCAATAACGACACCACAGTCGTACTTATCACTCTCTTCGTCTGGTGTTACGAGGTTGTGATAGTACGCCTCAACCTTAGGGGTTGTGATCTTAAACGGTGCGATTGTGCCTTTAAACTTTGCCATTATTTGTCTCCTTCGTTGTTAATCTTCTTCAGTTCTTCTGCTAGTTCGATGATGTCGGACTGTTTTAGATAAATCTCATCATCAAACACTACATCTCCGTCATCATCAATACGGACATTAACGGCCTCAGGGTTTTCGTCACACCCCATACACCATCTGTACTGTCTTTTCATACTAACCTCCTTACCTTATAGGTACATTGTTTCTAGTTCTTCCGTGCTGATGAAATCAAAAGTGAACGGTCTCGTTGGCCCCTGCGGCCTGACACGGAGCAGACCATACACCCATCCTGTTGTACTGTTCTCACAGTAGTGTTCCTTCTCGTCCTGTCGCATAAGAGCAGGAGCGTTCAGTAACATTTTACACGCATTGTCGTTACCTGTCAAGGCAATAGTCTCACAATGTAAGAAATGTGTGTGACCAAAGATTGTATGACGGGCGGTCATCTTCCGCATCATCGCCAGGCTCATCGGTTTACGCATCTTATTGAGAGGGATGTGAGTGTAGTCGATACCTCGAATGTTGAGGAACTTACCATACTCTGCCTTGTGCTGCCAGATGGAGGGAGGAGCAATCATTGAGTCGAAGTCGATCAGAGATGCGTACCCGTCCGGGTCCATCTTTCTGATACGCTTCTCTCGTTCCTCATGGTTCCCTTCCAACCAGTAGGTCTTAGGTCGGTACTGCTTGTGTTTTGTCTTCTTACGTCTATTGTTCCACCTGTTCATAGGCCCGAATATACACTCGTAGGCGTGCTTCACAGCCTCCATGTCGTCCTTCATACTACACCGTTTGATCTGGTCGTAGGATGAGCAGGAGTCGAGGGATGAGAAGTCACCACCGAACACGATCTCGTCTGGTTTCTCTTCGAGGATCATGTTACCAAGTGCCTTGTGACGATTGAAGTCGTCATCGTGGGACGTGTGAAGGTCAAAGACTGGGAGTGTGTGGGTCATGAAGAGGACTCCGTAACAAGCCAGAGACGATCTTCCATACACGCTAGACATTGAGTAAGGTCCTTGAAGGAATCAACGCCATCTATGTATAAACTGCTTCCTGTTTGTGTATTCATTACCACAGCTCCTCCAACAGAATCCACATAAACTTTCCACTCACCTTCTTCATTACCCTCCACATCTAAGCAGCCACTCATACCCTCACCGCCTCTCCGTTAAACTGAATGTCAGTATCAAACTCATACTCCACCATATCCACCTGGATACCGTGGTCATACAACAATGATAGCCCCTGTTCTACAGAAGTCAACCACTTGTCGTAAGTTTTTTCCATTAGGGTTCTGTGTGTAACCACACGACGTATTCCCGCCTGCTGGATGTGCTGGGCACAGTGGATACAAGCAGCCCACGGTGCATAGAGTGTCTGGTCCTGTGTACGTACACCTACACGGGCACAGTGGATCAGAGCAAGAGTCTCAGCATGTGCTCGCTCTCCTCCTACCTCCCTGTTGTGTGCTGAGATACCACTAATGTACGCCCCTACCTGTGTGGTATGAGAGGACATCTTGGCCTCACGGTACGCCTCTGTCAGACCGCGGATGTCATCGTAGTTAGGGTCTGTGATGATGTTGAGATCGTCTAGACTAATCATATTGTTCTCCTTCTAAATGCTAAGATACAGCTCGTCAACTTCAAGATCGTGGTCGCTGCAGTAATCCCTGATTGCGTATTCGCACGCACTCTCTACATATGATTCGATCTGTTCAAGCACGCCGCTCAACGAATACGACTTGTATCCAGGCGATATCAACGGGCAATATCTCTCAACAATCTCGTACATCGCACTGTTCACGTTTGCGTAATCAGTGAGATGCTTGAGCACTTCCTCCTTGTTGAGCGACCCGTCCTCACTCTCAATGACCGCCTTGAGTCCAGGGTGATCCTCAAGGTTGAGCACGTCTGGGTGACGGTCGTCGAGGCAACTGATTGCTCTGAGTTTATTTATAGGACTCATTTATAGCTCCTTACCATGTAGATTAACTGAACGCATAGGTTGAATCCAATACTTGCTTGACATCAAAGTCTCCTTGTTCTGGGTAGGGAGGCAGGTCCACACCTAGTCTCTCCTCTACCTCATCCTTAAACTCCTGAAGAAGATTCCTACGATGGATCTTCACAAACTCTTCCCGTACAATCTGGTGTAGCCTAGTCATGTGACATGGATGTACTGAGTACGAATCATGTACCATGTGCATGTCATCTATCCGCTCATCTCTCAGTCTCAGTATAACGTTAGTCATGTGGGCTGAGTCGATAGCGTGTGTGAAGTTGGGAGCAATCCCGTTGATCTGACGTTGACGATACATACGACGTGAATCGTTCTGAACTCTATAGTAGTACCGTCCGGTGGCTGTATCAACAAACCTCTTGTCTGTCTTCAGGTACTCCTGATGTACCACCATACCGGCAGGGTTGGTCCATGTCACAGGCTCACCGAGATCAAACGCGATCCCTGCCACCTGCTGTAACCACTCCATCACACGACGTGCTGAGGTTACTACGTTGTTAACAGCCCAGTAGATAGCGTCTCTCATATAGGCTGCGTTGACTGCAAGGCTTCCGTCCATATCATCTAGGAATCCATCCGTAATCAACTGAGACATGATACCTTGCTTGGTGACTCCGTAAGCCCATGTCATAGCTCCTCGCTTGACGAGCTTACGAGATGTCTTACCTCTCCACTCTAGAGAAGCACAGTAGTCTTGTTGTCTACGGCGTAGTGCCTTCTCTTCTGTGGACATATTCTTAAGCTCCCCCTCTGCTACCTTCTTAGGGAGTTCTGCTTTGACTTGATCGTAGTTCCCTTCCACAATCGTACTGTTAATATGCTCATCTACCTTCTTCCATACGAGAGTGTAGATGTCCTGAGGCTCATCGCTAGGCAGTAGGCAGGTAGCTGCCGCACCTATCGGGTCACGAGCCAGTGCTGACAGGTGTTGAAGTCCGTTACACTTACCATCAATAGCGATAGGTAGGGCACATTGATAGGTCTCAGAGTCTTCACACTCAAGAGCACCAAGCCATTCCTTTGCAGCAGCAAGAGTCATGGTAGTGTCTTCATCTGTCCACGAGATGTTGCTGAGTGGGTTGTCTACCCATGAACGGATCTCATCAGTCCTCTTGTAGACCTCAAGATGTCGGTCAGCAATCTTCAGCTTGTCATACCCCATACAGTTTGCTAGGTGAGTGGTGAGGTGGTTAAACCCATCCTCTCCTAGGGGCTTTGCCTTTGCGAACTGGAGGTAGGACTTGTTTACCTTGTCTCCTTGAGGGTCCATACCACAGAACTGGGGATAGAATCGGCCTCTGAAGCACATCTGCCACGCGAAGTAGTAAGCAGGATACTTACCCATCTTACGTGAGGTGTTGTGTAGATACATAGCTAGACTACGTTGGCCTACTGTGTTCCTGTTGTGCTCGTGTACTTCTCTTGCCTTGAGCTTCCAGCTAGTAGCAGCATCTACATCATCCCAGTCCACGCTCTCCTTACAGGGGAGTTCCTTAGGCTGAGTGTTGAGGTGACTACCTACAGCAGCATCTAGAACATAGATGTCTTCCATCACATTCCAGACGAACTCATTCGTGCCCCATGCTGTGCCCTGTAGGTGGTTGATTGCTTCTAGGTGACTACCCAACATATCAGCAGTGTAGTCATTCAGTAGATCAGACCACGGTGGACACTTGAGGATGGGGTGGGTACATGAGATACGGTCGTTACCGATCAAGTATCCCCCGTTATACAGATCAGTCCACTCACCTGGACGACACACCAGAGGCATGTACATAGGTGTGAGGATGGATAGGTTACCGTGCGTCTTCTCGATCTCTTCCCGTACTTCAGGGACTACACGTACGCATGTGGTCACGTGTCGTCCTGCCTTGTACCTGTGGATCTCAATAGAGTCTAGGTTCTGGACAGCAAGGTCCATAAGTTTAGCCCCTACCACCTGCTTAGTACGTGCAGACCACTCGACCTGCATGAACTTCCTCGCCCGCTCTCTGATTGTTCTCTTTGCTTGTGGTTTAATGCCGTCATCTAAGTGTGTCTCAATCCATGTCATCACTCCTGGTTCTTTGAGCTTGATTGTTTCTACGATGATCTCGAATAGAACTCGATGAGCTATCTGAGATGCTGTGCTTGCTCTTGACGTACTCCGCGTAGCGTTGTAGATAGTAGTGAGTGTGAGTAGGGCGAGGCGGTCAGCAGGGAGAGAGATGAAAGGCAAGCCCCAATGGGCAATACCTGTCAACCTCTCTCCCCGTGCCGCTCTCTCTCGTAGATCCTGAATATGTGGGATGAGCTTCTCCATGCCTTCCTGAATGTATTTCATTTCAGGACCACGGTTGGCTACCTGCCCACGATCAAGGTTCTTGTAGTACCTATTGATACCACGCTGGACCGCCTCCATCTCAAGCTCTTGCTGTTCTAGATGTAGGTAGTCCTGTTGGGTCAACTAGGCACCTCTCCTTCAATAGAAGATATAAGCAACCCAAGCATGCTATGGAGTTGATGGGCCTGGCTCAGAGGAAGATTGCGGATATTTACCGTGTATGTCTCATCCTTCCCTGTATACATGACGTTTACAGACTTATCCGATCCATTTAAAACCCAGTCACTTACGTTGATTTCATATGTTACTATTTTTTTAATGCCAATCATGTTACTTCCCACTACTCCCAAACCCACCCTCACCTCGTTCTGTATCCAGAGGTACTCGACCCTCCACCAGCTTAGGTGTAAGGATAGGTACCAACTCTGCTTGGGCGATGCGATCACCGTGCTTGACGGCTGCAATACCGGGGAAGGTAAGCATCACATACACAATACCTCGATACCCTGAGTCGATGATGCCGGGAGAGTTAGGCATGTTGAATCCCTTGCGGGCCATAGAGGACCGTGGGTAAATCTTGATACCGTACCCATCAGGGATCTTGAATCGAAGACCTGTGGATACGAGGGTTGGTGAGTTGTTGATTGTCACATACTCAGCAGCGTACAGGTCGAAGCACGAGTCTCCGGGATATGCGTAGGAGGGTGGTGGGAGTGTTGTGTCGGTGGTGGTGTAGGTGAGTTTCATATGTCTCCTTAAAGAGTAAGTTTAGGCTCTTCGTCCCATAAAACCATACTGTCTTCTGGGATAATAATCCCGAAACATCCTAAGCCTGTATGTTTCATCCACATATTCTCTTCATCTTCAATCTTAGTTAGAACATCATCGTCAAAGATTTCAATCTTCCGATTAGGTTTAGAATCACAAGGCCAGGGATACATTCCTGGCTCCACACATTTGTAACACCCATGATTATTCATCACTTATCTCCTTCTGTGAAATCTACTGGACACCCGCCTGCACCGCACTCCACATGCTCACGGCCAATGTCCTCTGTTGTTTGTTCTATACCGGCCATTAGTTCCTCATACTGTTCTTTCGTAAGAGGTTCTTCTGGTTGGTACTCATACGCTGTAGCGTCCACCTGTGGCATCACTGACACAGCACGGATCTCCGCTACTCGCAACATCTTCTCTCGGAACTCCTCGTAACTCACCTTGTCAGGGTCGTACTTGAGGGTGTAGCTGATCTGGTTCCCCTTGTCGGAACCCAGCCAGTGTTCTTCCAGCAGCTTCAACCACTGGAACTGTTCATCCATAGTGGCCTCACCTGCCGTCACCAGTTGATCCTCTGGGATAAGGTCAGTGATAGCAGGTTTGGTTGGGAAGCCTACTGCTGTCATACCCTTGTAGGTCTGGAGTTCCTTGGTTGGGTACCCTTTGTCCTTGTACTTCTGAACCAGCGGATCATTAGTACGCTTCTGCACCCACCTCAGGTAGTACGGCATAGCGGGGAGATGACACCCTTCAGTTAGTCCGAAGAGTTTGGAGGTGGTGCCAGCAGGTTTGATGGTTGTGACTGTGTGGGGAGGATTGAGTCCTAGCTTACGTGCATACTCCTCCGACTCTCCTACACAATCGTACTTACTTAGTTGAGAAAGGTCGTTCCACATTTGGTGAGATGCTGTCCACGAGCTGTCAGGTACACTAAGTATCCCAGTAAATGAAAGGCCGTATTTATCGTAAGACCACTCATGAAAACCTGTAAGTCCTACTCCTATTCGATTTGTTCGATGAACTTCCTGCTTGTAAATGGAGTCCATTGTGTTCACACGAATAAGAGCACGGGTTGTATATCTAAGAGCTTCTCGAAACTGTATCCCATTTTCACAGTGATACGGAACCACATCCCCAATCACACAGAACCCACCGAGTGCACTCAGTACAATCTCTCCGCATGGGTTCACAATGAACTTGTGTTCCTTGTTCTCCACACGAGCAGCGACAGCACCGAGCAGTTGTTTAGTGTCATCCTCTACTTGGTACTTCTTACTACCAACGAACTCACCCTTCTTCAGCTCCTCCCAGTCCCAACCTTCCTCGTTGGTGTTGAGTTTGTGAAGGTTGAGGAATCCAGGTTCGCCCGTACCGTGGTGGTAGGAGGCGTAGGTGATTGCGTTGAAGATATCATCCGCTGAATACCCCTCGTCGTGATAGAACCGAAAGTCACATTTGACTTCATCCCAGAATAACTCATTCACCGCCACCGAGTTATTCGCCGACCACAGATCCCCACCCTGCTTGATGGAAATAAACTCCATGATGTCAGGGTCCCGCCAGTACTTCGTAGCGATACGTGCGGCACGTCTCGCACCGCCTACAAGTACAGACTCAGCAAAGTAGTGGTCTACATACATAGCCTGCTTCCACTTTGGCCAGCCCTTACCTACCACATTGTCCCGTACATGTTTGAATGAGAGCATGGTAGGTACTGGTCCAGAGGAGGGGCGACCCTGCATACCACGGATGGCCTCACCAGAGGGACGGACATTAGAGAAGTCCAGCACCAGAACCTTGTCGGACTGTTCTAGGTAGGCCATGGTCTCGTAGATTTCGAGAGCCTTGGCCCAGCCTTCGCGGGAGTCATGAACGGTGTGCCGCACGACAGAAGGCCCCCAAGTTGTTCCTAGTGGGATGTCCCATTCTCCGTCCTTAGAGTTTGGATGTGAATCTTCTATTTCCAAGAAGATGCGAGGAGCCTTATCCCAATCCACCACCATCATATCATCGTCGTAACACCGCCCAACTCCTGCACCATTCAGCAGGTTGTAGTAGGACAGTGCTGAGGTACAGGCAGTAGCACAGTTCCCTGTCACCATCCCAGACCCAAGGGTAAAGGACTTGGTGACTGGTTCCTCAACACAGTAAACTGTTTCGGAATGTAGTGGGATGATGTCTTCGACTTCCCAAACCACACCCTGTCGAAGACGAATCATGTGCAGAGGTTTTCCGTTTGGATACGACCCGTCCCCATCTTTACGTCCCTTCACTTTATGACTTAACACTGTCAGCCCCGCGTACGGAGCATGCTCTACTAGCCACTCAGCCGCGTCTTCTCTACAGGTAGTAATAGTGAGAGTTTTATGGATAGCGTTCTTCCTGTACTCAGTCTTGCTACCATCAGCCAACCACCATCCATAGATAAATCCAGAGAGGTACTCACCATCTCTTGTGTGCGGAAGATCCTTTACAAATGGGAACTTCCCTATATAATAACAGCGGTCCCCTTTTGCATACGAAGGTGTTGTGTAGGAGTATCCACATTCATCCAACAGGTCATGGATATCATCACGAACAGTGTCCTGTTTACACACTCGAATGGTGGCATAAGTACGGCCCTGGCTAACCCACGCCTTTTTGCTCTCTACTCGTGATTTATTATCTGTACCATCCCCAAAGACAATACCGTGAACAACAGACATAGGATCTGATTCTTCTCCTACTGAGGCTGGAGTAAGACGGTCGCCTACTTTTAGATTCTCCGTTACACTACCGTCTTCAAGAATCCACCTGTGATTAGGTGTGAATCGTTCTTCTAATCGGAGAGCAGGGCCCATCTTTGGGTATCGCCTAAACACGATCTTATTAAGTAGCTGGCTTCCATACTCCTTTGCTTCTGCTGGTCGCCATGTACCATCAGAGCAACGGACAGTCACAGTTTTTCCAGCAACTTCTCCGAGAGTAGTAGTTCCATACTCCTGCGTTAGAAGCGTGGTATCTCGATGTCCGCAGTTGGTGAACACTTCCATGTTCCTGTGCTTCTGGTCGAGGTCTCCATGCTGTAGGTGACGACCACTCATAAGGATTCGCCCGTTGGCGATGTGGTCTGCGAGTCCTTTAAACTCTCCCACATTTTCAAGAAGACCACCGGGAGCAAGTGAGACATTACCTGCTGCTACTCGTGTAGCAACATCCGACCATGACTCCCAGTCGCCTTCTATTTGTCGCAGGACAGTCCGCTCGGCCACGGCTCTACCCATTCCACGTTCAAGTTCTCTCATACTTACCTCAGACTGCACGGGGACGAAGGTTAATGGTTGCGTCTGACGACACTGTGTCTACTTCAATCTTCTGGATACCTCGATTCACTGAAAGGAAATCAAACACCTCACCTGCGAGGATACGAATAGGTTCGGTTGCCCCTGGGTACACCCCTGTCAGGTACAGGTCTACGTCTACGTCAGTCTCGAACCGCCACTCATGGGGTCCGACACCGCTACCACCATCTGCATCCCAAATGGTAATCTTACCTGCTGCTACAGTTGCTTCCGTGTTTGCTGTGTGACTTGCTGCGTGTGTCATGTTCTTCTGCTTTCTGACCCTGCGGGTCCATTGTGTTTGTGTCAATCCTGTCCCACCACTCATAGGCGGGGGGATCTTCTGTCTCCATAAGGAGTAAGTGTTCTGTCTTCATTTCCTTCCTTTCCAGGGTAAGAGTATAGGCACTACACCTACTGAAGTCAAGCAATATGGTCGGTTATTTATCGAGTTCCAACACATTCGCCGCCAGATCCACGACGGCGTAGCGGAAAGGTTCGCCCGAGATGGGGAGGTATGCGTACTTCCAATCTAAATCTGTTTCAGCATTGATCTTCAAGAGCCAAGCGTCGATGTTGGTAGGGTTTAGCGTGACAAACGGGATCATTGTGTTTTTTCCGATTGCTGTCCGCGTGAGCCAGTACAACAACTCCAACGCCGCGTCAGTGTCTGATCGAGGGTCTTGACATGTGTTATCCAAATCCTCTGGATCATAAAGGAAGTCCCACGGGGACGGATCGTCTTTGGTAGAGTCACAATATACGCTAGCCCATCCCTTCCATTTCGCCACCACCTTCCCCGTCACTTCGTCGCCCGGTCGGTCAATCATTGGACTACTCCTGTTCTCACAAGTAACTCAATACCAATAGCGATCGTGAACACGAAGCATCCGAAGCATGTGATCGCCAGCATTGCTCGGTCGTTTGTTTCCTCAGTCATTGGGCCGCTCCTGTTGTTCGGTCTCACTGGATGCTACATAGGACGAAACAAAAACAGCGTTCTCCAACTTTGGGTGCTCGACGGGATACCGCTTGTTCCTTTCCGATCGGAACAGATTACAAAGCCAAGTCTTCAATAGCGTTCGCCGATTCATCTTTAGACCCTCTCTGCTTCGGTCAGTCATTGGATTTCTCCTGTTTGTGAATGTTTCCCTTCGTCATCAGCCGATCAAGCAGACGACACCTGTTCGCCGCATTGCTTGTCTCTCGCTCTTTCAACCTCTCTACGGCATCGTCCCACATCTCTCCGAGCTTGTGTAGTGATGTTGAAAGCATTGGGTTGCTGTCGGTGCATCCGAGCGAATCTAGCGAAATGATCCATCCTGACTGCGTTCGTAAGAACATCGTGTGTTTGCCGGTGCTGAACCCAACCACCTCGTACTTGATGACGGTGCTTTGAAAGTCGAGCCCCTGCAATACAGGCCCCTTTGTCGCAAACAGTTGGTCGCCTTCTTCGTAGTGCCAAGTCATCGCCCCACCCTCCCACACTCTGCGAGGATCGCGTCGGCGATGGCTTCAAGTATGGCACACCACGCTTCAGAATAGGTACCGAACTGACGGTTGAACAGAGTTTGTCTACCTTCTAACACTTCACCAATCCAGACAAACGGATACCTGGCTCCGTCAAATGTTGTCCCCAGCCTTCCGTAAGTTGGAGGTTTGAACACCATGTTCTTCCCGTTTATCAGAGGCATTGCGTACTCCGCCCACGGAGCCACCTCTATCGCCCAGCACACATACCCGCAGAGTACGGCGGCGGGGTTGTAGGCATAACTGTCGAAACGCAGGCAAGCCACGCCGTCACACAGGTCGCCGCCTTCTTCAAACGGAAGAATCCAATCCGGTACCTCCGGCGCACCCGTCCCCCTCAGTCTCTCGGCGGCGGTGGCGTAGCGGGTGATGAGTTGTTCGGTGAGGTTCATGTGATTGGCTCCTCATCGTTCGCTATACGCTTCTGCTTAGTGTCGTAGACAACCCACGATTTAGTCATCAGCAAGCACTCAATGATTTCTTCGCCGTCATCCATTCCGCACATATTTATTTCGTTCCCGCTCACTTCACAAAACTCTAGCGTTTCCCATTCAACGCCGACCGACCGGATGAACTTGTTTAGGTCGCTCACAAAGCGATTGATATTCTTCTCGGCTGTAGGAGTTGTGCGTACCCGCAAACTCCCATTTTTGGGGTTGAACGCGGCAACAATCTCGCCGCCCCTTTTCATTGTCTTCATTCTTTTACCTCCACGATTCGCCACTCCACTGTGCCGAAGTCGTTGGTTGTTGATTCGATTTTGTGGGTGCCGTGGGCGATCTGGGTTGCGAGTTTGCGGCGGCCGATGTACATAAATGCTTTTGGTACGCCCGCGAACACGGTAAAGAACGAGATGAGGACTCCAAAGAACCAGAGGTTTGCAATCGCTTCATCCATCACTCGCCTCCATCCTGCGACGCAGCTAGTGCCTCCTCCGTAGAGAACCCTTCACCGTCGAGTACAAAGTACCGACTGCTGATTCCGTTTCGATCTACGGAGTAGCCCCCTTGGTGTATCTCAACAACAGTTCCCGGTGCTGGTTCTGATGAGGAACACCACACCTCCATCCCCACGAACACAGTTGCTTTATCTTTCGTGTATGGGTATCGACCCCCCAACTCCGCGATCCGCTTGTCCTTCTCGCCGAGTTGGGATTCGAGGGAGGTGATGCGTTGCTTCAGTTGATGTATCTCAACATCCTGCGTCAGTGATCGCCTGAGGTCTGGCTGAGGTGTTCCTGCCGTGTGTTCATGCGTGCGAATCACACCCATGCCCTCACGAACATTCGTCATAGCGTCCCGTGCTTCTTGTCCTGTGTCTCTTTGCTCGCTCATGGCTGCTCCTTGAGTTCTGAGAGTTTGATGTAGTGCGTAGCGTCATCCCAATCCCATGTGTCGAAGCACTCTCCATAGGAGTCGTTAAATGTGACTGGTGTTTCGCTATCACAGCTTGCTGAAACGATGTGGTACTCGTCATACTCCTTGTTAAGTTTCCGGTCTCGTACACGAAACTTGAGTATGTATGCATCACCGTCATACCAGTAGTCAGGATGATCGCCGATGGGCTTCCACGACCTGTTGATTAGCTTCTCGTCAAGTTGCATGACCTTGCCAAGGAGTTCGTCATGTTGGTTCTTTGCATCATGAAGTTTCTTTCGTACCTTCGTCCCAGACGGGAAGTCCTCACCGATCTCGCCTTGATGATCGCAGTCGTGACACTTGAAAGCACCGAAGTCGTCCGCTCCAGCAGGATGCACCTGCTCTACATTCTGCGAGAAGCACTCGGGGCAACAGTGGTATGAATCGAAGTCGGCGTTCATTGATCGCGAGTCTTGGAGCTGATCTTCTAGCTCTGCGATTCGGATCGCCTGATCTTGCATTAGCTTGACCGCCTGACCCACTGCAGGATTGTCTTTGTTGTCGTCCAAGAAATCGTCTACCCATTTCTTTAGTTGTTCGTCGCTCATGGCAAATCCCTTTCCATATCCCTCATTGCATCGTCGCGCTCTTCAACCATTGTTTTCAACCGCTCCACCTCGACCTTCAACTCGTCACGCTCGGCTTCGAGGCGACCGACAATCTCGTTGTGATCTGTCACCTTGATGTATCGTGTGCGGATGAAGTTCTGCAACGTATCCGTTCTTGCCATTCGTAACGCTTGATCTTCTGGAATCCCGCCGTGCCCGGTGAATACCTCGTCACGCTCGGCGGTGAGTTGTTGGATGCGGGTGGCTGCTTTATCACAGGTGCCAAGAGGAACAACATCGTTCATACCTTCCTCATCTGACATTGCACCAGTCAATTCGTTCAATAGTTCTTCGCTCATGGCTGCTCCTTGTCATACTCTGCAACGGCTTCGAGTCCAATAACTGCGTAGTCCTTGTCGCAGTCGCAGTTTCTCAAACTGTCGATCAAATCTTCAAACGCATCCCACAACCGCTCCACCTCGGCCCTCGCCTCGTCACGCTCGGTGGTGAACTGTTGGATCAGTTTCTCTTGGGGTGTTCGCATGTCATCACCGTTGATGTGTGCTGAGATCACTTCTGTCATGTTGTCGCTCATCCTTCGTCCTTTCTAACTGTGGTGGTGAATACAGAAATGAATCCTTCGGTGTCGTCGAGTGTCCCCGGTACGCGTGCCTCAACTTGGTCGAAGCCTGACTCTCCCCACACACACTCCACGCCGTCGATCACCTCGCGGGTTCCGGCGGGAGGGAAGGGGGATTCGGCATCGCCCCAAAGAATCCCGTCTATCTCTGCCAAGGGCTGCGGCTCGCACTTCCGCACAATCCGCACACTCCCCTCGGAGTGCAGGCGGGCGAGTTCGGTGGGGGTGAGGATCATGTTACACCCCATCCCGCTCCGTAATCTCCGAGCCCTTCGCGGTGGGTGGATCGACGATGGTGTATGATCCGTGAAATACGAACAAGGGCCCTGACCATTCCTTCTTCGCCTGAGAATCGAACGGGTCTACATTCACACCACGATCAGACGAATCAATGACCCGATAAACACCCACGCTTTCATTGAGTGTTACCCAATCATTCACCTTCCCCTTCTTCGCCCGCACCGGCTCGTCCTTCGGCTTGATGTACTGGTTATAAAAGGCGAGCAGTCTACTGCCTGCGTTTATATTTGGACTCTTCCAAGTCACACCGTCCGTTGACCACTTTCCATCACTGGCGATCCAATGTTCCGGCGATCCGTCCTTCGCGGGGTGGTGGGTGAAGGTGATTTGTTCGTCGCTCATTTGTTTCTCCCTTTGACCATCGCGTCGGCTAGTTCGTAAGCCTCCTTCGCCTGAGCGTCTGGGCGTGTGCCTATGCAAAGTACCCCGCAATCCATGCGGTCAGGCACGAAAGGCCGAGACGCGATACCTGCCAACGCCTGTCCCGCGAAGTGCTCACGAAGGGTCATGCCTGGTGTGTGATGCTTAGGGTTTCCAAAGCCCTCACCTTCGCATGGAAACGCTGGTCCCCCGTCGTTGATTCGTTCGTTGCTCATTGTGTGTCTCCTTACTTACCGTGTTCGTTTACCGAAACACTCGCTCGGGTAGTTATGGTCACGATCCATCGGCTCGTAATCATTCTCATCTTCTTCACTACGCTCTAGATCAGCAGATTCCTCAGCCTCTAGACGTTGATCCTGGTAGTCGTCGTACTCCTGACGTTCTTCCTCATCCATATCTGTTCCTTTCTGTGAAGTGTTCTGTAAACCCGACCCGCCACCGTTGAGTGACAGGTGGGTGAAAGGATCAGTACTATTGTAGCACTGACGATACACAAGTCAAGCAATAACTGAAACAAATAACCCACCCATGTTGATGACGTTCGCAGATCCAGCACTGAAGGTCATGTATGCCTCGATGTACCCATCGGCAGCGAGAGCAGCGGTGATAGGAATGACGAAAGTATGGTCTACCTTATACGTACCAGCAGCGGTGTATTGGTTGTCGTTAGTGAACGAGTCTTGTTCTACGTCTGATGAGTTGAATGTCTTTAGTTCAAGACCTACATGGTATCCAGTACCATCCGTAGTGAGATCACCGTGTACCCGTACCATGATTGCTTGTCCCTCATCAAGCCAACCACATTTGATCTGGTCACTACCATACACCGATGCAGAAGCTACACCGTTAGGTAGATAATCGTACTCGTATGTTGAAGCAGCATCGACAAGGATTTGAGTAAGTGATGTTCCAATACCAGTCTGATTAGACCCGTCATGTCCCACGCTGAACCATCCGAATACAGCTCGTGCTAGTTGTTTGATTGTGCTCTTACTTGTTGTGCTCGAATCTACCAGAGGGACTACTGAGGTAGGAGCAGGTGTAGTGTTTGCTGGTAGGCCAGTGATCTTTGTATCAGCCATGATTGTGTATCCTTGTTATTGTTGTTCGTGTAAGGACTCGTTGTGTGTCCTGTTGTGATGTTTGATCGTATGCAGGTGAACAGCGGAAGTCAAGTGGTAGTAGACGCTAACTTAGTCAATGTTATCTAAGACTATTCTAGTAGGGGATGTGTATTTCTTGAGGAACCCAAACGAATCCATCTTTTTCTCCACTACCACCCTTGCATTACCTACGCAAGCGCGTGCCATATCATCATTAACAATAGTAATATGATAGTCGTGAGTGCTTACTAATGTCTTCCCTCCTCCTTCTCCTATCAGCATGATATAGGGTAGATCGTGTCCAGCTACTATCCCTGTGAAGGGTTTCGCTTTAGTAGTCGTCTCTACTCCCATGAACGTATCAGTTTCCTTGCCGTCGAGTGGTTTACATATTACTACCTTACCGAGTGCGATGTCGTCGAGTGGTTTCATGTTGGTTCCTTTCCTTATCCAGTTATCAACTAATCAAATCGTACACTTCTTTCAGCGAGTGACACGGTACATTCTCCGTGTACACATCCCCTGTGTCCGGGTCTGGGAACTCCATCGTTGCGTAGATGGTGTCGGTATCCGTCTCGTAGTAAGAGAACAGACCGGCTACGTGGAGGGCTGTGAGTGCGGTGTTGATGTCAGTGGGTGTCATTGTGTTCCTTTCCTTGTGTGTACTCGTGTTCACTCTGCCAATCGCTCAGAGAGGCAAGGCCGAGCTGTTCTCGTGCGTATTGCTCAATAACATGGTCGGGGAGATCCCGTAGTATGTCATCGTGGTACTCAGCGTAGTATCTATGGTTACTAATAGCGTCCACCATCTCCTGCATATCCAGTTCAGGATCGAGCAGAGTCCTCTGATTCTGCGACCAAGCTATTACATCGTCCTCTTCCATCCAGTCCAGTGGAACCTCAACAGGCAGACCACATACATATTCCATCACCCAAGTATCAAACTCAGATTCATTACGTAGTCCTTTCACAATATCATCGAGTGAATCGAGATAGACCTCATGCAATATTACATTCTTGTAAGTGGAGTGAGGTTTGTTTGTTATTTCTACGTCTTTGCAAATGAGCGTGAGCATGTTATGTGTCTTCCCCGGTGGCTTGGGTGATTACATCACTCAGTATCTTAGTGGCGTGACAGATAGACGATACCTCAGCACCATACGCTGTCGTAGATAGCACCGCTCTTACTGTGTATAGTGCCTCCAACATATCCGGTGCGGCTGCGATGAGGCGGGCGTTGGCTTTCATTTCCGGTACCGGGTCACATTGTGCCACTACATGTCCCGGAATAGGTTTGATAAGGTCTCCGCTAGTAGCGTCCTCAGGGTCTTGAGCAAACCAAGGCCCCGGCGTGTGCTCTACCTGTTTCTGCTCGTTGTTCATTATGTATCCTTTCTTCAATCGTAGATTTTACAGTGAATAGACTCACCCGGATATACTGTATGCCACAGTGCGGTACTCAGAGCGGACACCTTAATAGTGAGTGAATCGTTTCGTAGATCAAGGTCTGGTCTGAGTGTCCGTAGCATTGCATCTATGGTGATCTCGTCCCACAAAGTCACACCCTCAAACATTCGGAGGTACTCCGGTTTCATCGGTGGCATGTCTGCTTCCTTTCATTTCCAACCCGGCACCACGCCGAGTAATCCCAACCCGTACCCTTTCGAGTACGTGTGGGTGTGCTATTCTACAATGAAGGCGTAGGAATCGCCCTGTTTCGGCATAGCCCCCACAGCTACAACCTCAAACCGTCCAGGGTTGTTGTTCTTATCTTCCTGTTCCCACTTGTCGAGCAACGCCTCAACAGCAGGTCGGTGTGCTTGCCGCCCGTGTGGAAGGGAGCGATCATATGGGACTGTAATAGACCCCCGCCAACCAGTCGCCTTGATACGTCCGTTCTGTGTGTTTGTAGGGCCTAGGTACTTTGTGGTGATTGCTTGCATCGTGCTACCCGTCCTTTCATATTAGGTACTGTAGTCTAGCAAACCCTACCCACCCTGTCAAGAGAAAGTAGGGGAAAGAGAGAAATATTTATCAGTTTCGTTCTACAATCTGACGCTCGATACCCTCAGCAGCACCCTCCATATCCTCACCTACGGCCTGTACCAGTCTACCCACAGCTCGGGCAGTTGAACACCCCTGAGCCATAGACAATGCAAGCACAGCGAACAGGATAGCAATCCAGCACAGAGCAGCACCACCCCAGAGTCCACGAGTCCAACGGTTAATAGTTTCAGATTTCATTTCAATACCTTTCCTTGTGTGTCCGGTTCCACCGTTGTGTGTGCCCCGTGTCCGTTGGGGGTGTGTTTGTATAGTAATACTATACACTATGCTTTGACGGCTTCTATTGTGTACCCTTCCTCTGTTTTTGTGCCGATTGCTGAATGATGTGCCTCCCCTATGCCTATCGCATCCTCTTCCTCAGAATAAAGGGCCCATCCGTTAGGGTCATCCTGAAACCAATGCTCATTACCTTGTACCGCTAGATACCCTTTGTTTGTTTTGATTGCATATTTTGTAGGGACACGCATTTTATCAATCCTTTCCAACCCGTACCGGGTCAAGTTCTCAGTGTCTACCCAGCGTCCGGCTGGGAGGAATACGACCCGTACCGGGTTGGGCACGGGTGGTGTGTGGTTAGACTACACGAGCATATAAGTGTAGTCCTTTCCATCCCTTCTCCAGATAGAACATACATTCATCAACATCTGCAAACTTGAACCCGTACCCGCAGGGTTGATAGTACGCTCCAGTAAGGGAGTATGCTCGGAGTTGTTGAGTTTCTGGATCGTAGGCCAAGCGATCTACAACTGTATGACCGTTGTATCCGTCGGAGCGACTGTATTGTCCGAGTGTTACTTGCTCCATCGTGTGTCCTTTCGTTGGGGGTGAATGTCTCCATACAGTATATCGTCCATTATCTCACTTGTCAATAGACTTTGCAAGATATTTGATAGATATTCATACAAATAGGGGATAGTACCTAGTGTTCAGTACGAGTACAGATCGTGAACAGTATGTATCCATTGATCCGGATGAGTGGGTGTGGGTGCAGATGGGTGCAGATGGGTACAGATGGGTGCAGATGGGTATGTAGGGGATAGGACCTAGTGTTCAGGATGTGGTGAGAATATGAAATGAAAGGGTGTGAGGCACATTCGCCCCACCCATTCCCAACCGATCATTCCGGTATCCACCAGTCCCCACCTAGACCAATCGTTCCATCCAGCCCGTCCCCGCCGAGATCGTTAGGGGTCCGAGCGGGTCCACACGAGTCGAGGGGGTACCGGGGGGTGGCGGGGTGGCGTGTAGTACAGATACCCACTCCAAATGTGCCGGACCTAAAATCCACCTGTCCCACACGTCCCCATACATCCCCATCCAGCCCGACCCGTCTAGCAGGCCAGTATCGTGGTATCCCCTGAGAGGCCCTCAGATCCCGTGTGAGACGTTTGAGCCTGAAACGACTCACATACCCTTTTAGGTACTGGAACGTCTTACACGAGATCCTAGAGGCTCTCAGCGGTACACTGTGAGGTACACGTGGGTGTACGTGTATATTTCTCTTGAGTGATTATGATGAGGGCACCGTACTGTACCATACTGAACCATACGATCCACACAGTACCATACTGTTACCCATATATAATCATATATACTCATATAATACAAATACTACTCGTATACTACACGAGTACTACTCGTATATATACGAATAACTACATGTATACCATATAGGTACATACTGTATCCTTATGGTTCCCCTCTCCTACACCTCTCCCCTTCTAGTAGTGCAAAATCAACATCGTCAATCTTTATCGCTGTCCATATCGTCGTATCTTCTTACTCTTACTCTTGTTAGAGAATATGGACGTACTGGTCCGTTTAGTACCATATGGGTTGATGAATCCTTGGATCTCTTCTTGGAAGTCGTCCTCTTTCTTCTTCTCAACCATAGCGTCAGTATTAACGATAAAGCTATCCTGAAAGGAGGCTACACAGATAGCAAAGGCATCAAGCCTATCGTCATGTGTGAGTGATCCTCGATCTCTCGTTACGCGAGTGAGCTGGTTCATAAGTATCTGATCCTTAGCAACCTTGGAGTCGATAATCAACTTGTGGTTACTGAGAGCAGGTTCGATTGTGTCGATGATACGGATCTCTTTCTGACCTACAGCACGGTAGTCAGTGATGGGGATAGTGAGCCCCATCTCACCCAACACTCTCGCTAGGTTCTTACCGTACATACCGTCAGCGAAGTTCTTCTCAACTACGATCTCCTTGACTCCCTGCTCGATAGCAATCTTGCAGAGCTTCTTGAGAGTAGCATCGTCGTACCCACCGTCGATACCACCGGCAGCTGTGATGAACACATTACCGTGGATGTTCTTACCTACACACCAACCCACCTCGTCAGGTCCGTTACCTGCTGGGTCAACAGCGAGGACACTGTGCTGGTAGTCGGTGGGTGACCAGTCTACGAAGGCCGGAGAGTAGAACTTGTCCTTACCCAGACCTACGGACTCAATATCGTCACGAGGGTTCACCATGTTCCACGCCACACGAGCAGGTCCCCACTGAGGGGACAGGTCCATGACAATGAAGTCACGGAGCTTGAGTGGGTACTTGGTCTCGTCAGACGCACTGGGGTCTAGCTTGATCTGGAGCGGGTACGTAGAGGGAGCCTTAGCCTGGATCTTAGCAAGCTCCTCTGCGTCGAACCGTTCTGGATACGTGGGGTCCAGCGGTTCAACCTTACCACTCCTGAGATCATCCAGGAGGAACTGAGCAAGTCCCCTCATCTGCTTCTCATCGTTGGGGTCAGGGTACTCACCGGGGACACGGTGGAGGATGTAGAGTCCTGTGTCGGTGAGCTTGAAGTACACGGAGTCCTCTGTCTGAGGAGTCCCGATGTAGAGTTCAGTACCGCCACCGTTGAGGATGTAGGTGTATTCATCTACACCACTCATCAACTCCTCACGCTTGGTCTGTGTGTCTGAGTTCTTAGGGATCTCAATATCGTCAGAGAGAATGAGATCAGCGTGAGCACCTGTGTTACCAGCCTTGATACTCGTAGCCACACAGGACGCTTCCTTCTGAACCAGAGAACGAGAACCTACCGTGAAGGCCATACGACCGTCAAGGTCCCCATTCTTAGGCACCATATGACTCAGGAAGTCACAGGACTTGAGGATAGCGAGAGCAGTGCCAGTGATCTGCTTGGCTCTGTCGAGGTTCGCAGACACGACTAGCACGGTACGGTTAGGGTCTACAAACAGGAACCAGTCAATGAAGCTGGCATCCATGATCGTCTTACCGAACTCACGGAGAGCCATCATGATCGTGGCCGTCCCTAGACTCTCCTGCATGATGTTCCCAAAGTCTAGCTGAATCTGGTGTGGAGCAAACCCGTAGGCTTCCTTCCACGTGAACCACATGAAGATACGGAAGTCTTCCTTCATCTCCTGCTGGAGTGAATCAGACAGGAGCAAGGAGGGGTTCTCAGTGACAAGAGCATCGAGACCATTCAGGTACTCCATGAACTTTGGACTAGGCATCCTTCAACTCTTCCTTGAGCTTGTCGAGTTCTCGCTCAGCAACGCTCCCCTCATCAGGAGTAGGCATCTCTGCGAGATCACGGTCACCCAGATATTTATAGATCGTCTCATAAATCTTAGGGTCGACAGGTTCCCCACCTGCACGAGCAGCCGATAGGTAAAAAGCCCCATAGAGACAGAACTCATTGTGTAATGTTTGTTCGGGAGATGGTTGTGTGTTTGACATGGGTGTTTCTCCTTCCATGTGATTAATGGTACTAGCATCCTCTCAGGACGTACATGCTGGGCCTCTTAGACGTTTCAGTACCCAAAAGGACTCAGAGGTCGTCTGGAAATGAAACGCCTACACGGGCTGTCTGAGAGCCTCTGAGAGGACGCTAGTGATCTAGGTAGAACTACCTAAACTTATTGAGCATAAACATTCGACGTGAAGTTGTTGATAGAGCTGAGCCTTGAGCGGTGAGTAGGTTGACGAAATGGTCAGTCCACTCCTCGACCTTGGTACTGTCTGGGTGGATGTTGTCTGATGCGAACATCACATCCATCTCAGCCTGACTGGAGTACTGACCACGAACATCTGAGTGAGTGAATAAGTCAGGACGATTAGCTCTCTTCATGATAGTCTTCACACCAACATTAACTTCATCACCTAAGAGACGTTCAGCATCATCATACTCAGGACTAGGCAGGAGAAGCTGAGAGCCGCCGTGCATACGGACACCGTAGGACTTACATGCGTCAACCTGGAGTTGGAACGCAGCAAGGATCTGTGCCGGTGTCTGCCCCGCTGAGAAGTCGTTGATGAACACTTCGGGGAATACGAGACGCTGTGCACGGAGGTATTGAAGCGAATCAAATGCCCCTGTCCAGTTGGTGAGGTGGATCATTCGTTGACCACTACGACCAAGACTGGTGTTGGACAAGATGCCCCTGTGATACCCACGTGCCGGATCAGGTGACATATCAAGCTCACGCCCGATGTGGTTAGCGTGTTCCAGCGTGACGGTGTTGAGAGGAGAGTCGAGCGTACTGTCGGTTGTCATGTAGGACGATGGGTACACGTAGTCCACAGACGGGGCTGCCATCATCATACCTACAGCAGCGTTGGTGCCGATGACAGTACGGGTAATGATGTTGACTTCTGGGATGCCGCCTGTGCGTTCCCACCACACACCCCACTGACGGCGATCGGTAGTGCCGCTGTCTCCGACGTGAGTAAGTACGAGAGCAGACTTGTTGGTGGTCTGGTCAAAGATAATGTCGAGGCAATACGGTTCGTCGTCCTCGTAGGTTAGTCCAGTTGCAGTACCGCCGATCTTGATCGGTCGTGTAGTTGACGTACCACTCGTGCCGTCAAAGGCAATGATACCGATGTCGCCCGCCGAGGAGTCACCAATACGGCAGTCGTATGACCCGGACGCTGGTAGGCAAATGAACTCATCACGGATGACTGAGCGTCCACGGAATGATTCGAGTTGTCCGAAGGCATGACCAGCACGCATCTCAAGCGTAACGGTTGTAGCACAACGGACACGGCTCTCGTTGGAGGTCAGTCCACCTGTGTCGGTCTCGAATGTACCGGCACCTGATGTAACTTCCCAAGGACCAAAGTCCTCCCAAATCTGATCGAGGAACTGGTACTGCCAGCGATCCTCGGTCCAGTCTGGTTTCATTTCTGTGAGGAAGTCATCTGTAGTCCAGTAGCGAACACCATAAAGCCTCCATGTTAGAGATGTCCCATCCATAGGACCAAAGCGGAGCATGTTGGAACCCCACGAGACATTCTCTGTGTCAATATTGTCAAAAACTGCCCGAGCTTGGCCGTTGATTGTAAGACCAAAGAATCCTTCGGACACATGCTTGTAACCAAAGTGGCCGTACCAGTTGACACGGTCCATCTCAACAAACCCTTTGGTTACGGATGATCTATCGTAGATGTCGCCTGCCGCTGTAGCCCCGCTGTCAAATGCTTGGACACGAATCTTCTGGCCCCACGAACTGCTTGTTGTATGTCGGTGAATGAACCTGTTGCCGTCTGAGTTAAGGTCTGTACAGGAGTGTGTATCATTTGAGTTAGGTGTACCTGAATATTCAACCTCCCACTCTACGGCAAAGTAAGAGGTGCCCGGATCTGCAATAGGCTCGAATACAACCCGATCACCATCACTTCCCTCAATATAACGTCTGCCGTCGGCACCTGTCTTCCATTGACAGTTGCCTGTAGCGTTAATGAGAACAGCAAGCCCAGTATTGGCTGTGGTTGCGGTAGTGCCGTCTGCGACGGTCTCTGTGGATACGTCGCTAAAGTTGATGTGCGTTGCAGCCATTACGTGCCTCCTGGGTAGGTTGATGCAATCGCATCAGGTAGAATATCCGCGTGTCGTTTGATTTGTTCGGCATGCATCGCCACGTACTGATTATATGACCCCGACTCGTACCAGAAGATCACCGTGTCAAACCCCGCCCATGCGAGACTCGCCCACATATCGAAGATAGTTTCGTCAGTCATCGGGTCGCGTTCGTTATCTGGGTGTCGGATCGTGTCTTGAACAAACGGATAGACCGGAACGCGAGGGTCGATCATCCGGCAGGTGTTCTTGAACGTCAGTGCCCGCTTGAGATTGTCAAGCCCGTTCTTCTCACCTAGATTGTATTTCTGATAGAACTGAGGTCCGAACCACCCGAGCTTAGTACGATCATGTAGTTGCCCGAGACCAAACATTGCATTCTCTGTTGAGTACGGGGCATACCACTGCGATTGTGGCATTGCGTAGCTTGAAATGTTTTTGTCGCCGGGAAGTACACGCTTTGCTGAGTTGAGTAGTTCAGTGTGCATGTTCACAATGGACAGATCGAACTTCCTGTGAAGCGCGTGGTTTGGCGGCTCGTGATCAGAGTACGCGAGGTCACCATCTTTCCAGCGACTAAGCACGTTGCCGAGACTGGTTTGCGTCCGCTCCTCTGCGAGCGCCGGGTCATTGCCCGCCCAAATCATGTGACACGATCGAGTGTCGAGCTTGAGTCCAACGTCGGCGAACTGCTCACGTGCTGCGTGTTCACGGTTACTACGACCTGCGGGATCGAGTTTGTATGCGTCAGAGAAGGAGAGAATGATTCTCATGGGGTGGACTCCTGTATTCTCCGAAGGATGTTCTTGTCACGCTGTAGTGGGTCAGGAATTACAAGGTCTGGATTGAGCAGGGCGAAACGCATAGCCCAGTTCTCCATGTCTGTCCTAGTCCATCGGTCTTTGTATCGAAGGTCCATTGTGGCTTCGAGGGTGTCCATACGGGTACCGTTGTCGTCAAGCTGGTCAGCAACACGATCAATAGCATCATTCATCTTCTCAAGACTCTGAGAAATAGCCGCGTCTCTCTTCTCAATGCTTAGCTTCAACTGTTCACTTTGTTCTGATGCGGCTCGGTCAGCATTATCAAACCTGTTCTCGAAGTAGGCCCAAGCCCCTCCAGCGAACGGGCCAACAATGAGAACCATGACGACTAGGGCAGATAGAGGTACGCCCATTTCCTTAAAGGATTTCCAGTTTAGCGGCTTAGATTCAGTAGGTTTAGTAGTCATTACCATCTCCTATGTACGGCTTTAGGTGGTCTGAGTCCATGATTAAGTTTAGGATCTCATCAATGTCTCGTCTATTCTGTTCTATACTATCTGAGTTGATAATGATATTACCAGTCTGCTTATCATCCACAACATCGGCTGAACTCATCCTGTGATTATTTAAAACAATGAACCTCTCAAAAGCAGTACGCATCGCACTTACTTCTTTCCTTGCCCAGTCGTCGTTGGTATTAAGTATGCGATAGCTTAGGAAGACACTTACAAGCGAGAGGAAGATACAAATTGGAAGACCTACACGGATGTCATTACGCGGTGTATTAGTCTGTTCTCTCGCTTCAGTGTTGCTCATGCCTTAGCACACGCGTCATAAGCGTCACAGTACACGTCCATAGCGTTCGACTCACATTGTTTACGGAGCACTGGATCAGTGATTAGACCACAGGTCGCAAGGGCCTGAGCGTAGTTGAACTCCGCAGTCCAGTAGCAGACAATGTTAGTGGCTCCCTGTGGACGGGCCTTGAAGATTGTCTGGGCAGGAGCACCTGCGTTCAAACTGTTAATGAACGCATAGGTGCGTACCTGTGTCTCCATCGGTGACTCATTCGTGAGAGCGAGTCGGAGATCAGGGTCTTCCTTCTCAATAACTTCGAGAGCTTCGAGAATAACTTCTTGCTGTGTCATAGGTGTCTCCTGGGTTAGGATTGTTCTTCGTCTTGTTCTCGACGAGCGATCAGATCATCTAGATCACTGTCAAGTGTATTACCGTCTGCCTGTAATTTACGCAGTGTGGAAGGAGGGATCTCCTCACCAGACTTGATAAACTCCATTGCTTCAGTCACACCCTCGATGAGCTGCGACGCAAGTTTAATAGCAAGTAGAATCTCATTCATCTTTGCTCTCCTCTGTAAGAGTAATCATACGATCCAGCATCGGACCAATAAAATCAAGGATCATATCGACCTCATCTGTTTCATCGTCACCATCGAGGTAGTCCTCGGTAGCAGCGTTGAGACCTTCAAGCACAGGTGACTGATATGAGTTGAACTCCTTGAGAACTCCAACATCTACAACCTCAGCCTCACCTAGACCAATCATAGTCTGAGTAGCTGAGTTATGAACCACCCAAGCGGTTCCGAGAGTCTTACCTGTGTTCTGCCCACACCCTGTCATAAGGATGCCAAGCAGTACACCAACGACCAGACCAACAATGTGTCCGACCTTTACATCTGGATTCTTCATACAATCTTCCTTTCAATGCTAGTACTTGCACGACCACGGCCCCAGATAGTAATCAATGCTGAGATAGCGGAAGCAGCCGAGGCAGCCTGCTGTGCAGCATCAGGGTTCGAGAAGAACTCCTGAAGGGACGGGACGGATGCAAAGATACCTGAGAGCACAGAGAATAATGCACTCCAGATAGTTACACTTAAATACCATTTCTTAGTTTCCATTTGTTTCCTTTCTAGACTGGGGTAGGTTCCCAGCCTCCTGACCAATCATTGTCATTAGGAATAGTCCCCGGAGGACTACCGCCTGCGTCATCAACGATGATGATAAGTATTATTGGGTTCATGTTAAATCCTCGTGCAGTGGAGGACTACTTCGAGTTTAGCAGGACTTGAAGCGAGGTTGGATATTTCAAAGCCGAGGTTGTCCCCGGATGAGAATGTGTTCGCTGATGCAGCGGTGTCCTCGTCAGCAGAGTTATCTACGTTGATTGTCTCACCTTCAGTAGTCCACACAACCTCATCAGTGTTGATTAGAATCTCAATGTCGAGTGTACCTGTGTTAGTCTTGAAGTCAATACCATCAATGGTGAAGTCAGCAAGTAAGTTTGGAAGAGTGTATGTGGTAGCTGACGGAGTGACAACGATGAAAGGAATAGCGAAGTAGTTCACATCTCCGCTCAGTCCATCAGAGTCAATGGTTTCAGTCGTGGGCATAGTTACCCTCCCTTCTTAAAGGTGATCTGGAAGTTTGCAATAGCACCACCAGTTGAGTTCACAATAGTAATATCTTCATCCCCTGTACCTGAAGTCTCATAGGTGATGTTCGGTTCACTCGCACTCAGAGCAGCCGCAGAGCTGGTGATAGGGCCTCCAGCAGTACGTGGCACATCGGGGCGGTGAGAGAGACCATGAGTGGCTACAAAGCCAATGGAGGAGACCGTAGTGGTCCCTGTAGGGAGAGAGGCAGTGAAGTAGTTGTAGGAAGTCTTAGCGGCTTGGGAAGCTACGTGAGCCTCCATCTGAGAGACGTTACAGGCATCGAAAGTGCCACTACGTCCCGTACCTACATTAACACCAGTCTGTCCATTGAAGTTGATTGAGGCGTTAGGGATGGTGAACTCATTGAGACGGGACGCTTGCACGCCTGCGTCGAAGTCTGAGATGTCTGTATGTACAGCAGCACGTCCTGTAGGATTACCTGAGGCATCAAACACGAGGAAGCGACCAGAAGAGCCTGTACCAATGTTGAGAGCAGTGAGGCCCACAGAGTCAGCAGCGAGAGCATCTGAGTCAATAGACCCATCAGCGAATGTAGTAGAGACAGTACCAGACACAGCAACCACATGGACCACGTCTCCAGAAGTGAGGGAGGCGGTGGTGATAGATGGTGGAGAACCTGCGGTGAACGTGTAGCCAACACTGTTACGTTGGTGTACGCCATTGATCCACACAAAGAGTTCATCTCCACCTGCTAAACCCTGAGGGGCTGAGGTGAGATTGAAGGTGGTGGTAGGTGTGGCAGGAGTGAACGTCCACTCAGTCACGTTGTCGATAGTGGCTGTACTTACACCAGCAATCAGATCAGAGACCTGAGCCAGGGTGGTTAGACCTGACGACTGGACTGCGGGAGAGAAGTTAGCTGTAGTACGACTCTCCCCATCCCAGTAGGCGTTGAGTGTGGAGTAGGACAGGAAGTTACCTACATCAGTCACAAGCTCCTGGAGAGCAAAGCGTACCTGCTTAATAGCAAGGTCAAGATCATTAGCATCGACCACAGCGTTGTTAGTGAAGTCAACGAAGGCGGTGTCAATGTCGGTGGATCGAGAGATGACGAGTAGATCACTGGCAGCAACAGTAGTGATCAGCTCAATGTTCTGATTAACATCATCTACTGTGTAGTCAGTTGTGAGGGTGAGCGTGGTCCCGTTGAGTGAGACCTCTAGGACATCCTCATCTTCCTTAGTGGTGCCTGAGTAGGTCGAGATGGACCCGTAGGCGTGGGTGGTGTCACCAGATCCAGAGATCGTGATCTCAAGTTCAGTAGTAGCCATAGGGCCTCCTTGTTTGTGTAAAGCCCAACTAGACGGTTAGGTCTAGGTGGGAGTTGGTTATTCACCATTGAGTGGAGGTAGTTCCTCCAGTAGTTGTAGATACCAGTTGTTAGCAAGAGGGGTTGTTCTCTGTAAGTTATTCTTCTGAGTATCTGTAAGTGGTTCTCCAGTGATAACAGACTTAGCACCTGAGTAGGTACTATCAAGCATACGGCCTACTAAGCTAGGCGATGCCCCTCCGAAGTCCAACCCACGTCCTGGTCTTCCTGATGCGAGTGCATAGGAGAACATAGACGGGAGCGACATAGGACCCTGTACCGGAAGTCTGGATACAATCTGAGTCATGTTCTTGACAGGGTGTTGTTCCCAGTCAGCGATAACTGAGTCTACATCCTTGTCATTATACACCATCTCTCTGAAGATATGGTTGTTGATTTCAGCACCGAGTAGGTACGTAAAGTATCCAGTCTGTTTCCAGTACGGACTACGACCCACACGAACAAGTGTGTTGTTGTAGAACGATGCTTGGAATGAGAGCATGGAGATCATAAGATTGTACATAGCGTTGTCTGTCACAGCCATGTCAGCAGACTTAGGCGTAGCAACAAACGTATCAGCATCTACAAGAGCCATATGTGAGAGTCTACGATATAGCTCCCTGCCCTTGTTACGAGTGATCGGGTTGGCTATATCTTCTAGAGCGTCCAACATGGTAGCGTCTGAGAACAGAGCGTCCTTACGGACACCCATGAGAGCCTCAGCAGCCTCAAGCATATCAGGCTCAAGGATACCGTTGTCGTGTAGGAGTTGGAACTCTCCGATGTCAATACCAGCCTTGCGTGCAGCACCTTCAAGGTTGTCCGGGGACTCCTTCAAGAAGGACACACCCTCAGCAATCTTACCGAGACGGCGACGGTTGTAGTGGAGCTTAGCGAATGAAGTACCGTGAGCTACTGCTTTAGACAGGTGGGTCATAGGCTGCTCTAGGAATACTTTCCTAGCTAGCAGGGCTGTACCCTTTGTCCCACGGACTAATGGATTGTGCTGTACCTCGTCAGGAAGGTGGTCACTGAAGTCAGGCCACATACGAAACGAGTTAGCTTCTTGTAAGTGGAGGATACCAAGATGACGTAGACGCTCCTTGTTCTTTACCTTAGAGATAGCATCCCCAAGGACACGTGTGTGTTCTACAAGAGTACCCTTACTTACCATGTTACGGAGAACCGCACTACCTAGCTCAGAGGAGGCAATAACAGGAGCAAGAGTGCCTGCGATTAGGGAGGCGGCTGTGTTGGAGATAGCAGCTCCCGCGACAGCAAAGTCTTTAGAGATAGTGAACCGACCAGCAGCCCGTTCATCTAGCTTCTGGAATCTACCTAGAGCACTCATTGCTTCTTGATTACCAGAGGACAGAGCCCTCAGTGAATCAAGTAGTTCATAGTGTGTTACTGGCTGTCCGAACACTTCCGAGATAGCCTCATCACGAGCTACGTTATAGCCAGTAGACTTACTGTATCCGTTGATAGACTTGGAAACACTACGCTCGATCATACCAGAATCAAGCACACCACGGTCCATGTAAATCTCCTGAAGGAGAGTCCTGGATTCCATAGGGTTGATTGATACGGTACGGATAGGTGTGGGAGCTTCGGAGTCCATCTGGAACACGTCTCTATTAGCACTACCTGTGAGTCTACTGTAGGACTCATGAGCATCTGCTTCAAGAGCATCGTCTAGGTGTGTACTGTACAGGCTCTTCATGTCATCAGACAAGTCGGAGTATCTGGATGGTATCTCAGTGAAGTAGTCTTCACCTGTAAGTGGGTTCTGCTTAGTGACAAAGCCCTCATCAGTTCTGGTGAGGAACCCAGCACGGCTAAGTGCTCGATAGCTCACAGGAGCGTCTGGTTTGTTTACAGCGAACTTGGATCTGTAGTGTCCCTTGAAGGCACGTACAAAGGCAGGCTCAGCAATCGAAGCATCAAACGACTTAGCGATACGAACAGGTGTGAACCGATCGTGTACGCTCTGGATGGTACGTGAGGCTATACCTCGCTTACCCATATCCTTAAGGTACTGCTGTTGTTCTTTGAACAGAGCACCTAAGCGTGAGTCTAGGGGTTCATCAAGGATGATGTGCTTGTAGAGGTTCTCATATATCTCAGCCTCATCCATACCGGACTTACGAAGGGAGCCTTCGGTCATCTGGATAGAAGCGACAAGACCTCTGTTGTCTTCGTCCCACCTCTGCTTAGCAGTAGTGACACGAACACCATCGGAGTTGCGTAGGATCTCAGAACCGTCCAGTCCGCTGTCCTCGATAAGACCTGTGAGTCTACCGATAGTGGATACTGTGTGGTTGTCTGAGGCGATGTCAGCCTTAATGTACTGACGAGGGAGGAGCCAACGACTACCTAGTTTGTTAGAGAACTTCATCAGGTGTGACATAACAGAGCGAGCACGTACCCCTTCTCTCTCAGTCTCTAAGGACCGGAGAGTATCAGTGATTGCATCTACTTTCTGTTGTCTGTCTGTGATAGCCTCAATAGGGATGTTGTTCATCTTCTTACGAACAGCTTCTCCTATATCTGTTGACTTGATCTCAAAGTTCTTCTCGATGAAGTCGCTACGTGAACGTGCTTGTCGTCTCAGTAGCTTCTCCATTCTGTTTGCATCCTTGCGGTTGTTCACAGATCGGAAGTGGTTGAGTCGATCAGTAGTGTTCACTACGTCTCTAGTGAGTCTTTCATATTGAGTCTCCTTAACAGAGAATCCCTTAGGATCTGTCAAGGCATCAATCAGTTCTGAAGGAGATGGAAGTTTCTGTAGGTACTCAGCGAGGTCAGTAAAGTCAGCGGTTTCTCCGCTTACGATACGCTTACCGATGAAGGGGCTGATGTAATCAGCAATCATCTTGTCATCGTATACGCTCTGAGGGAACGTCTGGATAAAGTCGTTAGCAGTTACTTCCTCTGCTCTGAGAGGAGCATCAGCAGTGTGTCCCAACTTCGCCGACTGCTTGGTTTCATTAGAGAGTGAAACAAGAGTCTGAAGCGAGGCCGCAGAATCTTTCTCTCTACTCAACCAGTCGATGCTGGGGAGGACCCTACCACCCACAGCTTTCTGATAAGCGATGTGACTGAACAGACCACCAGCGGCTACACCAATTAACGATGTGGTCCCATTAAGGTCCAGCTCTGGACTCTGGAGACCCATGCTGATTGCTTGGTCCTGAGCAGCGATGTCAGCAGACGTGGCTACAATACCGCCGTAAGACATGCCACCCCCGTACACGAGAGCACGGGAGACTAGTGATCTCTGTGTGGCTTCCTTAGCAACCTTCTCAAGCAGAGCACCTTGAGTGCCTCCTGCTGTCTTTCTCAGGGCGGTTGTAAGAACACCCTTCACACTCTGCTTAGCTCCCTGCTGTGCAGCACCGCCAGCCCCGAAGGACACAGCAGCGGACAGAAGGAAGACAGGATCGAGTACAATGTTGGCAGCAAATGCCTGTGCCCCTGCCGCTCCTGCAAGGAACGGATGAGCCTCGTTGAAAGCGGAAAGAGATTGCTCTGCTTGTATGGAGCGGACGAACGACGGGTAGAACTCAGCGAACTTCTCTCCATCATTTACTTGAAGTAGATTGAGAGTGTCAAGGTCCATACCGTAGGCTTCAAGAGTAGCGGTCGTAGTCTCGGGGAGACTTCTCCACAGATCCCTGATGGGGACTTCTGAGGGAACTCTCTCCTGACCATCAACGACAACACTTGAGTTATCGTTAATGAACCCAGGGACAGTCTCGTCCTGTAAGGCACCAGATACGATCTCAGGTATAGACTTGATAGCGTAACCTGATGGACCAAGGAGTTCAAGACTAGCGTTGCTCATAGCAAAGCGATCACCGAGTGTCTGGAAATAGTTAGTCTCCTGAACCTCAAAGGTAGGTTCGTTACCCTCACCGAAGGATGGGCGATACAGTGGATTACTCCTCTGCATACGGAGACGGTGAGAGGCGATAGCCTCATCATGTCTCGATTCCTTCAGGGACTCAGTGAGGTCCCTGTCGATATGTGTGGGTAGTGTAGACATAACTCTCCTTGCTTATCTCATCCAGTGATACTTACCTAGTGGGTGCTGTACGCTCGGCTGTCTTTCTGTACGATCCTTCAAGAAGTCAGGACCAGAGTTAGACACAACGGAGTCGTTGAAGTTAGCTTCCCCAAGAGGGATTGGTATAGGGTTCAGTCCGTTCTGATCGGACAACACAGCAAACACAGGGACTCCCTGTCGGGATGCGTTCGGTGTATCAATGATTATCTTTAGGTTCCCGTTCTCAATATGAGAGTCAAGAGCCTCCTGTGTAACTAGAGTAGAGAAGGCGGGGTTCTGTAGAATGTATGGGGTGGTCTTGATCTTGTCGAGAACCATCTCACGAACGCTCTGGTTACCTTGTGGATTGAGCTGCGATCCAAAGTACTGAGACGCTCTTGAATCCTTTAGGAGAGCATCGGCTACCTTGATAGAGTCGAGACCAGCGGCCTCAGGAATAGTAGTGTGACTGACGAGTGAGACGACAAGTCCACCACCTTCACGCTCCTGCTTCACGAGATAGTACCCACGGTCTTTAACCAGTTGGTCTACACGCTTAGCCATTGCATCGGGAAGGGCGTTACCTGCGTCTACAGCACCTACGTTAATGATTGCAGCAAGGGTCTCGGCAGTGTTCGTGCTGAGAGACGTGAGCGGCTCACCGGTAAATGCTTTAAGGAAGTCACCGTTCTGTAACAGTTCAGTGAAACTAATCCCCTCTTTATCACCAGACTTCTCCTTGAAGCGAATAGACTGGTAGTCAGAGAGGTGTCGATTGTAGGTATCAACCAGGTCAATCTCCGGGTTACTGTCGGAGTCAATCATTGTCTGAGTGAGGGCGTTGATCTTAGCTTTGTCATCGAACAGATGTACCACATCCTCAACATCACTACCTACAAAGGCGATGACTTGACGGAGACCGTCTTGGGATACAGGACCATCCAAGTTCTTACTGACAGTCTGCTTGAATACTTGAGTGTACTGGTCGGTGTCTCTGAACTGAGATGCCAGCACTTCGTACCACGCGGCGTTGTCCTCTTTAGCCGAGAGGAGTAGAGCAACTTGATTAGTAATCTCTTCTTCACTCTCCCCTGACTCAGCTACGATGGAGATCAGGTTCTCAATAAGAGCACCCCTCTCTGGACGAGCAAGGTCAACCAGCTTGTTTACGTCTGAGGTTCTAGACCCTGAAGGACGGAGCAGTACATCAACGGACTCCCCAACAGTGTCGATGGATTCCTTGTACCTACCTAGTTCGCTCTTCTTAGCCTTAATCATTCCCTCAAGGTACCGCTCCTGCATTGTATTCTCAGGAGGGATTTCCTCTGGACGATCAACTGTCCATGTGGTACCGAACTTGGTGTTAAACCCAGTGACAGAGAGGTTGTCTAGAGTACCCTCTAGGATGTCTTTGTTACCAGCAGTCTCTACGGTATCGTCTACAGCGTTCTTGAACAGAGCAGAGTCCTGAGACACTACGAGTTCGACACCCTGGTTGATAGACTCCACGAGCTTGAGACGTTCAGATGGATATGCTTCACCTAGAGATTCCTCTAGTTGAGTGAGGGACGTGTAGGCTCTCTGGAGTTCGTTCTGATTACCTTGAAGGAGAGCTGTCTCGAAGTTGTCGATGAGTGATTCACCAACCTCCGATATAACCTCTACATCAGGCTTGTTGTAGAGAGTAGCATGGTCTATAATGCTAATGAGAGTAGGTGCCTGTCCACGAGCCACTGACTCATTGACAAGACCTTCCATAGCAGCAGACTCCATACGCTCCTCTTTGATCGACTGGTTTGTCTTGTAGATGTCGCGGCTCTTACCTACGATCTTGTAGGACTTCACCAACAAACCATCCAAGGTCTCTGGTGTCATACGCTCACGATCAGCCTGTGAGTAGGAGTCGAGTAGTTCTCTGAACACAGTAGAGACCGCAGTGGTCTCATGCATAGAACCAACTCTTGTAAGTTCTTCCTGCGTCTCATACACCACAGCCAACCTATCAGCCGACTGAATGTATCCACCCTGAACAGCCTTAGCAGCAGACGCTAGAACAGAGTCAGCATGCTCCTGCATCTGGGCGGGAATAGGGAAAGAACGACGAAGACTTACGCCGTTGTCTGTTGATTCATCGAAGGTATTGTAGCTTGCAGTCAGAGTCTCTGAGTAGGTTCTCAAGAGTTCTTGATTAGTGGGATCAGCGTCGAGCTGCTTCTGTAGTGTCGAGAGGTTAGATACTGTACTGTTGTACGCAGCCTTGTCCTCTTGTTCACGAAGCTCTCGTTCACGTCTCTGACCCTCAGCACGTACATCAGCTACAACACCTACGGTCTGACCCAACGCACTAAGCAGTTGAGAAGCAGTCCTGTTCTGTGTTGAGGCGAAACGTTCCGGCTGGACAACGAATGATCGCTGTCTTTCAAACTCCCCCGCTCCTCTTTGGAGACGGTCGGACTGTGTGTCAATACGACTCATATGATCTCCTTAGAAGATTGGAGGTGTTGTTGTGTTAGGAGCACCAAGGAAGTGAGGACTTGAACCTACTCCCGAGATGCTTGTACCTGTGGAGACGGCAGAGCTTCCTGAACTGAATAGTCCACTGACTCCTCCTCCGATACTGAGACCAGTAGCGAACCCACTGATACCAGCAAGTAGAGGATTAGAGAACTGAGCAGCGACACGTGCGTCAGCAGCAGCATGCTCTTGGAATCGAGTAAGCTCAATGTTCTCCTGCTCAAGTAGTCCTGTCTCGAAGGCAGACAGAGAGAGGGCCTGAGCAGAGGCAGACCCAGCTACACCGCGTGCTGCGGCAGAGGCTCGAATAGAACCTTCAAGTTCCTGTAGGCTACGTGCTGTGATTTCTTTACGCTGGCGTGCAGCAACATCTGAACTAGCCTTCTCAGCCTCGCCTGCTCGACGAGCGGATTGGTTGGATAACTGAGCCTCAGAGAATGATACAGCAGCAGACAGACCCCCGACAGCGAGGGTAATAGGATCAAAAACCCATAACTCCTCCTATCGTTTCGTTGGGTTATTTCTGGATGGTACAAAGTTCGCTTGGAACTCTAGGTTTGTAAATAGACAGGGTAGAGCACTATCGTTCTTCAGCTTGATCTCCGTGTCAGCGGCGTTGCC